>OJHM01000003.1_pt1 | contig 308795 bp, 295 predicted proteins | sample 1595241 | NCBI WGS metagenome assembly OJHM01 (sample SAMN05416781, study PRJEB24817) | seawater metagenome | isolation source: Sea water | place: Canada:Atlantic | collected 2013-11
GGAATTTCGCTACCTTAGGACCGTTATAGTTACGGCCGCCGTTTACCGGGGCTTCGATCAAGAGCTTCTCCGAAGATAACCCCATCAATTAACCTTCCGGCACCGGGCAGGCGTCACACCCTATACTTCCTCTTACGAGTTTGCAGAGTGCTATGTTTTTAGTAAACAGTCGCAGCCACCATTTTATTGCAACCCTCTTGAGCTCAACGAGCAAGTCGCGTCACCTAGAGGGCGTACCTTCTCCCGAAGTTACGGTACCATTTTGCCTAGTTCCTTCACCAGAGTTCTCTCAAGCGCCTTAGAATTCTCATCCCACCCACCTGTGTCGGTTTGGGGTACGGACGCCTATAACCTGAAGCTTAGAGGATTTTCTTGGAAGCATGGCATCAATCACTCCGGACTCCGTAGAGTCCTCGACATCACATCTCAGGTTTAATGAGTTCCCGGATTTACCTAAGAACTCGCCCTACATGCTTAAACATACATATCCAACAGTATGCTGATCTAGCCTTCTCCGTCTCCCCATCGCAGTTATACGCGGTACAGGAATATTAACCTGTTGTCCATCGACTACGCCTTTCGGCCTCGCCTTAGGTTCCGACTAACCCTGCGCTGATTAGCATTGCGCAGGAAACCTTGGGTTTTCGGCGTGGGGGTTTTTCACCCCCATTATCGTTACTCATGTCAGCATTCGCACTTCTGATACCTCCAGCAAACCTCTCGATTCACCTTCACAGGCGTACAGAACGCTCCTCTACCATGCGTGTAAACACGCATCCGTAGCTTCGGTATGATACTTAAGCCCCGATAAATCTTCCGCGCAAACCGACTTGACCAGTGAGCTATTACGCTTTCTTTAAAGGATGGCTGCTTCTAAGCCAACCTCCTGGCTGTCTGTGCCTTTTCACATCGTTTTCCACTGAGTATCATTTTGGGACCTTAGCTGACGGTCTGGGCTGTTTCCCTTTCCACAACGGACCTTATCACCCGCCGTGTGTCTCCCGCAATTGCACTTGTTGGTATTCGGAGTTTGCAACGGGTTGGTAAGTCGGGATGACCCCCTAGCCGTAACAGTGCTCTACCCCCAACAGTGATATGCGAGGCTCTACCTAAATAGATTTCGAGGAGAACCAGCTATCTCCGGGCTTGTTTAGCCTTTCACTCCGATCCACAGCTCATCCCCTCATTTTTCAACATAAGTGGGTTCGGGCCTCCAGTAAGTTTTACCTCACCTTCACCCTGGCCATGGATAGATCGCCCGGTTTCGGGTCTACTCCCAGCGACTATGACGCCCTATTAAGACTCGGTTTCCCTACGCCTCCCCTAACGGTTAAGCTTGCCACTGAAAGTAAGTCGCTGACCCATTATACAAAAGGTACGCAGTCACACCACGAAGGTGCTCCCACTGCTTGTATGCATACGGTTTCAGGATCTATTTCACTCCCCTAACAGGGGTTCTTTTCGCCTTTCCCTCACGGTACTGGTTCACTATCGGTCGACAAGTAGTATTTAGCCTTGGAGGATGGTCCCCCCATGTTCAATCAGGATATCACGTGTCCCGATCTACTCGATTTCACTCTAAATGCATTTTCGTGTACGGGGCTATCACCCACTATGGCCAAACTTTCCAGTATGTTCCACTAACACAAATAGAGCTTAAGGGCTGGTCCCCGTTCGCTCGCCGCTACTAAGGGAATCTCGGTTGATTTCTTTTCCTCTGGGTACTTAGATGTTTCAGTTCCCCAGGTTCGCTCCTTATACCTATGTATTCAGTATAAGGTGACCATTAAAAATGGCCGGGTTTCCCCATTCGGAAATCTTCGGATCAAAGGTTGTTTGCTACCTCCCCGAAGCTTATCGCAAGCTACAACGTCCTTCATCGCCTCTTGTCGCCTAGGCATCCACCGTATGCACTTATTCACTTGACCATATAACCCCAAAAAGGCTATATATCTGTAAATAACGTTCATTATGAATTACTTAAGCAGTATAAAACATGCGATATCACGTTTTATACTTCTTATATATTTTCTAGCCAACTAGGGGCTAAAAAATACATGTACAACTTTCTAAATTGTTAAAGAGCTATCAACACTAATGCCAATTCAATAAACCCTCTTTGAAGGCTTATTGAATTGGTGGAGCCAGACGGGATCGAACCGTCGACCCCCTGCTTGCAAAGCAGGTGCTCTCCCAGCTGAGCTATGGCCCCAAATAGTATTATGAGCGTGGTGGGTCTGGGTGGATTTGAACCACCGACCTCACCCTTATCAGGGGTGCGCTCTAACCAACTGAGCTACAGACCCTAGCTCGGGTGTATATCAAGTAATTTGTGTGAACACTTATGCAACGTTCATGTTATAGAAAGGAGGTGATCCAGCCCCAGGTTCCCCTAGGGCTACCTTGTTACGACTTCACCCCAGTCATGAATCACAAAGTGGTGAGCGGCCTCCCGAAGGTTAGCCTACCCACTTCTTTTGCAACCCACTCCCATGGTGTGACGGGCGGTGTGTACAAGGCCCGGGAACGAATTCACCGCGGCATTCTGATCCGCGATTACTAGCGATTCCAGCTTCATGCAGTCGAGTTGCAGACTGCAATCCGGACTAGGACCGGCTTTAAGGGATTAGCTTACTCTCGCGAGTTTGCGGCCCTCTGTACCGGCCATTGTAGCACGTGTGTAGCCCTACCCATAAGGGCCATGATGACTTGACGTCGTCCCCACCTTCCTCCGGTTTATCACCGGCAGTCTCCTTAGAGTGCCCAACTAAATGGTAGCAACTAAGGATAAGGGTTGCGCTCGTTACGGGACTTAACCCAACATCTCACGACACGAGCTGACGACAGCCATGCAGCACCTGTATCAGAGTTCCCGAAGGCACCAATCTATCTCTAGAAAGTTCTCTGTATGTCAAGGGTAGGTAAGGTTCTTCGCGTTGCATCGAATTAAACCACATGCTCCACCGCTTGTGCGGGCCCCCGTCAATTCATTTGAGTTTTAGCCTTGCGGCCGTACTCCCCAGGCGGTCAACTTATTGCGTTAGCTGCACCACTAAGCGGAAACCCGCCCAACAGTTAGTTGACATCGTTTACGGCGTGGACTACCGGGGTATCTAATCCCGTTTGCTACCCACGCTTTCGCACCTCAGCGTCAGTGTTGGTCCAGAGAGCCGCCTTCGCCACTGGTGTTCCTTCAGATATCTACGCATTTCACCGCTACACCTGAAATTCCACTCTCCTCTACCACACTCTAGCTAAACAGTTTCAAATGCAGTTCCCAGGTTGAGCCCGGGGCTTTCACATCTGACTTGTTTAACCGCCTACGCGCGCTTTACGCCCAGTAATTCCGATTAACGCTTGCACCCTCCGTATTACCGCGGCTGCTGGCACGGAGTTAGCCGGTGCTTCTTCTGTAGGTAACGTCAGGGCCTAAGGTTATTAACCTTAAACTTTTCCTCCCTACTGAAAGTGCTTTACAACCCTAAGGCCTTCTTCACACACGCGGCATTGCTGCATCAGAGTTTCCTCCATTGTGCAATATTCCCCACTGCTGCCTCCCGTAGGAGTCTGGGCCGTGTCTCAGTCCCAGTGTGGCTGATCATCCTCTCAAACCAGCTACGGATCGTTGCCTTGGTGAGCCATTACCTCACCAACTAGCTAATCCGACATAGGCTCATCTATTAGCGCAAGGCCCGAAGGTCCCCTGCTTTGCCCCGTAGGGATTATGCGGTATTAGCCTGGTTTTCACCAGGTTGTCCCCCACTATTAGGTAGATTCCTATGCATTACTCACCCGTCCGCCACTCGACGCCTGCTAGCAAGCTAGCATCGTTTCCGTTCGACTTGCATGTGTTAGGCATGCCGCCAGCGTTCAATCTGAGCCATGATCAAACTCTTCAGTTTATATTTTTCGACCTCTTAAAAGGAGGTCTAGATCTTGCTCAATATAGAATTAAACGTATTACTTAAATTTTAAAACTTAAGTGTGTTCAACCTATATTGATTATTTTTTAAATAACTTAAACAATCAACACAAGTGTCCACACAAATTACTTGATAAATTTTTAAAGAGCTGATTCAAACTTGGTCTGAACCGGGCCAGCTATTATATCCATTTGCTTTCGTTTTGCAAATTATTTGTTAACTTTTTTCGTTAATAAATATCTGGATCTTTTTACTGTTCTTCTTTGCTTTTCAGCTTAATGATTCGGCTGCTTTGCTAGAAGAGCTGCGTATTATAGGGACCTAATTTCATTGGTCAACGCTTATTTCAACTTTATTTACTAAGCTATTGTTATCTTTGCGAATTTCCTTTTCCCTACCTGCACTAAGTGCTCCTCTCCCAACCCAAGCATCGTACCTTTATCATTAATCTTCTGCTCGTTAACTCTTACTGCCCCCTGCTTTATCATGCGGTAGGACTCCGATGTGCTTTTTGTTAGCCCTGCATCCTTCATAACATTAGCCAATAATAGCTCGCCTGCACTTGTTATAGTTATCCTTTCTATGTCTTCTGGAAGCTGGCCATGTTTAAATCGAGATTCAAACTCTTGTTGTGCGCTTTTTGCTAATGATTCATCGTTAAAACGCTCAACTATTTCTAACGCCAATTTAACTTTTATGTTTTTTGGATTTTCTTTACCCGCTTCGCACTGGGCTTTCCATTCATTAATTTCATCCATCTCCCTAAAACTAAGCAATTCGAAATAACGCCACATCAAACTGTCAGAAATGGACATGATCTTGCCGAACATATCGTTCGGCGCCTCATTGATGCCTATATAGTTACCCAGTGATTTTGACATCTTTTGTACGCCGTCCAATCCTTCTAAGATTGGCATTGTCATCACCACTTGTGGCGATTGACCATATGTTTCTTGCAGCTGGCGACCCACTAATAAGTTAAATTTTTGGTCTGTTCCACCGAGTTCAACATCCGATTTTAATGCTACTGAGTCATACCCTTGTATTAATGGGTATATAAATTCGTGTATAGCAATAGGCTTACCACCGGTATAGCGTTTATTAAAATCATCTCGCTCTAGCATTCTCGCGACAGTATGCTTGGCTGCTAATTGAATTAAATCTACTGCATTAAATTCTGACATCCATGTTGAGTTAAACACTACCTCGGTTTTGTCAGGATCTAGAATCTTGAAAACTTGCTCGGTATAGGAAGCCGCATTTTGTATGACTTCTTCTTTGGTCAACGGCGGCCGCGTTGCTGACTTCCCCGTTGGGTCGCCAATCATGCCAGTAAAATCGCCAATAAGAAACAATATATGATGCCCAGCATCTTGAAACTGTTTTAGCTTATTAATAAGTACCGTGTGGCCCAAATGCAGGTCTGGGGCCGTAGGGTCAAAACCAGCTTTTATTCTTAACTTTTTGCCCGAGGCTACTTTTTTATCAAAATCTGACTCTACCAATATTTCATCAGATCCGCGCTTTAGCTGCGCTAATTGCAATTTTATAGCTTCACTCACACATCTTCCCTATATATAGTATAAAAGGCGCAAGATACTGCATATCAAATATAAATCAACTTTTTCTCACCCAGACTGACTCTGTAGGACGTTCTTTCCGGTCACAATTTCATTACTTTCAATGAAAGGGTTACTCGTGTCACAATTGGGCTTTATACTTTTCACTTTACTTGCTATACAATGTCTAAGCTTACGCTTTTTATAGCTTTTTTTGTTTTTACATAACCCTTAACACTAACCTTTTTATGATGAAATCTAGCTTAATAAATCGTGATTTTAAAACACCGATAAGCCCTCGTCGCTATAACAGCAAAAAAGCACGTCTTATCACCATGCTGCTGACTACAATAGTTATGCTGGGCATTGCGCTTTATTTCAAAAATGCTACTGATCCCAATCAGGCCAGCTTATCTACCAAGCCAACTAACAATCAACATGTAGTCTCTATTGATTTACCAGAGAGATCATCAGACGATTTTTCTGCGCCTACTTTATCAATTGTTAAGCATAAAACCGCGCCGTTAACTGCTCCAACAAACACTGCCAAAATTACAGGCTCTTCAGAAAAAATCTCATGGAAAGAGTACACCATTAAGCCCGGCGACAGTTTGGCTAAAATATTTAACCACCTGAATTACTCAGCCACCACTCTACATAATATTATTCAGCTTGGCGAACAAACACAGGCTTTAAAAAAGATTCGACCGGGGCAAACACTACGTTTCGCACAAAATGCAGATGGCGAGTGCGTTTCTTTGGAATACGACCTCGACCAAATAAAAACCCTTCGCATTGAAACCATTGATAATGACTTTGCTGCAACGGTTATTGAAAAACCAGTGGAAGTTTCTCACGCTGTAGCATCCGCAGATATCAATAACTCACTTTTTTATGATGCCAAACAAGTTGGGGTGTCTGATAAAACAATCATGGAGCTTGCTAATATTTTCGGCTGGGACATTGATTTCACTCAAGGCTTAAGACAGGGGGATTCATTCAGCCTGCTGTATGAATCCAAATCCATCAATGGGAAGCGTATTGAAAATGGCCCTATCTTAGCCGCTGAATTTATAAACCGCGGTAACAAATATCAAGCTGTTCGCTTTACTGATAAAGACGGCAATACTGAATATTTTTCTCCTGACGGAAAGAGCATGCGTAAAACCTTTTTGCGCAACCCTATCGATTTTGCAAGAGTTAGCTCACATTTCAATTTGCGTAGAAAACACCCCGTTTTGAATAGGATTCGCGCACATAAGGGTGTTGACTACGCGGCCTCCACAGGCACACCTATCCGTTCTACTGGGGACGGCAAAATCATCTTCCGTGGTATAAAGGGCGGTTATGGCCGCGTCGTAATCGTTCAACATGGACAAAAATACAGCTCACTTTATGCACATATGTCTAAATATGGTCGTTACAAAAAAGGCTCACACATCAAACAAGGGCAAATCGTCGGTTATGTTGGAATGTCAGGGTTAGTAACCGGACCACACCTGCATTATGAGCTTAGAGTTAATGGCGTTCACCGGAATCCTTTAACTACTAAATTCCCCGCGGCTGAACCAATCAATAAAAACTTGCTGGCTGAATTCAAAAATCAGACATCTCCTCTTTTAGCGCAATTAGCGCTCGCAAAAAAGACTCAGTTAGCACTTAAATAAAACAGCGTGAAACAACTGTATATCGGCATCATGTCAGGCACCAGTTTAGATGGTGTCGACATTGCTATTGTTGATTTTAGCAATGACAAGCTAAGTCTTTTCTCAAGTTACTATAAGCCATACCCAGCTGTATTATTAGCCGATATAACAGCCGCCTGCGGGCAAACTCACATCTCTTATGAGGCACTCGGGACATTAGATGCCCAGCTTGGCAAATTCTACGCTCAATGCGTGCAAGACACGCTACACAATACAAGCCTAAGCCCTCACGACATCGTTGCTATTGGCTCACACGGACAGACGATACACCATAGCCCTAATAGCACCCCGCCTTTTACTCTGCAAATTGGTGATGCCAACCGTATTGCTGAAGAAACCGGAATTACTGTTGTGGCAGACTTTAGACGACGCGATATTGCAGCAGGTGGTCAGGGCGCTCCGCTAGTGCCTACTTTTCACCAAGCTATTTTTCAATCAGCGCACGATAATCAAGCGATTATCAATATTGGTGGTATTTCGAACGTCAGCTATCTTAATAAAGACCAAACTAACATTATTATTGGATTTGATTGCGGCCCTGGAAACACACTAATGAACCAATGGTGTCAGCAGCACTTTGAAAGACCCTATGACCATTGCGGACAGTTATCCAAAACTGGGCGTATTAATACCCCCCTTCTCAACAGCATGATGGACGATCCATACTTCGCAAGACCTTACCCTAAAAGCACAGGGCCTGAATATTTCAACCTTAACTGGCTGGCTTCACACATAGAGCGACACCCCGGCAGTACGATCGACACGCTGACGTCCTTATGCGAATTAACGGCCCAGTGTATTGCAAAAAGCCTAACGCAACTCCCAGGCGTTGATAACGTCTTAGTTTGCGGCGGCGGCGTACATAATGACTATTTAATGACAAGGCTTCGCCATTTAATTGAGCTACCTATTGATTCAACGGAGGCTCACGGCCTTCACCCTGATTGGGTAGAGGCCAGTGCCTTTGCATGGCTTGCTAAACGGGCGCTTGAGGGGAAAACTGGTAACCTGCCATCGGTTACCGGGGCCGATAAAGCCGTTATTTTGGGCTCTATTTACCCCGCTTAAACTGAATAACTTAGTAACTAATAAAGCAACTGGTTTCTATGCTGCAAATGATGAGCCGCAACCACAAGTTGTTGTTGCATTTGGGTTACGAATAACAAACTGCGAACCTTGTAGGTCTTCTTTATAATCAACTTCTGCTTTTTCAAGGTACTGGTAACTCATTGGGTCTATCACTACAACGACACCATCTTTTTCTATGCCAAAGTCATCTTCAGCCATGGTTTCATCAAAGGTGAAACCGTATTGAAAACCCGAGCAACCACCACCAGAAATATATACCCGAAGTTTCAACTCGGGGTTACCTTCTTCTTTAATCAGCTCAGCCACTTTTTGTGCCGCACTGTCTGTGAAATTAATATCCGCTTCTGCAACAAATGTTGTCATATTTAGAGCCTCTTTATTTAAAATTTATTCACTATACGGTTAGTACACTTTCTATTAAGAAAGTTCGTCTTGCACAGGTTCTTCTTGCAAACCGATAGCTGTTATATTGGAAGCCGCATCTTGCTGGCGCACGAGTTGACCATTCACCTCTGCCCCTACTTCCATTTCAATTAAGTTATATTGAACATTGCCTGTCACTCGAGAATTAGCAATCATTTGCACCCTTTCGGACGCTATCACATCACCTTGAACCTCTCCATCAAGAACGACTATAGGAACATTAACATTCCCATGTATAGCACCCAGCTTACTCAACGTAAGCGTTGCAGTTGAACCGTTTTCCGCCGATACATTTCCGACAACGCGACCATCAATATGCAGCCCACCAGTGTAAATAATATCTCCTTGAACAACCGTACCCTCCCCAATAATAGTGGATACATTAGTGGTATTAATCTCTTTCAGTTTTTTTGTATTTGAAGAAAACATTCTTTCAACCTCTAACTTTATTTCTTTAATTTAGCATACTAGTCTATCCCAGATAGGCGTTAGCTCCTAATTCTCAACCTTTAGCCACTAACGACCTCTCGCCAAAGCCACTGCTCCTGCATTGGCTTGGAGCCTTTTTTCGAGCGGTTAATAATCATGCTTACTGTCTTAGGTATAAATCCAATCGGTAACTTAATTTCACCTGTTAGCAACTCATAATACCTAAAAGAAAAATTACCAGACTTCAATCCTTCTATAGACAAATCCTCTAGCAGGAACTCCTTTTCTTCCCCCTGCCAGTCACCTACTATTGAAAACGTATATTGGCCTTTAATCACTTGTTTCTGGCTCGTGCCTTGGGCCAACACTAGTTCATAGTCATAACCACCTTTTTCATCGAGCGGCCTGATATCAAAACTATCAATATATAGCCCCTTAATTAACGTTTCTGGTGCCACAACCCGCTGATAAAAAGCCAACTGCTCCTTTGTATCGCTTAATTCTTCGTGCAGCTTAACCAATGATTTTCTTGCATCTTTTTGAGACTGCGCATCGATTACCTTCGAGCTTTCAATAAAGTCGAGCCGTTTCACAAGAGCTTTGTTTGCCTTCGTTAACTTAACAACAGATTCTTTTAATCGAGCATTATCGGCTTGATATTGTTTAACATCTTTAACCGATAGTCGCCCTAAAACAAAAAACAATACCAGCAGCACAATAACAATAAACAACGCCGTTTTTTCGATTAACCGCCTGCGCTGCGTTTGATGATACGGGTGTGGACATTGGTGACGAACCATTAAAAGCACCTATACTATATTAGGGGTATAAACCTACTTGATCTAGGCCCGTTTTTTCATCCAAGCCAAACATAATGTTCATATTATGAACAGCTTGCCCTGAAGCCCCTTTCACTAAATTATCAATCACCGACAATACGGTAACAACCTGCCCACCTTGAGGCTGATGTACAGCGATTTGACAACGGTTTGTGCCACGGACATCACCTGTATCCGGATGCGCACCACTAGGTAATACATCGACAAAGGGCTCATCAGCATAAAACGTCTCAAACAAATCTTGCAAGTTAATCCCCGTTTCTTTTAGCGGCGCATACAACGTGGCATGTATCCCTCGAATCATTGGCACTAAATGAGGTGTAAATGTTAGCGAAACCGGTGATGCAGACAGCTGACTCAATTCTTGAGAAATTTCAGGTAAATGTCGGTGCCCCGGAACACCGTATGCTTTAAAACTTTCACCACTTTCACTCATTAAACCGACAACACTGGCAGAACGACCAGCTCCACTCACGCCTGATTTCGCATCGGCAATCAACATTGAGCTTTCAATAACATTTGCCTTAAGAAGCGGTAAAAAACCTAACTGCGTAGCCGTTGGATAGCAGCCAGGGTTAGCTACCAAATCTGCATGTTTAATCAACTCTCGATTTGTTTCAGGCAAGCCATACACTGCCTGCTCAAGTAGTTCTGGGCAAGCATGTTTAGCGCCATACCACTTTTCCCAAACCGTAACATCTTTCAACCTAAAATCAGCTGATAAATCTATTAGTTTGACATCAGCAGCCAATAACTCTTTCGCCATCGTCATAGCTGTCGCATTAGGTGTTGCAAAAAACACAACATCGCATGCTGTTAAATTTTCAACAACCGGGGCAACAAAGCATAAATCATTAAACCCGCGTAAATTTGGGTACACAGCATCAACACGCAAACCCTTTTCGGCCCGCGATGTTACTACCTGGACATCCACCTGTGGATGCATCGCTAGCAACCGGAGCAACTCCACACCGGTATAACCCGTTCCACCTACAATACCTGCTTTTATCACACTTCTGCCTCTTTATATTAATCCTTATTATCAGCACATTTTACACTAGCATCGTCTGATATACTTAGTCGAATGGCAAACCCCAACGTTCAGCAAATTTTTACGCTTTTCTCTGCTTGGAAAACTCACCTTGTTTTCTGGTTAGGCGCTATTTTTGTAGGCTTGTCATCGGTCGCTTTAACTTTCGGAAGTGAATTGGTCAGCACATTATTTAGAGAGCTGCATCAAAAATACTTGATCTACAGCTTTTTATTTACACCTATCCTCCTTACTTTTCTTGCTTGGGTCACCTTTACTTTTTTTCCTGGCTCAGAACGTAGCGGTGTCCCGCAAGTTAAAGCAGCGCTTGAACCTTCAGAAGCCGGCCTTAACAAACCACTACTTAGCTTTCGAATCCTTGTTGGTAAACTATTCCTTAGTATTGGCGGTATTTTTGCCGGCGCTTCTGTTGGTTTAGGTGGGCCAGCTATACACATTGGCGCCGCCTTGATGACTTACTTTGGGCGGTTTGCTAACTTTGGACCTCATTATTTAGAACGCGGACTCATTTTAGCTGGCAGCTCCGCCGGTTTTGCAGCACTTTTTAGTGTCCCATTGGCTGGCATTGTATTTGCCATCGAAGAAATGGGGCGCTCACTTGAGGAGAAAACCAGTGGGCTCATTATCACTGCCGTTATTTTTGCCGGTGCTACGGCCTTAATTCTCCATGGGCAATATGTGTTTTTGGACAACTATCCAACATCCTTTCCTTGGGGAAAAGCTTGGCTCATCATTCCTGTCTGCGGTATTGCTACTGGGTTTATGGGCGGCCTTTTTAGTTTAATCCTTCTTAAAGGCGGGCCTTTTTTAAAATCTATAAACTACTTATCACCCCTTAAAATTGCCTTTATTTGCGGCATCATTATTTCTATTCTTAACTACCTGTCTGAGGGTGCAACTGCAGGGACGGGCTACCAAGAAACTAAAAACTATCTATTCAATGCGCAAAGCATGTCATCTGAATACCCTTTGATGCGAATGCTCGCCAGTATAGCCACCTTTTTTATTGGCATTCCTGCTGGTATTTTTGTACCATCCCTTTCGGTTGGCGCAGGCATTGGAGCCAACCTAGCTGAGTGGCTGCCAATTGCCCCTGTCTCAGTTGTCATTCTTTTAGGCATGACAGGTTATTTTTCAGGCATGTTACAAGCACCGTTAACATCCTTTGTCATTATTATGGAGATGACTAACTCACATGATTTATTATTGCCAATGATGGCTACAGCTTTTATTGCCAACGGAACATCTAAACTAATTTGCCCTATAGCCTTATATCAAGGGTTAACTCAAAACTACCTTAGTGCAAAACCCAATGAACAAAAATAAATCCTTCCAATTTATATTAGCCATGTTACTGATTGGTTTTGCCGGTTTGGTGTATTTCAATAGCGGCGCCATCAATCAGGTTCCTGACATTTCAATAAGCACCATAAACGGAGAAGAAATTGCCACCACCTCACTCCATGGCAAACCTGCTTTAATCACGTTTTGGGCCACCGATTGCCCTAGCTGTATTAAAGAAATACCTCATTTAAAAGCGATCCATGCAGATTATGCTGATAAAGGTGTGTCTATTATCGCTATTGCTATGAAGCATGATCGCCCAGAGCATGTTATCGCGATGACACAGGCGAAGTCTCTTCCATACACTATTGCTTTAGACCCGAAAGGCGATGTCGCGAAAGCTTTTGGTAATGTTCGTTTAACACCGACTACCTTTTTAGTCGCACCCGATTCAACTATCGCCTTACACAAGCTTGGGCTGTTCGATGAGGAAAAGATGCGAAAACAGCTCGATAAATTATTGGCTAAAAGCTAATGTGGTACAAAGCGCTACATATGATATTCATGGTCACCTGGTTTGCTGGCCTATTCTACCTGCCTCGCTTATTTGTCTATCACGCCATGAGCGATGATGAGACCAGCAACAAGCGTTTCAAACTGATGGAACGAAAATTATACTTTGGCATCATGACACCGGGGCTGGTCCTTACCCTCCTTTTTGGCATCTTAATGCTGACAGACTATGCCTGGGCTGCGTTTGGCCAATCGGGTTGGCTGCATGTAAAATTAACATTAATTGCATTACTGTGTATTTACCATGTTTATTGTGGCAAGTGGCTACTTGATTTTAAGCACGATCGTAATAAACATGGCCACGTGTACTTTCGTTGGATGAATGAATTACCCGTGTTATTTTTGGTTGGCATTGTAATTTTGGCGACAGTTAAACCTTTTTAGACCTGCACTTCCGTATTAAGCCTTGTATAATCTTTTTCAAATTAACTCCAGAGCCTATTTATGACTAACACCGTTCAATGTGTCGTCCTTAAAACCGAATCCGAAGCCTTAGACAGTGCTCCCCATCCAGGTGAGCTAGGTGAACGCATTCTGGCAAACGTATCCAAAGAAGGCTGGGCATTATGGCTCGAGCGCTTATCAATGATTATCAATGAAAATGGTTTAAGTACCGCGGATGTGGAAAGCATTCAAGTGATTGAGAAACACATGAAAGGCTTTTTCTTCAATGAAGGTGAAATGGGGCATGTTCCAGCTGGTTTTCATGAGGCTACGACACCGCCTAAAAACTCATAAGATTCACTCTTAACCCCGAGACTGAGAAATGGCTATTTTTTATATCGTTATCTAACTTTCTATAGGCTGCATTAAACAACCTATAGCCTTGATACCCCTCAGTAAAAACCAGCCGCCCAACGTACAAGTTGCAGCGAGTTCGAAGCCAACATAAAAAAAACCTAAAGCCTAGCTTTAGGTTTTTTAATAAGAATCAGCGCCGCTTTATAAAAAAACAGATACAACGTTAAAAACTAAGCGGCACCTCTAAGCTTTAAACGACCGACTGTTTTTTATCTGCAACCGCCACTAGAAGAGCCGCATGAACCACAGCCGCCTGAACCGCCTGTTGCCGCAAACACATTGTTGAAAACAAAACTCGCTTCGCCCATGCCTTTATCAATAAAATCAATCTCAACGCCACGCATATAATTCAAGGCCACTGAATCCACATACACCTTATAATCACCCGAATCTAATACGCTATCATAAGGTGTTTTTTCATCAGAAAATGTCATGCCATATGACATGCCACTACAACCACCACCTGATACGAAAATACGAATGGCATCCATTTCATCACCCACCTCTGCGAATAACTCGGAAAGCTTTTCACCAGCTGCCTCGCTAATATTGATATCCGCTGCCGATAAAACTGAATTAAATGAACCTGCTGCACCCATCGTTAACTCCTTATAAATATATTTATACCCCATCATTATACGAGAAATGACATCAAACCGCCTGTTAATTATTAAAGCAGAGAATTATTTGGTTGCTAATGAGAATGATTCGTATTAAGATTCCCTCTCACCCTAATTTTTAACTTTCTAAGAGAAAAGATTATCATGAAAAACAGTATTAAAAAGTCAGGTAGCTTAGCGCTTTTGTTGGGGGTTCTTGCTGCCCCACAGGCATCGGCATTAACGCTTGAAGACCTTGCTAAGAGGCTCGATGCACTGGAAGCAAAAAATAAACAATTAGAACAAGAAAACTCCCAATTGCGAGATGCTGTTGCCACAACCAACGACAAGGTAGAAGCTGCTGTTATCGCGACAGAATCTATTGCTGACAGTGCCAGTGGTATCCAAAAACTAGCTGATTGGGCAGACAAAACCAGCATTGGCGGTTATGGTGAATTACATTACAACAACCTTTCAGGCAAAGGTGGTGCTAGTGATAAAGATGAAATTGACTTCCACCGTTTTGTTCTATTTTTTGGCCATGAGTTTACCGATGATATTCGTTTTTTCTCAGAATTAGAGCTTGAATATAGCCTTTCAGGAGACGGCAAAGACGGTCAAGTTCAACTAGAACAAGCGTATATAGACTTCGACCTCAATGATAACCACACCGCACGTGCCGGTTCATTTTTACTACCTGTCGGTATTATCAACGAAACTCATGAGCCACCTACTTTTTACGGCACAGAACGTAACCCCATCGAAAAAAACATTATCCCAGCAACTTGGTGGGCAGCAGGTGCAGGTGCTCATGGTGAACTAGGCGCAGGCTTTAGCTATGACGCTTATATCCATTCTGGCCTTAATGTTGATAATGGTTTCAGTATCCGCAGCGGTCGTCAAAAAGTTAGCAAAGCAAAAGCGAATGATCCGGCTGCTACCGCACGTATTAAGTACACTGGCATCCCAGGTCTTGAACTTGCAGTATCAGCTCAACACCAACAAAACATGGGTCAAGGCTTAGTAGCAGGCCTAGAAAGCGGTAACTTAATTGAAACCCATGCTATTTGGTCTACTGGCCCCTTCACTGTCAAGGCTCTATATGCTGCTTGGGATATTGATGGTTACGCTGTTGAAGCAGTCGGCGCTGACAAACAAGAAGGTTTCTACGTTGAGCCATCTCTCCGTTTATCTGAAAAATTTGGTATATTTGCTCGATTCAACCAATGGGATAATTATGCAGGTAGCAACTCTGGCACCGCTAAAGATACTGAAAAGGAACAATGGGACGTTGGTATAAACTACTGGCCACATGAAGATGTTGTCATTAAAGCCGACTATCAATACCAAAATAATGATGATGGTAAAGAGCAAAATGGACTTAACCTCGGCATCGGCTATCAGTTTTAATCGGTCTACTTAAAAACCCATGAAAAGGATTGCCTTATTATTTGCCGCTGCTTTTTTCTTTCAAGCAGCCATCGCCAAAGGGGTCTATCAGACCCCTGAGGCTTTCCTCAATCAAGTGTTTGAAGGCAACACCCCCCCTTTATCATCGGTTTGGCTAACGAAAGATAAGAAAGAAGTCATCACTCAGTTTTTGCAACATAAGCCTTCGTTTATCCGCGTAAAATATTGGCAAGATGGCGAAAAAACAGCGTGGATACTTGACGAAGTTGGCAAAGAAAAACCCATTACTATCGGTGTCGTCATTGAGAGTGGAAAAATACAACAACTCAAAGTATTAACCTTTAGAGAATCACGAGGCTGGGAAGTTAAACACACGTTCTTTACTCGCCAATTCGATAATGTTGGCATCAACCAAGATCAACAACTTGATAAACATATCGATGGCATCTCTGGTGCCACTTTATCCGTACGAGCCCTAAAAAAAGTCGCTAGAATAGCCCTTTACCTCGAACAACAACTTTAAATCATGGGCAACAAAAGGTATCGCCGAAAAAAATTTAGTTCCTTATACCTTTGGCATCGCTACACGGGGCTCTTAGCTGCTGTGTTTGTCATCTTTATTAGCCTCAGCGGTATTGCGTTAAACCACACCGATGATTTGGCGCTAAAAAAAAAACACCTTAGCTCTAATTTTCTATTAGACAGTTACAACATCCAAGCGCCTACTTGGACCCGACAATTCAAAACAAAGCAATATACCGTCACACAGGCCGATGATTTATTATTCATCAATTCGAATGAGGCTATGGCAATAGACAGCATGTTAGCTGGTGCCATTGAATTTAATGATTTTTTACTTATTGCATTAACCAATACGGTACTGCTGATTGACGCAGACAACCAGCTCGTTGAAACATTGGGCACTCTCAACGGAGTCCCCGCTAATATTAATCGCATAGGGTCTACTAGTGATCAGCAAATACACTTGCTTGCAAACGATCAAATTTATCGACTCACTGAGGCATTGAGTTTTCAAAAAACTACCGTTGACGAACAGCTACACTGGGCCAGCCAAGAACCTTTATCAAAGACTGCACTTAAGGCCATCAACCAACGCTATAAATCAAACATTATTTCACTGGAAACCTTTATGCTAGACATACATAGTGGCCGTTTTTTTGGAGCCTACGGGGTTTTATTGTTTGATTTAATCGCAGTTATTCTTATATTTTTAGCTTTTACCGGGGTTATTATTTGGATACGACAATCTCTCAAACACCGCCAACGTGACTAAAAGTAAGCAAGCACTTACTACAACTAACCCATCCAACAGCTTTATATTTGATGGTGGACGCGTAAATGATACAAATGTCGCTCAGCATCGATCAAATGCTGCCCCCAATGAAGAAAGAACCCATCACGCCATAGGTTCAAAGCAACAGATAAGTTCTCTTGGCCGCAATTAATAATATCTAAGCCCCGTTTAATCTCGAAGTAAAGGTCGGCCAAATCTTCAGACAGGCTTCCATACAGTTCGTTATGGATTAACTCCTCACCTACTTCATAACCGTCTTTCTCGCCTAATGATTTTTTAAGGTGGCAGAAAAGCTCGAAGCGCTCATCAATATCAGATAATGCAAAAAAGCATTCCGCCCTATTATTTGCATGATCGATTACTTCCATAACGGCGTGAATTCTTGGCAAAACCAAACTAATTTGAGTCAGCCAGTTCTGCGCCTCAAACTCATCTATATTTTCAATTAGAAAACAAAACCGTCTTGCATCCTCCGGCAGTTCTTGGATTTGTTTTGAGATTTTATTTCTATTTTCGTTTCGCACACAGTAAGCTTAGACAAAATTAGAAGAAATACCGTGAATTAATAAAATAATGCTACAAATAAATTTACCGCTCGTATGATTCGCCTGCTCTTAGTTATTGCCGTTGCTTTAGGTGCCATCTATCTCGTCCGATGGTTCCTCAACACCCCCGCTGAAACCGTTGCTGCCACTATTCGAAAATCACTTTGGTTGTTGTTAGGTCTCGGGCTTATCTTTCTTGCTGTCACCGGCAAACTAAATATTATCTTTGCCTTTATTGGCTCCGCCATTCCACTTATTGCAAAGCAGTTGCCCAATATTTTACGCCTGCTTGGTGTGGCTAAATTAATAAAATCCACTAAAAGCAAAGCTCAGGGCAACACCCCACCGCCTTCAGCGCAAGCAATGAATCAACAACAAGCCCTCACTATGCTGGGCTTAAAGCCCGGCGCTTCAAGAAAAGACATTATTGCAGCACATAAACGACTCATGCAGAAAGTACACCCCGACAAAGGCGGTTCCGAAACCTTAGCGAGTCAAATCAACCAAGCCAAAAACTTACTTTTAAAAGAATATGAACCATGATCAAAGCATAATATTCGCCATCTTAACGGTAACCCTTGCTTTATTCGCTTGGGGACGATGGCGATATGACATTGTTGCGTTAACAGCCATGACTGCTGTTCTATTATTTGGCCTTGTTACCCCTAATGAGGCGTTTGCAGGCTTTGGGCACACAGCTGTTATTACCGTTGCCGCTGTGTTGATTATCAGCCAAGCACTCAAGAATGCCGGCGTTGTTGATGTTGTGGCCTCCTACTTATTACCCCACACTGGTAACGCCATCATTCATATTGCCTTATTAACGGCTCTTGTCACCTTTTTTTCTGCCTTTATGAATAATGTTGGCGCGCTTGCTTTATTACTACCAGTTGCCATTGCCACCGCTAAAGAGCACGGCCGATCACCCGCGATGGTTTTAATGCCCTTGGCGTTTGGTAGTATTTTAGGCGGCATGAGTACGATGATTGGTACGCCACCCAATATTATCATTGCAAATTATCGTGCTGACATTACTGGAACCGCTTTTAGTATGTTTGATTTCTCACCGATTGGCTCCGTTATCGCTGTCATTGGCGTCACCTTTATTACCTTAATTGGCTGGCGGTTAATACCAAAAAAACGATTTGAAGAAAATCAGCCCGAAAAGCTATTTGAAGTCAGTAGTTACTTAACCGAAGCGAAGGTGATGCCAGAAAGCCCCTTAATTGGCCTTGCTGTTAATGAAGTTGAAGACCTTCAAATTAACGATATTGGCATTGTTGGCGTTGCTCGTGGTCACTATTTTGCGCTTAATACGAACCCAAATTATAAGCTTAAAGAAAACGATATCTTAATCCTTCGAGGCGACCCGTTAACCTTGCAGAGCAAATTTGCTGATTCACACTTAGAATTTCAAACAGCCACTGGAAAAACATTTGATAATTTAACCGAGGGCGACCTCGCACTGACCGAGTGTGTTATTACCGCCACTTCTCCGCTGGTTGGCCGAGATGTTTCTTATTTACGTCGCCGAACCGCTAATTCAGTTGCTGTTATCGGCCTTGCTCAAGAAGGATCTGTGGTTCGCAAACGCCTACGCAACAATACCTTTCAGGCCGGTGACGTCCTATTGCTACAATACCAAAAAGGTTTAATTAACGACATGCTCACAGGGCTCAATCTATTACCGCTCGCCGAACGTGGCATTCAAATTGGGCAACACCGCCGGGTTTTGATAGCTTTGGCAATATTTATTGGCGCGATTATTCTCGGTGCAATCAATATTTTGCCAATGGCAGGAGCCTTTATCTTAGCCATTCTTGTATATTCCATCATGGGGTTTTTGCCTGGCAAAGACGTTTATCGCGATGTCGATTGGCCAATTATTATTTTACTTGGTGGCATGATTCCGGTTGGTCGCGCCTTAGAAAGCACAGGCGCTACCGAGCTGGTTGCCAGTAGCATCGTTAGTATCACTGAAGGGTTACCCATCTACATGGTTTTAACGCTGATTCTAGTAACCACAATGTTTTTATCCGACATTATCAACAATGCTGCCACTGCGCTAGTAATGGCCCCTATTTCTGTTGGCATTGCAAATCAACTTGGCGTGAATATAGACCCCTTTCTAATGGCCGTTGCCATTGGTGCCTCTTGCGCTTTTTTAACACCTATTGGGCATCAATCCAATACACTTGTAATGGGGCCCGGCGGTTATCAATTTGGGGATTATTGGCGAATGGGACTACCCTTGGAAATTATTATCACGCTGATCTCTGTCCCCCTTATTCTAATCGTCTGGCCGTTGTAATAACGACCAGACACTAGAAATATTTATTAACGAAGCAGAACGTCTGCTAGATCAATCACGTCAATAACTGTACCGTTTCCTTCTAAAACCCGTACCACTTTATTACCTACTCGACGGACTTCTTCACCATCACGTATCGTAGGCAGTCGTCTGGCCAACTCATGCGGGATACGTTCTGAGTATCGTAAAATATCGCTATCCAACACTTCTCCGCGGGCTACTTTTGCCTCCCAACCTGGAGGCAACTGACCACCACGATCTAATTTCTTTTGCAAACCATAAGGTACCTGTTTGTCCTTATTTTTTTTATACTTTTTATCGGCTTTATCATCACCATCACGGCGATAATAATCTTTTATATAAGAACGTTCTGACTCAGTAAAATAATGTTTCGTTTTTTCTTTATCTTTATTTTGCTTCTGTTTTTCTTTTTTACTGCCTAGCGTGTCGTCGAGCTCCTTTTTATCCAGCTTCTCAGAGCGACCAAACCAGCGCTCCCAAAAGGATTCACTGTGTTCGGCCTTGCCTACAAACTCGCCCTCTGGTTTAGCCGCATGCACGGCTGTAATCGAGAATAAAAAAAGCAACACCAAAACACCCATTGTTGATCTTTTAGCTAACATAACCCTCTCCTTATTTATAAACATCTGGACACTATAAGCGAACTTAACTGAACAGCTTCTTAATCATTAACCGACAGTTCCTTTATATACTGAAATATTTTCCGTGCAGCAGCTGGCGGCTTTTGTTTTTCCAATTCTTGATTCGCTTTTCGTTGAAGCTGCCTAATGTGTTGGCGATCCGCCTGTGGGTAATTCACTAAGAATTCGCTCAACGCTGCATCTCCTTGCTCGACTAATTTATCTCGCCATTGCTCCATCATATGTAAGCGAGCTGTCGCCGCCCTGTCTTTATCGAGCTGTCGTTCAATGGCTTGGTTAATCCCTTCAACATCGGTACTGCGTAACAATTTTCCAATATACTTAAATTGCCGTTTTATCGCCCCGCCTTTAGATAGTTTTCTGGCCACAACAATGGCTTGTCTTAAGTCATCCGTTAATGGCATGCCATCGAATTGATCTTGCGACAAATCCGCAATCCTTTTCCCTAGCGCCACCAAATCATCCGCTTCTCGTTTAATTTGAGTTTTACTGATGAGTTCTGCTGCTCTTGCTTCTTCTTGATTCATTAACTATATAACCTGATCTAATAATAACGACATGCTAACAAATTAACCGTGTATTGGTTTAATACACTCGGTTTTATTGTGTTCAAACCAAGCATAAAAACCTATTCTTATTTGAGGCATCTACTTATGCCTTGTTATATACAAAGCCATCTGCATGTCCCTTAACAGACCTAATAACGGCTAACTACTCGATCAAACATCGAACATTTTCACCCTTAGCTGGTCAGCACTAAAAAAATAACAAATAAAATAACAGCCGCTATGGGTAACAAAATACCAGCCCAGTCCTTTTCCGCCTCTTCACTTTGTTTAAGCGCCGCTTTAATACCCGGTCTAAACCAAAAAATAACCAATAACGCTAACGCGCCCAACGCTAATTGCTCCCACAATGCCATATTCATCTTTTAACCGCCTTAATTTGTCTCGATAGGTTTTTCTTTCTCACAATTCCAACAATGTGAAAACTGTCCGTCACTTTCTTCTCCACAAAACGAACATCTCCATGCAGGTAAATCTTGCTCACCCAGTGGATCACTGGCCAAATACTTTTGCGCTAATTGTTCGTCACGTTCATCATTTATCCAAAGCTCTGGCCAACACTCTGTCGGTGGTAACTCTCCGGCAGCGGCCCCTAAAAACTCATTTTTGATTTGGCAGGCAATCCCGTGTTGTTCGAGGTAGTTTCTCCAAAAAGCAACCTCAATAAAATTTTGCGCTGTAAAAACTTTAATCATCGTTTACACTGCCTCTTCTTTTTACACGCTTTACTGTTATGACGAAACCTCACTATATCGACACCAATGAACAGCTTTCTGAGTTTTGTAACACGATAAAAAACGAACCTTGGTTGGCGATAGATACTGAGTTTCAACGGGAAAAAACCTACCGTTCAATACTGGCGTTAATTCAAATTGCCACTGCCGATATAGTCGCTATCATCGACCCAATAGCCTGTGACATCAAGCCCTTATTGGATATTTTATACAGCCAAAATATACTCAAAGTCTTCCATGCCGCACGTCAAGATCAAGAAATTTTCTACGATTTACGCGGCAAGCCATTAGCGCCTGTTTTTGATACTCAAATTGCCGCGCCCATTTTAGGCCACCCAGAACAAGCCGGCTATGCACGATTAGTGGATGATATTTTGGGTGTGCAATTAAGCAAAGCTCATTCACGTACAGACTGGCTACGTAGACCGTTAAGCGAAGAACAAATCACCTATGCAGCTGACGATGTGATTTATCTAGCCAAGCTTTACCCATTATTAGAAAACCAACTAAAGGAAAAAGACCGACTTAATTGGTTGGCGCCAGCCTTTGCCGATTTATGCAAACCTTCACTGTATTCCAACCCACCAGAACTTGCATGGAAAAGGATCCGAGCAGCCAAACGTTTAAAAGGTGGCGCCTTATCTGCGTTACAAAAATTAGCCGAATGGCGTGAAGACCTTGCACAACAAAAAGACATCCCTCGTGGCTGGATAATTAAAGATGATATTTTAATAGAGGTGGCCAAACTCAAGCCAACCAACCTCCACACTCTATCGTCTATTCGCGGCATTTCAGACAAATTCACCGATAAATTTGGGCGCGCAATTATCGACATTATTGCCAATGCCATTGACAAAAAACCAGCCTCTACTGCGGCTCAACAAAAACCTAAGAAAGTCACTGAAAAACAAGAAGCCTTAGCCGATCTATTAATGGCTCAAGTAAGATTGAAAGCCGCCGCCGCGAACGTCAACGCCACGTCTCTCACCAATCGTAAAGAATTATTACAGTTGATCCATGGTCAACGCGATCTTGAGTTATTGAGTGATTGGCGCAATGAGATGGTTGGCCAAGATCTCCTTGCTACGCTGGAAGGCGATAACAACTTTAGTGTCACTTCAGGTGAACTCGTTATTTCACCTTCAACATAAGGTCTACTATTTTGGCTTTTTCTTAACCTTAGGAATGGTTAACCGTGTCCCAGTGCTAACACGATTAAGGTCGACTTTCGTATTGTATTGCCTTAACAACCATAACGGCACATTTTGTTGTTGCGCTAATAACCAAACAGAACTGCCGTTTTTGAGCCGTAATGTTTCTGTTTCAACAACGCTAAACCGCTTAAAAAAGTCATCCTGTATTTTTTTATGAAAAGCCAAGCGCTTGCTTTCTAATTGACGCCTGTCTACATGCGAGAAATCAAGCTTAAGTCGATCGCCCATCCTTAGCCGAGATTGAGCACTCATCTTATTAAGCTTTCTCAAGACCGCCGTTTTTAACGACAACCATTCGGAAAAATGCCCAAGCGTCTCATGACTTTGAACTTCGACAGACCCATCATCGGCCACTCGATAATTACTCGGGTCCGCTTTTAAACTGTTTTCTTCTACATTGTTTTTAGGGTTAAGGGCCTTTGCACTCGCAGCGACTGACAATACACCTGGGGTTGCTCGTATCCGCAGTTTTTGTCCTACATATAAATAATGCTTATTTTTTAATTTATTTAAAGACACAATATTCGCCTCAGACACGCCTACCCTACTTGCAATAGCTGATAAACGATCACCCTTTCTGACGGTATAAAAAATAGCATCCTGCGCTACTAGGTGTGCGCCCTTTAATTCGTTTTTCGCTATATTAGGTAACTTTAGTAGCTGACCAACACGAATCTTATGTTGACTCTTTAGCCCATTTATCGCCACTAACTGACTGGTTTTTACCTTAAAGCGTTCAGCAATTTTAGAGAGCGAATCACCTCGTTTCACCCGATATGAAACATCAGGTTTTTGTTTCATTGATTGCTCGTCAGGAGGAATTCTGGCCATTAACCCTTTAATCGACGCAGCACCCGTCTCTACCGGCACCCGAAGCTTGTAGCCCTTTGGAATATATTTATTGTTTGACCAAACGGTCGGTTGTAACGCTGGGTTCAACGATTTAAAAATATTATTGTTAATCCCAAATGCCGTCATTAAGCCTTGCGCCGAGTAATAGGATGGCAACTTAACCTCTTGAATCACCATCGGGGGGTCTCGTTGCACTTGCCCAAAATATTTTGACGGTTGCTGGTCAATATCGTGTGCAGCGACAAACGCATTATAAAAATTTCGTGAGGCAAACCCAAACGTACGGCCCTTATATTCACGCACTATTTTGGCAATATCAGTTCCCCCCGTCGCTGACACTGCGCGCCTCATACCCGCAGCGCCGTGGTTATAAGCGGTTAATGCTAGCGGCCAGGTTCCCGTAATTTTATGGTTATCTTTTAACAACAAGCCCGCTGCCCTTGTTGCCAGAAAGGGGTCTAATCGTTCATCAACGACGTGATCAATACGCATAAACCGACGCCCCGTCGAACGCGTAAATTGCCACAAACCAGCAGCTCCAGCATGCGATCTAGCATCAGAACGAAATGATGACTCAACATGCGGCAAAGCGGCCAACTCATCCGGCAAATCAAGCTTTTGAAATTCTTCCTTAATATACGGCTGCCAACGCCCTGCCCTCACCAACCCCTGCTTAAACCGATCTGCTTGCCCGAGTTGAAAGCGTAACCGGTTTGCCGCTTCTTTAAACTCTTCGCCGGTAGTACCTGTTGGCCACAAGGCTTTAATATGCCTATATCGCGCCTGATCTAGTCGTTTACTTGGGTTAGCCGCAAGGTAGAGTAAAATGTCTTGGTAGTACTTTTTCTTTTGTTTAATGGATTGTTGACGTTCTTTATAGCTTGTGCCCGGTGTAAAAGATAAGCGTTCATAAATGATATTCAACCGCTGATTATCATGTATAAAGCCTTCATCAGTCGTCACTTCTGTGTAAACTTTTAACCAAAAATTAACATCTGGCTTTAGCACATGCGGTAATGGAAATGCCTCTTGGTCTCTTGCCAATGATGTATTAGATAGTATCGCCGCCATAAGACATACGACTACGAGTAGGCGACGCACCCTTTGGCTTTTCGATATGTTTAAAACGGCCATATTGACCAACCAGAATCTAATGTCGACTCACAGCCTTGTAACTGTGCTGAATAACGTTTCGCCTGAGCAGCCACTTTTTTCGCAACACGTCGCAACCACCCCTTTGCTAAATATGTGCCACGACTGTATCCGCCGTGACCTTCATGGTAAGCAAGGTATTGTTTTTCGGCATCCCATTTTGATATCCCCAACTTTCGTTGCGACACATTGGTGTACCAGCCAATAAAATCGGCGACATCGGCAAAGTCGTCACGGTATGCACCGTAACTATCTGTCGACTTCATATACCACTCCCAAGTTGAATCCTGCGCCTGACCATAACCATACGCACTGGATGAACGAGGTAAAGGAACAACACCCAAAAACCAATCTCTTGGAGGCTTAACATTCGATTGAAAGCGAGACTCTTGATGAATAATCGCCATTTGCACAGCTATTGGTGTGCCCCATTTTTTTTGTGCCGCTAAGGTTGCCGGGTACCAATCATCTTTTTCATAGAAAATAGCACACAGGTTTGCTTGGTTCTTAGGTGGTGTAGAGGCACAACCAAACAGTACCAGTGGCAGCAGTAGCATTAGGAACGGTTTAACCACGCCTCACTTTTTCCCAGCTATCTAGTGCGATAACAAATTTCTTTGCTGCTTGTTCCAATAAGGCCAAAAACTGCTCATGCTGACTGGTTTTTATCGCTTCCCAAGCCCGCTTTATATCCATATCTGCCTGCTCCATTATTTGCGCATCTAGCACTTGTTGGTACGCCCTATTAAGCGAGCTGATCATCATATTCAATTCAGCCTTTGCAACATTGCCTTCTGTTAACACCATCATACAAGCAGCTTCTGGGGCCTTTTGCAAGGACGTTTCACTCGACACCCCGCTCAACACAGCCCATTCATCTATATAGTAATTTTTTAACTGGTTGACCAAATGCATTAAACCCAGCATACAAGGTAAATCTTTAAAAAGCGTTGGATCGCCTCTACTAGCTGCCAACTCTGCCGCCACCTTCAATGAGGGGCCGACAATCATTTGATACTCTTCTGGACTTAGCCACTCTGGCTGTTTCTTATTCATATACTTTGCTCAACGCCTTTAAATTATTGCTGCTCTTAAACACAAGCTTTTCGCTCTGTTTGTCTCACTTGCTAGCTTTATTATGACTGACTGGTTACTATATAATCTAGTCGAACGACATTAACTACCTCAACAAACTGAAGGAACAACAATGAAACACTCAACTTTACTGATCGCCGCACTGATTTCAAGCCTTTTATTCTTAACCGGTTGTGAAGAAGCCGAAAAAGCCGCCTCCAGCGCAAAAGATGCCGCTAGTAGTGCCGTTGAGTCTGCAGGTGATATGGCAAAAGATGCGGCAGATGCTACATCAGAGGCCGCTGACTCAGCCATTGATGCAACTAAAGAGACCACATCTAGCGCAATGGAAAGTGCAAAAGAAGTAGCTACTGATGTAACTGAAGGTGCCGAAAACGCAATGGATGCAACGAAGGAAGCAGGCGCTGATATGCTTGATGCTGTTAAAGAAACAACAACTGATGCTGTAGACGCTGCTAAAGAAATGGCAAATGATGCAATGTCTCAAGCAAATGAAGCAACTAAGACGGATGCCGCAGCTGAAGAATAAGCAAACCTTCTTGGAAAAGCTAAATTAGCTGGCTTAATAACGGCCCAGCTAATTAAAAAAGCCCCTTAATAGGGGCTTTTTTATTGTTATGAAAATAAAAGACAACAAGCAAATACTCCACTTTTTAATTAACACTTCCCCCTGTCTACGCTTACTGATTTTTTGGCATCAGCGGCAAACCTCTATCACACGATAATTGCTAATTTCGAAAATAGCACAAAGCAACTTAAAACACTCAAACATCTTACTTCCAAAGTCTATCTATTTTGACTTGCTCAGTTCAACCACACCTTAAAAATCAAGGTATACTTATTCACGGCGTAATAATTTTTATTATCTTTTCGTTGCGTTAAAAACCGAACAAAAGGAGAACTAAGTGTACAACAATAAAGTCATTTTATTAACCGGTGCTGGCAGTGGTATTGGTGCAGCAATCGCCAAAGAATTATCCGAATTAGGCGCACAACTTATTTTAGTAGGCCGAAATCAAGATAAGCTTGAAACCGTCAAACAAAATCTATCAGGCCAACACGATGTCTTGGCGGCTGACATTTCATCTTCTGAAGGCCGGCAGGCCATTAAAGAACATTGTGAGCAACGAGCAGGTGGTATTGACATACTGATTAATAATGCTGGTATCAGTGCATTTACAGGCTTTGAAACCATGAGCGAAGAAAAAATTTCTTCTGTTATTCATATTAACTTAACCAGCACTATTTTATTAACACAGCAGCTATTGCCGTTATTAAAAGTTAAACCGTCTGCGCAAATTGTTAATATCGGCTCTGCTTTTGCTAGTTTGGCCTTTGCAGGCTTTACTGTATACAGCGCCAGCAAATACGGCCTAAAAGGTTTTACCGAAGCCCTCCGACGAGAACTTCACGGTGGCACGGTTGATGTGCGCTATTTCGCACCACGCGGAACTGATACACCGTTCAACGACGAGAACACCCAAGCGCTTAATGTGGCTATCAAGGCAAATATAGATACACCTGAAAAAGTAGCAACAGAGTTTGCCGACTTTCTACAAAGCAGTAAGGCTAGGCATTTTGTGGGTTGGCAAGAACGCTTATTTGGCCGCTTGAATGGGTTATTCCCTGGATTAATTGATAAGGCACTTGCTGGGCAACATCAAGCCATTATGGATTGTTTACCCCAAGCGGACAAAGACAAGGGCTAAGTTTTCCAGCTCCCATTAGCTTTAGGTATTTTTCACCTAAATCTCGGTAACAACAGACAAGGCTCAAACCTACAACATAAAACCATTGTATATGTTGTAGTAACGAATCCGCTGTTTACAACAGCCAATAAAAAAGCCCATTAACTATGGGCTTTTTTATTTATTATGTACAAAGCAGTCTTCGATGGTCTCTAAAATGGAATGTCATCATCAAAATCATCCATCGGTGCTGTAGGTTGTGCCGGTGCTGATGCAAAATTACTCGGTTTCGAGGCCGGCGCTGCACCTGCTGGCGAAAATTCAGCCGAACCACCGCCTCGACTGTCCAACATTTGCATTGTGCTGGCTTTAATTTCTGTAGTGTAACGGTCTTGTCCGCTTTGATCTTGCCATTTACGTGTTTGCAAAGCACCTTCTACATAAATTTTTGAGCCCTTCTTAAGGTACTCACCAACCACCTCAGCTAAACGATTAAAAAACACTACTCTATGCCACTCTGTTTGTTCTTTTTGTTCACCTGTATTTTTATCTTTCCATGATTCTGATGTTGCCACGGTAACATTGGCTACCGCACCACCACTCGGCATATAACGAATCTCAGGGTCTTTACCCAAGTTACCCACCAAAATTACTTTATTTACGCCTCTGCTTGCCATGTTGTGCTCCGTTATTCTTGCCCTCAATGGGGCGGGTTTAAAGTTTAGTCTCAGCCTGTTGCTTGATTAGTTGGGATGATTGCTTCTAGTGCCACCTCATCTAATAATTCATTATCGACCTTTAAATAAGCCGTTGAATCATCAACTGAAATACCAACATCTAGCACCCCTTTTACTGCTAATAGCTTATCAGTTATTTGCCGTGCCTGCTCGCTCGTTTCGATCTCCACATGTTTCAACAAACTACTCATATGACGTGGGGCCTTCATGCTTAGCGCCACTATAAACCAAATAAATAAAATACCACCACAGGCTAAAAACACGGAGGCTAAACCATAATTATTCCAGACTAGCCCGCCCATTAAACCACCACAAAAAGCGCCAAAAAATTGCGAGCTGGAATAAACGCCCATCGCGGTTCCTTTTCCGCCAGCAAACGCTATTTTAGAAATCAATGACGGCAAACTCGCCTCTAACAAATTAAATGCTGTGAAAAATACAAATAAAGAACCCAGCATGCCCCAAAGATGACCACTGAACAAATACAACCCGAGGCTAGCCAATGACAAGGCCGCTACAGCGCTAACGAAAACGACTTTCATCTTACGCTTTTTTTCTGCGAGGATAATAAAGGGTAGCATTGCCACTACCGATAACCCCAACACAGGCAAGTAAACCATCCAGTGGTGATCCGCAGCGATGCCCAGCTTCCCTCGTAAAACCAGTGGAAGCACAACAAACATAGCGGTCATCACTAAATGTAAGCAAAAAATACCAAAATCAAGACGTAATAGCTGCGTATCTTTTAACACCTTACCCATCAAAGCAGGAATAGGCTCTGCATCTTTATGCACCGATAATTTTTTCGCGTCTGGCACAACGTTATGCAGGATAAATATACCCACCGTGGCCAAAATCGCTGTAAACCAGAAAATACCCTGCAAGCCAACAACCGATGCTAACAATGGCCCCAGTACCATCGCAATACCAAATGAGATACCAATGCTGATGCCTATCGTTGCCATTATTTTTGTCCGATTTTGCTCCAACGTTAAATCGGCCGCCAACGCCATAATTGCCGCAGCAACAGCGCCACTTCCCTGCAAAGCCCGGCCAAGAATAATGCCGTATATCGTTGTTGATAAGGCAGCGACAACGCTACCAGCTACAAACAATAATAAGCCAATCGTAATAATTTTTTTACGCCCAAAGCGGTCAGACATCAAGCCAAATGGAATTTGCAATAACGCCTGCGTTAAACCATAAATACTAATCGACAAGCCCAATAGCACCGGTGTTATTCCATTAAGGTGCTCGGTATACAAGGACATTACAGGTAAAATCATAAACAAGCCGAGCATGCGCATTGAAAAAATGCCCGCCAACCCTAAGCTTGCTCTTTTCTCTTGTTCACTCATTACTGATGGTTGGCTTGAAGAATCAGCCATAATTACTTTGCCTAGCCTTTAAAAAGACGGGTATATTAACAGGTTTGGTAATTTAATTAGATACGTAAATGGACACCATTCAAATTCGTGGCGCAAGAACCCACAACTTAAAAGATATTGATCTCGACCTGCCCCGAGACAAGCTGATTGTTATTACAGGTTTATCTGGTTCTGGCAAGTCTTCTTTAGCCTTTGACACGATTTATGCAGAGGGACAGCGTCGTTACGTCGAATCGCTATCCGCTTATGCTCGACAGTTTTTATCGGTAATGGAAAAACCTGATGTCGACCATATTGAAGGCTTATCGCCGGCTATTTCTATTGAACAAAAATCTACCTCCCACAACCCACGTTCAACAGTCGGCACCATTACAGAAATTTACGATTACCTTCGCTTATTGTTCGCTAGAACAGGTATTCCACAATGTCCCGATCACGGTACATCACTAGAAGCGCAAACCACCACGCAAATGGTCGATGCTGTACTCGCCTTAGACCCAGAAAAACGCTGGATGCTACTAGCACCGGTGGTACAGGAACGTAAGGGTGAGCACTTTAATACCTTAAATGATCTACGTAACCAAGGTTTTATTCGCGCAAGAATTGATGGTGAAATTGTTGAATTAGACGATGCCCCACCTTTAGAGCTTAAGAAAAAGCACACCATTGAGGTCATCATTGACCGCTTTAAAATTCGCGATGATTTGTCCGTTAGATTGGCAGAATCTTTTGAAACGGCGTTAAAGCTCACCGAAGGTATCGCCGTCATCAGCAGCATGGATGACGATGAAGAAATTTTATTTTCATCGCGTTTTGCCTGCCCAACTTGTGGCTACAGCATTAGTGAATTAGAGCCTCGCTCTTTTTCCTTTAACAGTCCAAAGGGGGCTTGTTCAAGCTGTGATGGTTTAGGTATTACGCAATATATTGATGCTCAACAAGTGTTACATAGCCCTGATATTAGCCTTGCCGGTGGCGCCATCCGTGGCTGGGACAAGCGCAATATGTATTACTATCAAATGGTTATGTCGCTAGCCAAGCATTACCAATTTGATCCAGAAGAGCCCTTTAATTCATACCCAGAAGAAACCCAACATGCCATTTTATTTGGCAGTGGCGATGAGCCTATCAACTTTACAACGTTGAACAGCCGAGGCGAATCCATTAAACGCACACACCCTTTCGAAGGGGTCATTCATAGTATGGAGCGACGCTATCGTGAAACCGATTCAAACACCGTACGCGATGAACTGGCCAAATACTTATCAAGCAAGGCTTGCCCAGACTGTCAGGGCCAACGTTTAAATAAAGCCGCTCGCCATGTTTTTGTAGACACCCACACTTTACCATCAATCACAAACCTGTCTATTCGCCAATCTAGCGCCTTATTTTCCTCTTTAGAATTGGCTGGACACCGTGGCGAAATTGCTAAAAAAATCGTAAAAGAAATTAAGGCGCGTCTCGATTTCTTAATTAATGTCGGTTTAGATTACTTATCATTAGACCGAAGCGCAGACACCTTATCGGGTGGCGAAGCCCAACGAATACGCCTAGCCAGTCAAATTGGTGCTGGGCTTGTTGGCGTTATGTATGTATTAGACGAACCATCCATTGGTTTGCACCAGCGTGATAATCAACGTCTCATTAACACCCTGTTTCACTTGCGTGATATAGGCAATACCGTGATTGTAGTTGAACATGATGAAGACGCCGTTTTGGCAGCTGATCATGTGGTTGATATTGGTCCTAAAGCAGGTATTCACGGTGGTAACGTTATCGCTCAGGGCACGCCTGAGGAAATCATCAACGACCCTCTTTCCATCACCGGACAATATTTATCAGGCGCGCAATATATCGCTGTACCCCAACAACGTCACCCCGTGGATGCCAGTAAAACACTGCGCATTAATAATGCCCGCGCTAATAACCTAAAAAACATCAGTGTTGATATTCCCATCGGTTTATTTACCTGTGTTACCGGCGTATCTGGTTCGGGCAAGTCAACGCTTATTAACGAAACCTTGTACCCAACGGTTGCAAAAGTACTGAATAAATCATCCTTACCTATCGCCGCTAATGACGGTGTTGATGGCCTAGAACATATTGATAAGGTCGTTGATATCGATCAAAGCCCTATAGGGCGAACACCACGTTCAAACCCGGCTACCTACACTGGGCTCTTCACCCCCATTCGTGAACTGTTTGCAGCAACCCCAGAGGCGCGGTCACGCGGCTATACGCCTGGACGATTTAGCTTTAACGTAAAAGGTGGGCGCTGCGAGACCTGCAAAGGCGATGGCGTTATTAAAGTAGAAATGCACTTTCTTGCGGATGTTTACGTCAATTGTGAGAGCTGTAAAGGTCAGCGATACGGTCGAGAAACGCTTGAAATACGCTACAAGGGTAAAACAATCCATGAGGTGCTATCAATGACGGTGGAAGATGCTTGTGGCTTTTTTGATGCGATTCCAGTTGTATCAAAAAAACTCCGCACGTTGATGGATGTCGGGCTTGGCTATATTACCTTGGGGCAAAACGCTGTCACTTTATCGGGTGGTGAGGCTCAACGCGTCAAACTATCACGTGAACTATCAAAACGTGATACCGGAAAAACTCTCTACATTCTTGACGAACCGACTACCGGTTTGCACTTTGCTGATATACAGCAGTTACTTAGCGTTTTGCATACGCTTCGTGATCACGGCAATACCCTTGTGGTTATCGAACACAATCTAGATGTTATAAAAACAGCCGATTGGATCATTGATATCGGCCCTGAAGGGGGAGATGGTGGCGGACAAGTGATTGCACAAGGCACACCTGAAGCGGTCACTCAATGTAATGAGTCTCATACAGGGTACTACCTAAAAGATTTCCTAAACAAGACTAACGATAGCCTATCGGCTTAGAAGGAATTACCTTGATTAACAAAGCCACTAAGCTTTTCCCCGTTTGGGCAATACTTTTATCAATTGTCGCCTACGCAATCCCTAGCTTATTTATACCCCTTAAACCTAGTCTCTTTTTCTTATTAGGTTTGGTAATGTTTGGCATGGGTATTAGCTTAAGAGCACATGATTTTTTACGTATTCTTAAATCGCCTAAGCCTATTATCTTCGGCTTATTATTGCAGTTTCTCTGCATGCCTTTTTTTGCTTGGGGTATATCCACTTGGTTGCAATTACCCTTAGCGCTTGCCAGCGGCATGATACTGGTCGGCGCAAGCCCAGGCGGCACCGCCTCCAATGTTATTTGTTACTTAGCAAAAGGAAATGTTGCCCTATCGATCACGATCACCACTTTTTCAACCCTACTGGCGGTGATTGCAATGCCTGCCTTAAGCCTGCTCTACCTTGGTAAACAGGTTGATGTACCGGCCATGAAAATGCTTATGGATATTGTAAAGATTATTATTTTACCGGTCACAGCTGGCATCATAGTCAACCAACTTTTTGGTCGTTTTTTAAGCTCAACCAAGCAGGTTTTCCCATTGATATCTGTTTTTGCTATCGTGCTTATTATCGCCATTATCGTTGCACTCAACCAACCTCGTTTAGGCTCTATTGGGCTGTTATTAGTGGGCGCTGTTGCTCTGCATAACGCACTGGGCCTCTTCACCGGCTACTGGCTACCCCGAGCGCTTGGTATGGATCGACAAACCTGCAAAACCCTAGCCATTGAAGTTGGTATGCAAAACTCCGGTCTTGCAGCGGCGCTGGCTGTTAAATACTTTGCTCCGCTTGCGGCACTGCCCGGCGCGCTGTTTTCCTTATGGCATAATTTAACTGGATCCCTACTTGCCTCTTATTGGTCTCGCGCTAAGTAATCAGGTATAAAAAAACGCCCTCTATTTTTATAAAGGGCGTTTATCGAGATTTTAATGGTCGTCGTTACTTACTCAGCATCTGGATAAAATAGCTGCTGCCCACCTTTACGAAAATCTGCAATAATCTCTTGGCCTCTTTTACTCGTAACAAACTGAATATATTTAATCGCTAAGTCATACCTTGAGCCCGGGTGTTTTTTTGGATTAACCGCCATCACATGGTATGGGTTGAATAAATTAACATCGCCTTCAAACAACACCTTGAGGGAGATCTTATCGGCAAAAGCAATTTGCGTACCCCGGTCTGTTAAAGCGTAAGCTAGTTTTTCATTCGCTATATTAAGCACCGCGCCCATGCCTTGGCCGACATCGACATACCAGTCCCCACTGGGCGCAACACCGGCTTTCTTCCACAACAGTTTTTCTTTCTTATGTGTGCCCGAGTCATCACCTCTGGAAATAAAGCTAGCTTCTATTTCAGCAATACTACGCAAGGCCTCTTCAATTGTTTTAGAGGCTGCTATATTTGCAGGGTCACTGGTCGGGCCTACTATAACAAAGTCATTATGCATGACCGCCGAGCGATCAATGAAATCACCCGACTTGACGTAGTTCAATTCTGCCGCTGGTGCATGAGCAAACACAACATCAACATCACCTTGCGCCCCCATTGCCAATGCTTTACCAGTGCCTACAGCAATCACTTCAAGCTTAACATTGTGCTGGGTTTCAAAGACAGGGTTTAGCACCGCTAAAAGCCCCGAGTTTTCTGTGCTGGTTGTGGTCGACATTCTAAGAACATCCAATGCCGAACTGTTTGACGCAAACATCATCAGCGCGCCAACACCCATCAGCCAAAGTATTTTTACAATTTTTTTCATTATTTACCCGTTACTTATCCCGTTATAAAAAACAAGGGGCGACAAATGCGCCCCTTTGATGGCCTACCGCGTTAAAACGCCCATTGGCCACGAAGCTGCATAATATCTGCTTCTTCATTATCGTGCGCCCCACCTTCTACCTCTAGCACTTTAATATAGTTAGCAGAAAAACGTAAGCCCGCTACTGGGAACCAATTAAGGCCCAAAGTCACGTTGTCCATTTCACCACCGTTTATAGCGCCATCCATTAAATCAATGGTGCTATATCGTAACGCTAACTCCCATGCACCTATACCACCATTACCAAACGGGCTATTAGGCTTAACTGCTTTGAATTTTGCACCTTTATGCGTATATGGGCGTGTATCTTGTGTAAGGAACCAGCCTGTTTGTGCATACCAACCATCAAATGTTAGGTCACTAGTTGTATCGCGTTCAAGCTGAGTACGAATATATTCGGCTTGGCCAGAAAACCTATTTTTAACAAGAGCTACTTCGGCACCTAATGTTAAATAGCTATCCACATCTAGCAACTTACCTGTATCCACAAAGTCCACTCCTGAGATGTTAGTTTCAGGCTGTTGTTTGAACTGAACCTCGCCTCCTCGTGTGCTGCGGTAATTTGCGGCCAAACCTAAATGAACCAACGAACCTTTTTCATTAACTGGCATCCAAGTAGAGCGCCCGCCTAAACCCCATCCCTCATCGTCTGAGCCACCATTTGTATTGGCTTTATCACCAAACACACCGAGCGCTGTTGTCCAATGTTTACGATCAATGCTACCCATAACGCCAATATGTCTGCTCGCCGTAAAGGCATCAATTGAGGCTCTTTCGGTAAACTGCGTATTATTGTCGCTGATTTGATCTTGCAACATAAATGGGTCTCTAAAATGGCCGGCCTTAACGCTTAGCCCTTCAAAGTCAAACCCATTGTAACCAACCCAAATATCCGTAATCCCTTTTCGTGTATCACCTGTACCCGCAAAGTCATACTCAAACTTATAGAACCAATCTTTATTTACAGTACCTTTAATATATAGCCTTGCTCGACGTACTTTTGTGCCATCACCTAATGTACTCCCCGCTGCCGAATCATCTTCTCCATACCAAGCGGAGTCTAACTGCATGCGACCACCAATTTGCGTTGTGAAGTTACCATCACGAGATTTAACAGCTAAGCCACCTTTATTAACATTCACTTCAACATTGGTTGCCTTATCGAGCCTTTCTTGAATATCTTCAGTTTGCGCGATCGTTTTTTGCTCTGTTGCTTTCGCCTCAGCTAATACGCGTTGGTATTGCGCATCTGATATCGTGCCATTTTCATGCAGCAACATAAGTAGCGTTGTCAGTTCAGAGCCTGCATGAGCCGATACTGAGCCCCCCATAAAAACAGCGGCAGCTAACGCTAATTTATTTATTTTCATTGATTTTTCCTTATTATTGATGATCAAAATACCCGATGGCATAAGCAAAACTAATGCCAACGGGTTTGGCATACCATCAACTCATTGATTAATAATTAACTTTAAAAATTATCACTGAAACAAGCATAACAACGCACTAGACTTATGCGACACTTTGTCTCAATATAAAGAGAATTTTGACAAAATGTCTCACGACGCTATTTTCTATGACTACCCACAAATCATCGGCACTTCGTAAAGCCATTCGTGACCGCCACTCATTTTTTGGTAATAACCCACTTGTCGTTAAACTGTTGGACGACATTGATCGTGTCGCCACTAAAAACACACCTATTTTATTGGACGGCGAAACGGGTACTGGTAAAAGCCTATTAGCTAGAAAAATTCATGACCTTAGCCAACGCAAAGGTCCCTTTGTGTCTATTAACTGCGCAACCTTTAGCCAACACTTGTTAGAAACCGAACTATTTGGTCACGCAAAAGGCGCCTTTACAGGTGCCAAAGATGCACGAAAAGGGCTGGTCGCCACTGCACAAAATGGCACATTATTTTTAGATGAAATTGGCGAGCTGCCGCTAGATTCGCAACCCAAGCTTTTACACCTTTTAGAAGAAAAAACCATTCGCCCCGTTGGCTCCGACAAAGAATATGACACCTCTGTCCGTATCGTTGCCGCCACAAATAAACGCCTTAAAGACCTGGTTAAGCAAGGCTTATTTAGGGCTGACTTATATTACCGTTTAAGTGTCGTTCCTTTTACTGCGCCGCCACTGCGTGACCGCCCAGATGATATTGAAGCGCTCACCAGCACCTTTGTTTGCCAATTGTGTGAAGAACACGAATTAACCAGCCCTCACATTTCAACTGAGTCAATCAATGCCTTACAAGCTTATGACTGGCCCGGTAATATTCGTGAGCTACGCAACCATATTGAACGCTCGTTACTGCTAAGCATCCCATTACATGAAACATTACCGGCGGCTGACACTAACTCAGCGACTACAAACAAGCACTGCTTAAAATCACTTGAAAAAGAGCATATTCTTAAAGCCATTAATGAGAGTAAAGGCAACAAATCTCAAGCCGCAAAAAGCCTAGGCATCTCTCGCCGCACGCTTGATAGAAAACTTAAACGCTGGGATCAAAAAGCTGCCTAACAATATCTTTTCTATCGCCACTAGGTAGTGGTCCTTTTTCAGCGTAAAATGTCTCGCTTCATGTGAACCTCATTAACCGAAGAAAATAACTATGCGTACTAGCCAATTCCCACTCAATACCGTTAAAGAAACCCCTTCAGATGCCGAAATCGTCAGTCATCAATTAATGATTCGCGCGGGGCTTGTTCGCAAGCTAGCAGCTGGTTTATACAATTGGCTCCCCCTTGGTGTTCGCATTCTGCAAAAAGCACAGCATATTGTTCGCGAAGAAATGAACAATGCTGGTGCGTTAGAAGTCTTAATGCCGGTTGTACAGCCGTCTGAACTTTGGCAAGAATCGGGGCGTTGGGAACAATACGGCCCTGAACTAGCTCGCTTAAATGACCGACATGGCCGTGAATTTTGCTTAGGCCCAACACATGAAGAAATTATTACCGAACTGGCCCGTAACGAAATAAAGAGTTACAAGCAATTACCGGTTAATTACTACCAAATACAAACTAAATTTCGCGATGAGATTCGGCCTCGTTTTGGCATTATGCGTTCACGCGAATTTATTATGAAAGATGCCTACTCGTTTCATATGGATGACGAGTCTTTGCAAGAAACCTATGACCGCATGTTTCAGGCCTACCATAATATTTTTACACGCCTTGGCCTAAATTTCCGCCCTGTATTGGCAGACACCGGCTCTATTGGTGGCAACGCCTCGCATGAGTTTCACGTACTGGCTGATTCTGGTGAAGACGCGATTGCCTTTTCTACTGAAAGCCAATACGCCGCTAATGTAGAAAAAGCCGAGGCATTAGCACCCACAGAGCCGCACGCCGAGGCCACTGAACAGTTAGAAAAAGTACCTACCCCAGGCCAACGCAGCATTGAAGAAATTAGCAGTTTCTTAAACGTGAGCAGCGCACAGTGTTTAAAAACTTTATTGGTAAAAGGTGATGACGATACTGTTGTGGCGCTTTTATTATGCGGCCACCACTCACTGAACGATATTAAAGCCGAAAAGCTAGACGGCGTAGCATCACCCCTAACGATGGCTAGCGATGCTGAGATTTCACAAGCTGCTGGCTGTGATGCAGGCTATATCGGCCCCATCAATTTAAATGTACCCATGATTGTTGATCGTAGCGCAGCGACTATGGCAAATTTCATTTGTGGCGCTAACGAAAATGACATGCACTACACAGGGGTAAACTGGGGCCGCGATTTAGCAGAACCCACTCGCATTGAAGATATTCGTCAAGTCGTCGAAGGGGATGCTAGCCCAGATGGACAAGGCACCCTGACTATTGCTCGCGGCATTGAGGTTGGGCATATTTTTCAGTTAGGCACTAAATACAGCGAAGCGATGAATGCGTCTGTGCTAAACGAAAACGGCAAAAACCAAGTGATGACCATGGGTTGTTATGGTATTGGTATTACCCGCGTCATTGCTGCCGCTATTGAACAAAACCATGATAATAAAGGTATTATTTGGCCCGCTGCATTAGCTCCTTTCCAAGTTGCTTTATTACCGATGAATATGCACAAGTCAGAACGCTTAAAAGCAGCGACTGAAAAACTATACCTAGAGCTAAAAGAAGCTGGGTTTGATGTTTTATTTGATGATAGAAAAGTACGCCCCGGCTTTATGTTCTCAGACATGGAGCTTATTGGCATTCCTCACCGTATCGTGCTGGGCGATAAAGGCTTAGACAATGGCATGGTTGAATATCGTGCTAGAACAGACAGCGACAACCAAGACATACCCTTAGATCAAATTATCGCGCACCTAAAAACGGTCACTCAACAATAAACTAAACATTATGGACACTAACTTTTGGCATGAACGTTGGGCAAAAAGTGAAATTGGTTTTCACTTAAATGACGTTAACCCGTATCTTATCGAGCACTTTGCTGCACTCAAACCAAAAGCAAACGCCGCTGTTTTTGTGCCTTTGTGCGGCAAAAGCAAAGACCTTATCTGGTTAGCTGAACATACCGAAAAAGTGATTGGCATTGAGTTAAGCAAAAAAGCCGTGGAGGACTTTTTCAAAGAAAATAAACTCACGCCTAGTATTACCCAGGGTGATCGCTTTTTAACGTATCGTTATGAAAATCTCACCATTATTTGCGGCGATTTATTCGAACTAACAGCCGACGACGTAGCTGCTTACCAGCTTGTTTACGATCGTGCGTCCTTGATTGCTTTTCCAGCGGATATGCGCGCCCGCTATGTCGAAAAACTAAATGAACTTTTACCTAATAAAACGCAGCGCCTACTCGTTACTGTTGACTACCCCCAACATGAAATGAGCGGCCCTCCCTTTTCGGTAACACCTGACGAAGTACAGCAACATTTCTCTGCGCGTTATGAGATTCAGTGCTTAGCGTCTGAGGATATTTTAGAGCAATCAAAACGCTTCAAGGCCAAAGGCGTATCGCGCATGCTTGAACACGTTTTTTTGCTCACAGAAAAATAACCTTTTAGTCTACATCGAGCAGTTTTTCCACAATATAAACACACATGCCGCAGGCAACATTAACGCGTGTTTTTTCCCTTGCCTGCTCAAGTGTCTCGATATTGTCGGCCTTTATCCTTGTTAAAAAGTGCTTTTTGGTGACGCCCGTGCAACTGCAAATCACATCATCATCTTTAAATTCATACGCCACTTAGTGATCGTGCCCACAGCCCGATTCTGGCTCTGCCTCATAAGGGCTCTTGCGTTTTGGCGTATTCATTCGGTATTGCACAAAATCTTGCAGGCTATGCTGATGCAAAAACGGGTTACCTTTTATTTGCTCTGCGATGGTTGATGTCTTTTTAACCGCATAATTATGCCCCGGCAGAATCGTCGTAGAACTTGGTAATTCTGTACGAATTTTATTCAAGGTTTTATACATTACTTCTGGGTCGCCGCCTGTGAAATCACAACGCCCACAACCAAAAACAAACATCGTATCGCCCGTTAACAAATCATCGCCTATTTGATAACACGCTGAACCGGGCGTATGCCCCGGCGTATGTAACACTTTAATACTGCTCTCGCCCAACATAATTTCATCACCACCATAATGAATGCTTGGCGAGGCCGGGTGATCACCCCAAAAGTCAGCTTCCTGCTTTAACAAATGCACCTGCGCATCGTACTTATCCAGCACATCACCAATACCGTTAATATGGTCATGGTGACTATGCGTTAGCAGGATATCGGTAATCTCGACTCCTTTTTGCTTAGCCAACTCTATTACCTTAGGCACATCCCAAGCAGGATCTACCACCGCTGCTCGGTTAGTTTTGTGATCGTGAATCAGATAAATAAAGTTTTCTGCAGGGCCTAGTTCTAATGCTTCTATTGAATAGTTTTTTTCAGTCATCACTCACTCCTATCATTTATGTTTTACAGCTCGCGTGTCGCACTAAAGGTTATCTCTGGCCAGCGCTCTTGTGTTAACGATAGGTTAACTCGGCTTTTCGCTAAATATACCAAATAGCCACCGCCATCTTCTGCCAAACTATCGTGCGCTTTCTTTTTAAACTCTTCAAATTTTTTCGGGTCATCACAGCTCACCCAACGAGCCGTTGTAATAGGTGCATTATCATACACACACTCTACGTTATACTCACTTTTAAGGCGTTGCGCTGTCACTTCAAACTGAAGCACACCCACTGCACCTAAAATTAAGTCATTATTCCGTAGCGGTTTAAATAACTGCGTCGCACCTTCTTCGGTTAATTGCGTCAGGCCTTTTTGTAAAGCCTTCATACGTAGCGGGTCTTTCAAAACGGCTTTACGAAAAAGCTCTGGGGCAAAATAAGGAATACCACCAAATTTTAAAGCCTCACCTTGTGTAAACGTATCACCCACTTGAATGGTGCCATGGTTATGCAGCCCAATAATATCACCTGCAAAAGCCTGTTCTACGTTTTTCCGGCTATCCGCCTGAAACGTAATGGCATTACCAACCTGAATATTCTTCTTAATACGCACATGGTTTATTTTCATACCCTGTGAATACTCACCGGAACAAATACGCATAAAGGCTATTCGATCACGATGCGCTGGATCCATATTGGCTTGAACCTTAAATACAAAACCCGAAAACTTATCTTCTTCTGGCAGCACTTCACGTTCAACCGCTTGTCGTGGTTGAGGGGCCGGTGCATATTCTGCAAACGCGTCAAGCAATTCACCCACACCAAAATTATTCACCGCCGAGCCAAAAAATACCGGCGTTTGTTTACCCGCTAAATAAGCGTCTATATCGAAAGGCGTACTGGCTTCTCGAACCAGTTCTAACTCCTCAAAAAAGTCTTCAAAATCATGGCCCATCAACTCCTTGAGCCCAGGGTTATCTAGCCCTTTAAATATTTCGCCAGTGGCAATTTTACCGCCATGCGTTGGGCTAAACACATGCACTTCATCTTTATAGATGTGGTAAACACCTTTAAAGCGCTTGCCCATGCCTATTGGCCATGTCATTGGCGCACATTGAATTTTCAACACCGATTCAACTTCATCAATAAGCTCTAAAGGATCCCTGCCTTCCCTGTCCAACTTATTAATAAAACTAATAATGGGCGTATCACGCAAACGACACACTTCCATTAATTTAATGGTTCTGGCTTCCACCCCTTTCGCACAATCGATGACCATCAACGCAGAATCAACCGCTGTTAATGTTCGATAGGTATCTTCAGAAAAATCCTCATGCCCAGGGGTATCGAGCAAGTTCAATAATTTTTCATTATGTTCAAACTGCATCACCGAGGTAGTAATCGAAATACCCCGCTCTTGCTCCATTTCCATCCAGTCAGATGTTGCGTGTCGTGAAGCTTTTCGCCCTTTAACTGACCCCGCAACCTGAATCGCGCCCCCGAACAACAACAGTTTTTCGGTCAGCGTTGTTTTACCCGCATCGGGGTGGGAGATGATAGCGAAAGTTCTTCGCTTATTGATTTCATTAAGAAAATCGGCGTTTGCCATGTATCTAAATTCCCGTTTTGTACAACTATTTGTACAAAAAAATAAAGTTAACTCTAAGCCCTGATCTTCAAGCAGATTGCCACGGCCTACAGCCAGCAAAACTTCCCATCAAAGCATTGAAAAATTTGAGCGCTATTCTAGCAAAATAACTAAGTACTATAAATCAAACACTCAGTACTTCTTTTAGCTTGTCTAACGCCAGCTTATGTTTGTCATCTGGCATTTTTGCCAGATTAATCTGTTTCCATTTAATGGCCGGAAGCTCACTTACATCATCAAGCTCAAGTAACGCCCAATCCGGCTCACGGTTTTTAAACGACAGTAAGAAGCCTTTCTCACTATCGGTCAGCCCTCGGTGAATAAGCTCTACCAAACGCTCTCTTACGGCCACCAGCTCTTCAAGCGGCACATCCGTCTCGGCCATATTTGCAAATTCACCTGCATAAGTGGCCGCTATATCTTTAAATTGCGGCCTTAACAATTCGGCCATAGGCCGATTGTGACTTGAGAGATAGATAATTAATGCTTTTCGTATCTCATCCGTTAGGCCTTCATTTTCCAAGAGCCACTTCACATCGAATAAGTCTCTTGGGTGCTGCCTATCTAATGCCGCGCATATTTTGCCAGCATAAAGATCAGCCAAGGCCACCACAGGCACCTCTGCATAACCAAATTCATCTTCTACAGCGGCGCATACTTCCATCATTTTCGGCTCGTAAACCGTGCCACGTAGCACGGGTGAGAGTTCTACCTTTATCTGCACACCATTACGACCAACGATTAGTCTGAGCGCATCGCGCTTAGACTTGTATGCTTCGGTTAGCTCTACATCTTTAAACGCGGCTTTTAAATCTGCGCTAATCGCATCCAATGCGTCGCAGATTTCCTGCAAAGCTTCATCGCGGCCTTTCATGGGCAGATAAACCAAATCAATATCAACCGACAAGCGCGGAAACTCTCTGACAAAGAGATTGATGGCCGTACCGCCTTTAAGCGCAAAGCATTCTTGCTTGGCAACAAAGGGCAAAACCTGCATCAATAACTGCACTTGCTTGTAATAAATACTGCTTCTATCCATCGCTAACTTTCGCTTTCCATTGCCATATGTGACGGCACAGTGATCAAATAATCCGTATCCAATTTACCGCCTTTAGCCACAACACGCTTGCCTGAGCCTAAGTCGTAATCTTCGACATTCAGCTTGTTAAACCAAGGGTAAGCTTGGCGTTTAGCCAGCCAGAAAAATAAACGTTTCACCTTCACGCTTTTGCAAGCTTTTAAAAGTGTATCGAGTTTTCTGGGTGATAAATTCACTAAGCCTTGCATTAATTCATCAGCATGTTCAAAGCTAACGGCATCGGGTAAATCTACCAGTAATTCCAATAACGCTTTTTCAGGGCATGAAAAATACACAGGGGGCAGTTCTGCCTCCCACTCATGCTGCCTGATAAAGCTTTTGTCGTTTGTCAGCCATTCTGGCCATAAGGTATTAGTACTATGCCCCTCACATTCAACGGGCAGCGGCAAACGCCCCAGCCATGATGGCAACTTGCCTTGTGCATATAAATGAATATGTGGCGTACTGCCTAACGACAGATACTGCGACAATCCCGACAAGGACAATGCTGACAACCCGCCAACGATGACCGAAGGCAGATTATCCGAGTTATTCACATCCATACGCTGCATAGAGGCAACCACGCCTTCCCAGCTCAATGAGCGGGAATACTGGCTATATACGCCAGTAGCCAGTAATAATAAGGTTTCTGTTTTCACTGCATTATCGATGGCATGGGCACTTAAGCCTTGTTCAGCCAGCCACTTTTTAGTAGCCAGCATGCCATAAGGTAGAAGCGCTTTAAGTGACTGTTTATAAGCCCCTTTTGCTACATCATCATGTGAAGTAGTGCTGTTAACCAAGCGTACAACCCTTTTTAGTTTACCATTAGCTTTATTTGCGGCGATAAACGCCGTAAAAAACAATATGTATAAACTAACACAATCAAACATGGTTTACCACCATTAAGTTTCACGGCGGTAAGCGCCGCGAAATACACAAAATATAAACCGGAACGGTTTAAAACAAAGGCGCTATTGGTATTGCTAATACCGATAGCCAGCATTATTGAAACTTTTGGGGCTCAGCTTGACGACAACGGAGACAAGACAAGCGAAGTATGAGCGATATAGGCTGTAAGGCCTCTGAGCCCCAAAAGTGCGGTGCAAAAAGTAAGCTCCCGCCCCATCAACAAGAAAGGGCAAGAGCTTGTCTGTTTAATGGTTCCAGAAAATATGCACTTCCTGATAACCAGTTTCGATGGTGAAGACATCGCCGCCAAGCTCCATGTCACGCCCCATCTTTTCATAGTCAATATAAAAAACTAAATGCTCAGGAATTTGTGTGGTTTCTTCGGTCAGTTCCTCGGCATAATCAGCCAGTGAGGCATAACAACCACAATAATTGTCTTCAATCGCTTTTTGCGCATCGTCGATGCTATCGCCAAAGTGAGATAATAATTCGCCTGCAATTTCTCCATGTTCTTCAATGAAACAAGCAACTTCGTGCGCCCGCTCAATACCTTCATATTCAGACACTGAATAACCTGCAAAGCCTTCATAATCATGAATAGCATATTCTTCGGCATCGTCTTCTGGGCTGTTGGCTAATAACTCATTAATTTGCTCTTGAATGTCGTCCAGTTCTTGCGTGGCATCAATCCAAACACCATGTAACTTGCCGTTGTTGTATGCGGCTAGGTCTGCAACATAAATTTTAATTTCTTCGCTCATTTTTTTGCTCCTTAATCTTAAAAACACATCCCCTTTTGGGGTTGAAAACCCCAGAAAAAGAAGCGAGCTGGCGAGCGAAGATCACATGTTTTGGCGCAATCCAGACAGGGGGAACCACCCAGCCTGCACAAACCTGAACTTGAGAAGGTGCGGAAGGTTGGGGGATGTCTTGATGAAGACAAGTTATGTGATATTTTTACGTCTACCCAAAAGGGGAAACTAGAACACTAGATGAGAACACGAACGTGTTCTGCCTTTTTTCAGCGTAGCGAAACTCTTTATAAACAAAAGCAGCAGCGCTTTAGTGCTGCTCCAAATAACCAATCAATCTTTACCACCAAATTTGAAAACGCGTGAACCCACGCGGCCTTTTTAGCATCCACATTAACGTGAATAGCGGTTTATTCCTGCAAGCATAAAATGCTTCTCCATTGCATTGCGACCACAGGTGCAGGCAACCACATATTCTCGACCACGCGGCTTTACAAAGGCCGTGGTTGTCACGGCCTCCAAATATAGGAGGTTACGATGAGATTAGTAACAAAATTTGAATTAGCAGCTAAAAGCACATATCAGCTTCACGGCTTACATAAAGAAGCTTTTATCGAGCTGATAAAAAGCAATGCACGTACGCTACAGCGCACCAATGCATTGGCTTCACTGCAAAATATCGAAAATGAACTTGTATCAAGGGCTTCAGGCCCTTGATATCGCCTAACGGCCAATTGTGGACATTAGAAAATAAAAAAGTTACTAAAATGGTTCATTATTATCTTCTTCGTACGGGTTCCAATCTTCTTCTGGAGCATAATACTCAGACGCATCATATTCATTTGTACTAATAAACACATCTCCCAATCCTGCTTGTCCTAAAGATGACAGGCCAGAAATTTTCATACCACACGCTATACACTCGAATTTGTTGGGGAGGTATTGTTGTTTTTCAATAATTATATCGTTATTAAGCGTCGTTGTAGGGGCTGATATTGGTTGACCTTGGACGATAGCCACAGAGTTACAAGCGGGGCAATCAACTCTATGCCCTAAATGCTTTGTTGCCCATGCTTTAGCTTGTTCAAGTAGAGTTTCTTTTTCGGCAGATTCCTTTTCATTCCATACCGTTTTGTGGGATTTTATTTTTCCCATTACAGCCTTGGCTGCATCATCAGCAGCGGCATTTATCAATTGTGATGCCAATTTCGCAGTATCATCTCCAATAAGATCAGCAAGCTCTTTACCCATCGTTCCTAACAAAATAGCACTAGCCCGATAATAATTAGCCAGCCATGCTGACTGTTTCAATCCATCATAAGGCATGTCGCCCGAATGCAATTCGGCATTCCGCATCCCAGTATGCCCAATGCAAAAAAGCTCTAGCTCACTATTAAAATCTGGATAAATCTCACTCAACCGCGACAAAACATCTGCCACAATAATGGATTTAGGGAGGAACTTTTTGGCATTAGGTTCATGTCCAAGCGCATGGAATATGTTATGCCAATTTTTCTGGTCTGCTAGCAGTACAGGGCTAACATTTGATAACGCGGCACGAGAAAGAAATTCCAGCGCAAAACTTGACCATAATACAAATTGCCAATCTGTAGGGTCATGCTGAAGCATCTGCTCACTATACCTTTGAGCTTTTATTAATAAGGCGTCTTTATCCCAGCTAGCAGGTGTTGTCAGTATCATGTTTTATCTCCTAAATATACACGTTCGATAATGCGACCATCACCACCATCAGGTATAGCAGATCGGCCGTGTAACATTCGCCAGTTATCTATCAATAAAGTATCAGACGTATTTTCTAATACAACATTAGTTATGTTTGTTTCTTTTAGGGCATTTATCACAGCCGATACCCCAATGCTACCTGCTGGGGACGCAGGCACGATAAACGTTTCATCCCACCTAAATAGACTCGGAGTACCTGATTGAAAAATCCTCATTAATCTTATTTTGCCATTGATGGGTCTACGGGGCTTTACTAGGGCACGTTCTAATACGCGCGTCCCAAGTTTGTTTACGATTTTATTCCCATCAAGCAACCGTGTTGAAACCTGATTGTTTCCCTGTATACAGCGAAGCAAGAGATAGCGTGGAGGTTTAGGCCAATGGGCAAGATCTGTGTGCATTGGAAAATCATGACGGCCATATTGTCCGCTATAGGTATTAGGTGTACTTTCGGCCTTTGTTTTTGGTGTGAGATGATGAATTTTTGATATTGGCTCCAAATCCTCTTTTGTTTCTAGACTTTCTACTAGTTCCGATGTTGTTTTATTTAACATGTATTTGTTCAGGAATACATATCCGTCTTTAACGAGAATATTTTTTAATGCCTTATCCAATTAGTATATCTCTCTAAAAATTGATAAAAACCATTTTTATAGTTGGTTAGTCAAGCACTTCTTTCAGGGCTTTCTCAGAAATGAAATACAGGTCTCCTCTAGCTCTGGTGCAGGCCACATAAAGCTTGTTTTTTGTGGTAGGTGGCAACTGGTCTAACTCTCCAGAGTTATAAGCCTTAAGTGTATTAGGGTTGAGAACAACGCAGACATCTTGATAGTGGTCTAGCCCTTTTGTATTCCCCCAGTTTTCTGAATTAGCTGAATATAAACGGCTATTTTGATAAAAAAGTTTTACGATAGTTTCGTTAGAATAAATTGCTTCGATTTCTTTCTCGTTATCAATGAAGTGAATATGAGTATCATCTTTACTGTGAGACTGAATATCTATTCCTAAATTTTCTTTTACGAAATTACAGATACTTGGGCTGCAACGGTAACTATGGGAAAGTGACTCTAGATCGACGGTAAATCCAGCGTCTTTTAACTGCCCACAGTATTTTACAAAATCAGCATGTAAGTTCTTTTGGGTATTTCCATCTTTACTCGTATCAAATGTATGCTGAAAAAAATCACCAACCAATATCATCTCTGCATTAGTGATGGCAAGCTGGCATAGAAAATTAAAATCATTAGCGGCGAAATCCTGAACCTCATCTATACACACTAAATCAAAAAATCTTTCTATTCTATCTGCCACATCCTTTACTACTGAAAACTCAATTAGCAATTTAGATATCCGATTTGAAAATAATCGATCATTTTTATCTATATAATGCCCCCTAGTATCTTTTTTGGTGCGTTGAGCATCCTTAGGTAGTGGGTAATTGAAATTTATCCCCTTTGTTTTCAGCTCATAGCCACATAACGGCCTAAAACAAAAAGAATACAGAAAGGTAAAGTAGCTATATACACGAACACCATCTGGCACCTTTCCGTGCTTTTGAATTATTCGATTCCTTAAGCTTCGAGTATTGTTATCAGTATATGTGACTATTAAACATCGGCTATCCGCATCAATTTTATCGATAATACTTGATGTTTTTCCTGATCCGGCGACAGCAAAGACTACTCGTTTATCCATTTAATAGCCTGTTTAATATATTTAGGGGCTTTAACATCATCCGCATTGTTATCTACAAGTCTAAGAGAGCTTTCAGCTTTGTTATCCAGCATAAAATCAAGAGGGGCTTTCTGAATATTCCCCCCTGAGAATAAATTGTTACAAACAGCCTGATTATCCTGATAAATGCATACTTCAAATGTATAACGACTATTATCTGTATCGGAAAAGACCTGGATATTTTCAGCAACATGATCTGTATAATTATCGACACAATTGGATTGATAATCTTCATCATTATCACGAATAACAGCGACCCTATTCCCTAGTGTAACTGCCAGCTCCATGTATCTTTTAAAACTAGTCCCCCCGACAGAGATAACGTGAACTAAATCTTGTTCAAGCGTTCTTCCTGTCTCATTGAAATATAGAGCACCCATCAATATGTACTCAGCATCACCCTCAACTAAAATGACTTTTGGTGATAAAACGAACTCAAGAATATTATTATCTGGTGCCTTAATAAAAAACTTTGCTGTTGATTTTGACAAATCCTTCAATGAAAGCGGTGTATCACTAGAACTGTTTAGCAATATTGAATTTCTCAAGTCCAATCGTGTGCTTATAAGACTATTGTGTGTGGTGATAATGATTTGGCTGTCATGTGACTCTGAAATCTTTGAAACCAATCGTTTCATATTAGTATGGCTTAGATGATTTTCAGGTTCCTCCAATAGAAGTGAATCTATAGCTTGCCCTCCAGCATTTCTCGTAAGGGCAAATTCAGTTTTTATAAAGCATTGTTGCCCTTTACCCCTCTCATCTATTGGTATCTTGTCTTGAATGAGAGCTATATCAGTTTCTAAATTAAATTTCGAGCCAGACCGCACGGAGAAGTCATATTCTCCCAAATCATCATTCACTGCTTTTAAGTTATTTTCTTTAAACTGAGTTTTATGCTGGCGGTACTCATTCTTAAGCCTAATCCTAGTAGGATGATCTACCGTCGAATCGTAAACAGTCTTCGTATATTCCTTGTTTGCATACTCACTATTTATCTGGGAGCTATCGATAGTTAGACATCTAAGAAACCTCCTGTACCCTGAGTATGCCTCTCCATTAAAAGTAATAAATTTTGCAACATAGTATTCAAAAGGAAAGTTATTGTTTCCGTCATTTATGACCTGATTTATCTCGCCGGACAATTCCTCATTAGGAAGACAAATCATATGTAAGCCACTCGTCTGAAGGTTGTCAGAGTTATGCTTACCGACAACATCTGGATTGCTTTCATCACTTAGATAAACCTCGACATGAATTTCAGGAAGGTTTTCAATGGAAATGTCACCTTTAAAAAAACCAGTAACAACATCTTTATTGAGAAGTGACTCAATGCCGATTGTCTCCACCTTATTGCGACTTCCTCCAGCAACTAATTCTATAGCCTGAAGAATAGAGCTTTTACCGGATTCATTGTCTCCTATAATGGTGTTGGTTTCTGGTGTGAACTCTATTTCTAGCTCTTTAAATCTTTTAAAATTGCAGAGTTTAAGCTTTTTGATATATTGCATTTTTCTTCTCGGAACTGCTGATTTTTATTTCCGCTTTGGGTCGAAAGCCGTCATTTCTAAAATATATGCGACTCTACCGAAATTCCTTTAACTACATAAAAAAAACACTCAAAATTGAGGAATGCACATTTCATTAGCATCCAGTCAAGAGTTAGCAGCAAATTTTTCTACATATCCACAATTCGCTGAATGCTCTGCTTCCAAGAAGACTTAAACGCATCATCACCAGCAAACAGCTTATAAAGCTCAAGCTCATCTTTGCGGCGCTGAAGCATTATTTCTTTTAATATTTTTTCGAATGCCAATTCACGGTTATGTGGATCAGCGTTGTTTTTATATTTGTCTTCATAATCTGGGTGCGCTTTTACGCTATCTGCTATGTTTACAAACTTAATACGTTGCTCTTCGGGTGTTGCACTCCAACCTTGGAACCAGCGTTCATTGAACGTGTATATGATGTCATCCAATGGGTTGGTTTCTTTGTCGCCACCGTGCGCCCCTCTTGGGTTAGGGTTTTGTGGATCTAACTCTGTTTCTTCTCCGTCCAAACCAATAGTGTGGCTTAGCTTAACTCTTTGAAGACCGTATGAGCTCAGATCAACTGAATCCAATAATTCATCTAATAATTCAGCATCAGGATCTTGAACTTTAAGCTTGGGGATCAGGAACTTTAAGAACCAGAATAGTTTTTCCCATACAGCTATTTCATAGGACATAATTGAAGCCATCTGGCCGTAGATTTTAACAAACTGCTTGGCTTTGATTTTGAAGTCGATTTTGGCTTCATTTTCTAGCTCCAATTCAATATTGAATCGGGCTGCGGCAATATCGATTATGGGGCTTAGACGTTGTGCATCTTCATTGTCAAAATACCGTTTTACAAACTCTTCAACTTCCGTCCATTCATAAACGCCGACATCATCCATTTCATCTTTTAATTCATGGAGTACGTTGACATCAGTCGCCTCAGACAATGAGGTTGCTGTATAGAAAGGATCAAATGCCGCCTTAATTTCTTCAATAGAATTGAAAAAATCTAGCACGAAAAGATCTTCCGTTTTCTTGCCTAGCTTAGGAGCTGACCTGTTTAAACGCGATAGCGCCTGCACACACAAAACACTCGCCAGCTTTTTATCCACATACATCGCGCAGAGCTTAGGTTGATCAAAGCCAGTCAGGTATTTGTTCGCGACAACAAGTAGGCGATATTCGTCAGTATCAAACTTGTCTTTAGTATCACCTTCACCAAAACCATTCATATCCGCTTCGGTATATTCGATACCATCAACTTCCTTCGTGCCAGAAAAAGCGATAGCCGCCTTAAAAGGATTACCTTGAGCTTCCAGTAATCGCGTTATTGCCTTGTAATAACGAATGGCTGCTTCAATATTTTGAGTAACAACCATACCTTTACCTTTGCCTTTAAGCTTCTTGGCGTTGACGACATGCGGCACAAAATGCTCCAGCATAATCTCAGCTTTGGTATCTATCGTATGTTGGCTGCTTTCTACGTAAGCCCTGAGTCTTTTTTGAGCTTTCTTGGTATCAAATTCAGGGTTGTCTTGAATCGACTTTTCGATTTCGTAATAGCTTTTGTAAGTTGTGTAATTAGCCAGCACATCAAGAATGAAGCCTTCTTCAATCGCTTGCTTCATAGAGTACAAATGGAATGGCTCAAAGCTGCCATCTGACTGCTGCTGTCCAAACTTTTCTAGGGTGGTATTTTTAGGCGTAGCGGTAAACGCTAAATATGAGGCATTGCCACGCATCTTACGTGATTTCATCGCCTGTAGAATCTTGTCTTGAGCGTCTTCCGCCTCTTCCACCTCAGATTTACCCATTGCACGGTTCATATTGTCGTGCGCTGATCCTGACTGCGAACTGTGCGCCTCATCAATAATAACAGCAAAGCGCTTATCGCTAAGATCGGCAATACCATCAATAATAAATGGGAATTTTTGAATGGTAGTAATGATAATCTTCTTGCCGTTCTCCAGTGCAGACTTAAGCTCCGACGATTTGTGAGCTGGCGCAACAATATTCTTCACTTCCGAGAAGTCTTTGATGTTATCGCGAAGCTGCTTATCGAGTAAGCGTCTGTCAGTCACAACAATCACTGAATCAAATAATGGCTGATCTAAACCTCGGCTACCTTGAACACCCTCGTTAGCAGGGTAAGTTTCAATAAGCTGATACGCAGCCCAAGTGATTGAATTAGACTTACCAGAGCCCGCCGAATGCTGAATTAAGTATGTTTGGCCAACGCCATTCTCAGAAGCATCGTTGACCAACTTTCGTACCACATCCATTTGATGATAACGCGGAAAAAACAAAGTGCGCTTGTTAAGCGGGGCTTTGCTGCTGCCATCCAACCTAACAAAGTGCTGAATAATATTGGCTAAGCTTTCTTTGGTGAAAACCTCTTCCCATAAATAAGCCGTTTTATGCCCTGTTTGGTTTGGTGGATTGCCTTGACCGAGGTTATGCCCTTTGTTGAACGGCAAGAAGAACGTCGCCTTACCTGCCAGCTTGGTCGTCATATACACTTCATCCGTATCAACTGCCATATGCACGAGGCAACGACCAAAATTTAGAAGTGGCTGGTTGGTATCTCGGTCTTCACGGTACTGTTTTTGCCCATGATAGCGAGCTGTCTGATTTGTCCAAGCGTTCTTTAGCTCTAAGGTGATCAATGGAATACCGTTGATAAACAATACCATATCAATTTCTTGTAGCGGATTAGCTTGCGAATAACGTAATTGGCGGGTACAGCTAAACAGGTTTTCAGAAAAGTTCTGTTTAACCTTCTCACTACTGCTAGCCAGCGGTGCTGGATACATTAAATTGAAGTGAGCATCGTCAACGCTCAAGCCTTTCTTGAGCAGATGTAAAATACCGTGTTTTTTGATGAGCCGGTCAAAGCGCTCGTATATTTTGCGTTGCCAGTCGTTAGGGTTATTGCGTTTGATCTTTTCAAGCTCATCTTCCTGCGTTTTTTCTAAAAACGCCCAGAAGAAACGCTCATCGAGCGCATACTGCTTATTAAAGTCGATAGGGCTACCCGGCTGGTAATATTTATTACCATAATCGGGGATCACTTCTTTTACTTGGTTTTTGCGCTCTTCCAAACAGCTACCCACCAAGGCTGTCTCGATTGCGGCCTCCAGCGCCTGTTCGTTTGTTTGGCTAACCATGCGCGATTTCCTTAATCTTGTTTCAGTAAAATAAAATGCTCGACCAATCGAATCATCAATTCTTTATGTTCTGGCTTGCTCTCTGCAACCAATAAAGCCAGAGCAACCAGGGTGTTATCGTTAATTATTTGCTCTACAGGCTTTGCCAATAAGTGCTGATGCAAACGCAAATACCAAAGGAACAAAAAGGAGCCAGTGCGTTTATTGCCATCGGCAAAGGGGTGGTTTTTAATCACCAGATACAACAAATTTGCCGCACGGCTAGCCACATTGGGGTAAAACAGCTCGTCGCCAAAACCCTGCTCAATGGTGGCAATGGCAGAGGCCAAGCCCTCACCGCGTAACTGGCCAAACAGCTCGGTTGCTTCACCTTTCGCCATTAAACCCTTCTTTAACTCAGTAACGGCTTTCAGCACAGATTCCAATTTGAATGCATACATTTTCGATTGTTTTTGCTGGCTATCAGTGAGCGATTGCTCATCATAGGCTTGCAATAAACTCCAACTGCGGGCGTAATCACTAATCACTGCCAATACCGCCTCGCCCGATTCGTTAATCATTTGCTGATTTTGCAAAGTGGACGATAACAGGCTCAATGCCTGCTCCATTTCAATACCGCGTTGTGCCAAACGCTGCTGATTTAGGGTATAGCCTTCGACCAAGTGCTGTTTTAAAATGCGTGTAGCCCAAATACGGAACTGCGTAGCCCGTGCGGAATTAACACGATAACCTACGGAAATCACCGCATCTAGGTTATAGTGTGTCAGCTTCCGTTGTACTTGGCGTTTGCCCTCTTGGCGAACTACCGAGAAATCCTCGGTAGTTGCCGACACATCTAACTCTCTGCTCGCAAAGATATTTTTTAAATGCAGGCTAATATTGTCGCTACTGGTATCAAATAAACTACTCATCTGCACTTGGCTAAGCCACAAAGTATCTTGCTGTAGCGTTATATCAAGCTGAACTTGCCCGTCATCACTGGTGTAAATTTCTATTGGATTGGTCATACTAGCCTCCTTACTAATTTTTATTGAGTTTCAGTGCTTCAGAGGCTTTCTGTAACGGTGTTTTTAACGCCTTTTCTAGCTTGGTCATGTGGGTAAGATGCCACTGCACCCAGTCACCCCATAATTCACGATTAAACCCATCGGCAGGCTTTGTATACTGAATGCGACAGGATTTTTTATTCTCTAGTGGGAGCCATTCTAAGTTATCACAAAAGGCAGCATCAATCTTTTCACGCTGTTTGCTTAATTGTTCAAATAGAAAAGAGTTCTCCTCTTGATTAGATCGACTCAGCCATAATTCAACACGTATTTCTTTTTGATTAAAAATCAAACTAAAGGGGCAACCAGTTACACCCGAACCGGCATTTAACCAGTGATCTTTTTTGCTTGGGCTTACACTATTGTATAAAGTGCATGAGCTATTTCGGAACGCTTCTAGTAACAGCTCCCAGTAATCATGCCTTACGGTATGACGATGCTTTCGAACAACCTCAGTGCTCTTTTCCTCGGCTTCTTTTGCATTAATTCCAATCATCAACTCTTTTGCTTCAGGCGTTGGAATGATTTGATCAATATTGATAAGGAGCTGATCGCCAAGGGAGTGTGGCGTTACTTTGAAACATTGGATATTGATGCTTTGGCCTAACAGCCACAGTGCGGTGCTAGTCACTTCTTTTCGGAAGTTAGCTGCCACCATCATGATGCGTTGGCTATTGCCGAGATTGATTTTTACCTCATCAAGATCAGGCGCATCGAGGAATTCGCAGATTTGCGTTGAAGCATCCGTAACAACTTCGTCAGAAGATTGCTTTTCGTATCGGTTGAGATACTGCTGGAATATCTCAACGATTTGCAGTTTGGTTAAGCTGGCGCAATAGGATGCATATTTAAGGGATTGCCAAACTACATCGCGGCCACTGTCATCGAGCTTGTTCTCGATAATGACCAAATTGCCGTCTTTATCGAGCGCCAACAGATCGAGGCGTTCACGGGTATCATCAAAGCCGTCAAACTCTTTCTGGATGACCAACAACTCTTCCCCCAGCGCCGAGGGTTCATGCGCTAGCCATTCCTGAAGATGCTTACGCTCAGTAAAACCAAGTTCACTGAACGTCTTGGTTTTTACCGCTTTTATGCGATTGCTTTTATGGTCTACCGTAAACACTTTGCCTCCTTGTCTCTTTTACTTTAGGCCACTTTAATTTTGCCCGTTACAGCACTATTAATGAGAGTGGTTTTGTATTCTTTTAGACCACTGATTTGAGATCTTAATGTGTTTATTGCCTCGACAATCTCATTAAATTTATCGTGGAGGTGTGCAACTATTTCTTCTTGCTCGACTAATGGCGGCAGGGCGATGGGAAGTGGGTTAATATGCTTATTGTTAATTTGTGGAATTGTGGTCGTGTCCGCTATATCAATTAAATTTCTTTGCTTTAAAAAAATAGAAACAAAATCAATATCAACCATTCTTCTATCAAATTTCAACCCCATTACATTAGTATCAAATAATGAGTCAGTCGTTGTTATTGCAATCTTATTTGTACCAATAGCTCCTCCTCTTTTCGGGATAAGAAGTAAACCAGAGCTATATATTGTTAGTTTTCTTTTTATGGCAACTTGCCATTTACTCTTTGCTAATCTGTTTAAATCATCTACGTCATTCAGGTCGTCAACTTTAAAATAATCCACACCAACATCCGTAAATGAAACATTTTCAGGGGACAAGCCTGACAAAATCTCAGTAAAGTGCTTGAATCTTTTTACTCTCCAGTGCACAGGGGTTTTACCAATCCAATCTACACCAGAATCTTTCATTGGCACATTTGGATCAAGTCCTTGAGTAATCGCCTTTTGGATAATGATTTGCTTGCGCTCTTTGAGCAGTGTGATTTGCTTTTCTTTGATTGCTATCGCTTCGTCAATTTGCGCTGTTTTTTGGTCTAGAAAATTGGCAATACTAAACTGTTCTTGCGGTTTCGGGATTGGCAGCAAAGAATATCTAAGCTCCTCATAGCTTATGTTTTTCCCTTCTCGTATACCAACGACCGATGTTTGTAACTCCGAAATGAAAGCCTGACTTTTGAACAAGTACTTATAATAACCACTGCATAAAAGTGAGTGTTTAGCTTTTAAAACCGTATAAGCGGGACTTATGATTCCATCATGGTGGCAATACTCAAGCCCACCTTCAAACGACCTCAGACTGATGGCAAAGTCTCCCTTCTTAATAAATTTAAAACTTGCCAGATTCCCTGAGGGCATTACCATCCTGTTTTCAACCCACTCTCTGGGAACAACTCCTTGAGTTTGCGTAACGGAGAGTAAAGTTTCGCTAGCTTTATTTTTCACTGATGTATCTCGGTAAAGATACTTCATTTTAATAGCGTCCCACTGGCGTGGTAACTCACCAAGCCACGCAACACCTGAATCTTTATATGCTTGATATTTTGGTATTGCTGCTAAAGCATTACTCGGGCTATCCCTGCCCTCACTCTGCGAGCCAACGGCTGAGCCGTTGTTCAAATTTGCTCCCGACAAATTTGTCATCATGCTTCTCCTTGCACTTCAGCAACATCAACACCTAGTATTTGCGCAATTAAGCCTTCGGCTTTCTGCTCTAAGTCAATAATATCTTTTGCCACTTCATTTAATGCGCGTAATGGCTTATGGCGATAGAAATACTTATTGAAACTGATTTCGTATCCAATCTTGGTGCTATCTACGTTGATCCAAGCTTCTTCAACGTGCGGCTTCACTTCCTCTAAGAAATATTCATGAATTTCTTGAGCGAGGGGAACAGATTCTGAATCACGTAAATCTGAGCTCGGTTCGTAAGTGATAAATTCGCCAGCCTTGTCTGATGGATAGAAACCAAAATCAGCAAGCTGATCTTGCGAGCACCCAAGTCGTTCCAATAGTTCATCTAGCTTGTTACCTGATAGCTTGACGACTTTCTTAACGACCTTTTCTGCATGCTCGTCATACCAACTAACAGCATTTAATATCGCATTTTTCTCTGGTGCAGACAGCTTGATTTTTTGTTCTTTGAGTACAGCATCAACTTTGACTTTGAAAAGGTTGAAGTCGTCAAATTCATCACTGCCAATTTCTTGCATGAGCAGATTAGCGGCTTCAAGAATAGCACGCAGCTTCTGCCAATATTTTTCATCTAACAATTTGGTCTTGGCTTTGGCGTTAACACTAATATCGTTGTCTTCGCACCATTCTAAAATATCTTTGCTAATACCTTTCAAGAATCCTTTTTCGTAGACTTTATCGCCATGCTCTTCAAACAAGTGCTCCATGATTTCTGATAGCGATTTATCAAAGCGCAGTGGCGCAATGGCTTCTGGCGTGAACTTGGCCTTTCTACGATCAGGGCGTTCGATATTGATTTTGTGATAACCAAAATCTTCGTTCTTAAATACTTGGCTGGCTATACCAACTGCGTCATTATTAGCATCTAATGCCCGCTCGATATCAGCACACTCAAGGTACGCTTTCGTGATTTCAGCAATATGTTCTGGCGCAAATTCGCAGTTCTTATTACCTAAGTTTTTGCGTAGCTTTCGGAATAGCAAACTCGCATCAATTAGCTGCACTTTGCCTTTACGCGCTTCTGGCTTGTTGTTGTTCAATAGCCAGATATAGGTGGTGATACCTGTGTTGTAAAACAGGTTATTAGGTAACTGGATGATAGCGTCCAACATATCGTTTTCGATGATAAAACGGCGGATATTACTTTCACCACCGCCAGCATCACCAGTGAACAGGCTAGAGCCGTTATGGACTGAGGCAATTCGCGTTCCCATCGGACTCGTAGATGGTGATTTCATCTTGCTCACCATTTCCATGAGGAACAGAAGCTGCCCATCACTAGAACGCGGTGTTGCGTCAACGGTTTCTTTATTGCCCCAATAGTCCGTTAGTTCGACCTTGAATCGCGGGTCGATAACTTCGCCGCCGTCTTTGATATTCTTTTGCTCAGAAGCCCAGCTTTTACCGTATGGTGGGTTTGACAACATGAAGTCAAAACGATCTGAGGCAAATTCATCCGTTGAGAGCGTTGAGCCTACTTTTATGTTTTCAGGGTTGTTACCCTTAATCATCATATCCGACTTACAGATAGCGTAAGTCTCATCGTTGATTTCTTTACCGTACAGGTAAATATCACGCTGCACTTGAGATGAAGCGCTGGCTGGATACTTCTCTTCAATGAAGTTCTGAGATTCCGTGAGCATACCGCCGCTACCGCAAGCAGGGTCATAAACAGACATTGTGAGCGGTAAATCATCTTTGATGGGATCAAAAACAAGGTGCGTCATAAGTTCGATCACTTCACGCGGCGTAAAGTGCTCACCAGCCTCTTCGTTATTTTCTTCGTTGAATTTACGAATAAGCTCTTCAAATACATAACCCATACCCAAGTTTGTTAGGGCTGGTAGTTTGCTACCGTCTGGATCTTCTGCTTGGTTAGGAGTGAGGTTGATATGCGGCGAAACAAATTTCTCAAGCACATCAAGCAGCACATCTTTACCTGCCATATGGCGAATTTTAGATAGCAGCTCAAAACGCTCAATAATCTCTTTAACGTTATCACTAAAGCCATTGAGGTATTCTTCAAAGTTAGCTAGCAAGATTTGCTGATTGTTCGTGGCTGTGCTGAATAGGCTTTTTAACGTCCATTTAGAAACATTGTAAAACACCTGACTCGATGCAGCCTTGAGCGGCTCATCGTCAAGCTCTGTGGCATTCATATCCTCTTTCTGGAATTTAACTTCGTCCAATACTGCCTGCTTGCTTGGCTCTAGCAATGTATCCAAGCGACGAAGTACCACCATAGGCAAAATTACATCACGGTATTTACCACGCACATACACATCGCGAAGACAGTCGTCAGCGATATTCCAAATGAAAGATACGAGTTTATTGTGTACAGAATGATCCATTATTTAGCCTTGTTTTTTTGTTCTTCGATCCATTTAAGGACATCTTCTCGCTTAAACCGCCAACTGCCACCTACCTTAAATCCGGGCAATTTACCCTCTGCGGCTAGTCGATACGCGGTTTTCTCTGCCAACTTGAGATAGTCAGCCACCTCTTTCAAGGTCAGAATTTCATCATTCATAGTTTATCCACCCATGAGACTATAAGGGAGAATATGAGAAAATCGGGGAATGAGCAAGGTAAAGCTGATACTTAGGGTTAGTTTTATACACTAGATTGCAATCGTCTAAACATATAACGTGATCAATCCAGATCACGTTCTCTACGGTTCTTGCGGGCTCTATTGATAGCTTGCCCGTCTTTATCTTGTTTTGGCTTGTCTTGGCCTTTATCAAGCGTTGAATCCTCAAAGCCTTGGCGTAATTTGTCGTGTTTCTGCTCAGCGCGTTGCTCTGCACGAATTTGCTGTATGGTTTTAGCCAGTTGTCTGCGTTCTTCGAGCTGGCGTTCTTTGTTCTGGCGCATTTGCTTTTGCAACTCAGCGCGTTCGCGGTTGTGTTCGAATATCATTTTATGGCGAGATTCTGCATGCTCAGCTTTTACGGCATTGAGTTCTTTGCGGCCAATCAGGCGCAATCGCTCGGCTTTACCTGTTACTTTGTCGAAAAAGCCCATTACGCCTTTTCTAAAACGACTACGCACTGTTTGCATTGTCGCTTTGCGCTTTAAGTTATGCTGTTCTTGCTGCTCGCGCCGCTCTTGGCGCTGCTTCTTTATTAACGCAGCTTTCTGATCTTCATAAGGTCGCATTTGCGCCTTGTGCTGGTTTTTCAGTGAGTTTACCTTGCCCAGCATTTCTTTGGTGTAGATATTGCGAATACGCACATTTGTGAGGGCGATAGATGGCAAATCGTCGGGCGAACCTAAGCGCGTTTTAAGTTCTTTGGCTTTAATACCACCATGGCGGGAAAGCGAATAGACTTTCTCGGTATGGTCAATCACCACAAAGCCGCGCTTGTCGCCCCTTGCGAGAAACAAGCCAGAATCTTTCAAAGCCTGTTTAAATCTTTCACTATTATCTGAGCTTTGCCACGCTTTCTGGATTAGTGATTTAATCTCTTTGGGATCAATACCGTGACGTTTAAGCTTTTGCCATTCGCTGTTGGCAAGCTGAAATGCATCGCGCTCAGCTTTGTTTTGTAAACCTTGGGGCATTGCCCAGCCGTTATCTAAATAAAGCTCGCGGCTTATTTCTGTACATTTATTTTTGAAATGCGACATGTTGATTGCACGCATGTTGTCTACATCTATGCGTGACCAAACCACATGGCAGTGCCGCCGTCCCTCTTTCTCATGGAACACCACGACACGTGGCTGATCCGTGAGCCCAAGCTTTTGTTCAAGCTTGGCAAAGGCGGCATCAAACTGGCCTTGTTTCACATCGGCACCTTGCGGTGGATTAAAGGACACTGAAAACAAAGGCTGCTGGCACTGCGTACCTTTAGAGACCGCATCGATCTCTAATAAGGCTGCATGTAAAGACTGGCCAGCCAACCCTCGTATTTCATGTAACGTGACATGATCATTGTCTTGTGTATTCGCAAGGTGGTTAGCCAGATTTCTGGCACCACTACGTTGCGAGGCTTTAATGATCATTCCGTTGCATTCCACTGTCAGGGTAAAGCGGCGTAGAGTCATCCTCTGCATATCCTAGCGCCTTCATGACAGACTCACGGATCAGTGTCAGATCTTCCAGTGCTTGCTGGAGCTCTGGCACTTCTATTGAGCCGTGTACATTGAGCTGGCGTGCGATTTGGTTAAGGTTGTTACCAATCTTACCCACAGAGCCCAGAAGTTTCGCCAGCTCAGCTTTATCGCGCACAGGTCGTTTTGCGCGACGCGGAGGAGGAATATCAAAAATGGCATACTTGCAATAACTCCCCATGGAGATGCCTGCATCTTCAGAACGCTGCTCCAGTTCTTGACGTTCGTTAAAACTGAGCCGCAGAGAAAACGGTGCTTGCCGTTTTTTCTTGGGAGTTGGTGCCTCGCCATTTTTTGCAAGAATGAGATGATTGTGATCACTTGCCGCATTAAAAATGCCGGACAAGTTATCAGGTGGCAAATTGCTATTGCCGCTTAAATTATTGAATTCGTTTTTCATGGATTTCCCCTCCGCTATTTACGATGGGGATGCAACGGGGGTTATGTAATACAACCCCTTGCCCAGACCGTGTGGTACTACCACACACATCTGGCGTAATCGGTAACTTCAAGTTTATGGCAAATTCCTTACCATTCAGTTAACGCTAACCAATCGGGTTATACAGACTTAGCCCTGCACTTAAAGGTAAAAACTACCCGTAAAAATTGCATCCCAAAATTAAGTTAGGGACATCCTATAAAGTAATAAAGGGGTGCGTAAATAGCTGAGCAGCAAGTAATTTTAATCAGCAATGACAGGCCAAGACAAGCCCAGACGGTACGTTAAAAATAATTTTCAGAATAAGTATTCAGGCTGTATGAATTTCAAATAATTGCAGCATAAGAATATGCAGAACAACCTATAGTTAAGCGTTTTTTAACCAAAATATGATCTAATAGACATGTTGCAGTAGCCCGACTTTACAGGGGTTATATACCCCAAGTCAGGCTGCTTTTAGTAATCGGGGGTGCAACACGAGGGGGATGTCTGCTTCAGGCTTGACATGCCCCTTATTACACCTTCATTTATTACTCTATCACAGGAAGATTTAACAAAGCTTTAAGCAGTTAAATCGAGTGGCTAACAAGAAAAGGAGTAATATCATGTCACAACGTGTTTCTGACGAAGAACTGAAAAAAGCCTATGAGGTTGCGGCTAAAGTTGTCGCTATTCATGGCGAAACCTACCTGCCTATTTTTGAACGATTAGAGCGTGAATACGAAGCCAGAATGCAAACTAAGAAAGCGTTGGCACGCGCGCAAGCCGTTGCTGAAAATGTGAGCATCTAAACTTACCCAAAGGCGAGTTTCTCGCTTTACGGTTTTTCATTGACTTAATCGGTCATGATCTTTACTTGTAACTCAAAATCGCTGGGATACTAAAACAGACATAAAACGGGATACATTTTAAGGTATCACTTAAGGGTTAAACACCAAGCCATTGAAATTGCTAATAAAACCAATTTCGAGATCGCCACATAGGCAGACACCGTGTCCGGCATTTCCCTTAACAATATTTTAAATAATTATCCGGTAACATATTGTATAAGCACGATTTTGCTTTTCACTAAGCAGTGCTCCGTCTGTTGCATCCCCGATTTGAGTTACATTTTGGGATACAAATTGGGATACATGGACGATGACCGATTACTTGATGCAAAGAAATGGCGTGTATTATTACCGCCGCAGAGTGCCAGAATATGTGGCACATTTTGACCCTAGAAAATTTGTGCGCAGCTCGCTTCAAACGCGAGATCGCCGCGAGGCTATGCGCAAAGCAATGATTCATAATGATTTTATTGAAGAATATTGGCGTAGCCTTGTGCTTCAGCATGGCGAGGCCAGCCCTAAAACCGATTATAAGCTTGCCGTAAAACGCGCAAGAACCTTTAATCTAAATTACCGTAGCGCTGTTGAAATCAGCGAAGCGCCCATTGATCGCATCGTTGGGCGCATTACCCATGTAACCAAAGAATTAGACAGCACCGACACGGTAAAAGCCGTGCTTGGTGGCATAGACAAACCCAATGTTTTGCTAAAAGACTGCTTAAAACAGTATTGGGAAATCACAAAAATTCGGCTGGTTAACAAATCAGCTAACCAGATCAGAAAATGGCGTAACCCCAGACTAGCTGGCTTTATGTTCTTTATCGATGTACTCGGTAAAGACAAAGCAGTACAGGACTTACAACGCTCCGATATTCTTAAATTCCATACGGCATTAAGAGACCGCATTGCCAAGCGGGAAATATTGGCCAATACGGCCAATAAGAACCTTGGCTATGTGAAAGACATACTTGCGACCATAGCCCTAGATAATGAAATAGATATAAATTTTCGCCGTCTCTTTGAGGAGCTTAAATTTAAAATGGATAAAAACTCGCGCCAGCCTTTTGAAGCCAGCTATGTCCAAAATACCTTACTCAAGGGCGATGCCCTTGCGGGGCTAAATGATGAAGCGAGAATGCTGATATTCGCGATGAGCGACACAGGCGCACGCGAATCAGAACTGATTGGGCTGCGTAAAGAAGATATTATCCTTACTGGAGAAATTCCGTTCATTTGGATTCAGCCTTATGAAGGCCATGCACTTAAAACGCCCCATTCTGATCGCAAGATCCCGCTTGTCGGTGCATCTTTGCATGCATTCCAAAACCAGCCACATGGCTTTCACCGCTACAGCAACTCAGATACTGCATCCACAGCGATTAACAAATATCTACGTGAGAACGAATTACGGCCAACGCCGAAACAAACACTTTATTCACTGCGGCACACCTTCAAAGACCGCTTGCGCGATATTGGCGCGCCAGAAGAAGTGATTGATGAGCTAATGGGGCATAAAAGCCGTGGCCCGAAATATGGCCGTGGCCACCTGCTAGAAAAGAAGCATGAATGGTTAGAGCGAATTGCTTTTGAAGTAAATTAGCTTAGCCGACAGATGTCTTATTTAGTTCTTCAATAACCAACTGGAGGTATGTTGTCACCCGATCAATATAAAAGTTAAGCACATTCTGGCTATTGTTATCGAAAGTATTCAGTAACTGCTCGTATTGTTTTCGCGTCATTTTAAAATCAAAATGCTTTTCACCGTGATCTTTATGTTTCAACCAAACGGATGTGCTAACGACTTGCGGTAACGCTAGATTGAAACAGCGGTCAACTTCAGGATAAGTGAGTAATTCACTTTCAAGATCCTTCAAGAACGCTCTGGTAAATTGCTCATTAAGTTGGACGCGGAACCTTCCTAAGTCACTGGTACTTGAATGACCAGTTTGTTGTTTATGCAGGGCAAGGCAGCGATAACATTCAGTGCGACCACATTCACAGTTATCCATGTTTTCATCAGAAAAACTTTCGCCACACCCAGAACAAATCGCTCTCATTTTCGTAGCCCACAAAATCTATTTAATAGAAAGTATAACGGGACTCATAAAAAAGACTCAATAGCGCTTATATGGCTTCTTCATTGAGTGAAAAAATAAGCAGCATACACAACACCATATTGCATTTAGCTTCGAATATCATTGACTCAAGCTTATTGCGTTTATCTTCTTCGACTTGCGATAGCATTTTTTCATGCATTTGTGCGTGAGTAACGCCAGATGCATTACTCTCATGAATCGTCTGCGACATCATCACCGTCAACACCAAAAAATACAGCTTACAAAACGCATAATGCCGTGGGTATTGCGCTTCGCGAATACCATAGTTTTTCTCAGACAACCGGATCAGTAAATTCAAGATACGGTAACGGAAAAAATGGTGGGTTGCTGTTTTCTCCTGACCTTGCTGGCCATTTACAGTGATTGCCCCCGTATCTCTGTAATTCTTAAAATCTTCATAGCTTATTTCTGAGCCATACTGGCTTAGGATTTCACCTGATTTGTCTTTCAGCAATTCCAGCATTTGATTAAACACTGCGACATCTCCGAACTTGGTGAGGAAGTCGCCCATTTTATTATTGCTGGTTGGAAAGTGGCCATCTAATAGCCAAACAACGCGTCCACCGATATCGGTAAATATTTTTTGCACGGATTGGCGTGAAATGCCAACCTGATCGGCGCATTTTTGAGCACTCATGCCCATTGTGTATCCGGCAACCACTTTAAATACCGTTGCTTGCGGGATTTTTGACGCTTCATAAAACGGCTTCTTTTTATATCGCCTGACCATATTCCCGCTCTCAAAACTTCATTTTAAAAGCCCTAAATCATACCTGAATTTACAAGCGGGGCAATTTGCTTGGCAAGCTTCGGCGAAGCGCTGGCATGCTGTCACCGCTTGGTTATTATCGTCTTAGCTTTGCAAAGCCTTCAAAAATTATTTTAACCAGATAGCCCCTGAACCATCAGGGGCATGGAGGCTTATATGATCCGTAGAGAAGATCTATCCAAAATTCTAAAACCTGTCAGTTGGGCAGTGTTTTGGGGGTTATCAGCCAGCGCTTGTGTTTATCACCGCGCTGAGCTGCCAATACTTGCCGAACTAACAGCCGCTTTTTGTGCTTATCGTTGCTGGAAGAACATTACCGAAGCATGGCCACTATGGCTACATGGCCGTTACCAGTATCTACTTTTAAAAGCGGCGGAAACGCCGTCTGAAAAATTTGGTAAAGCTGGCTTTGCTAGCGAAAAAGACATCGAAGCGGCTGGTTTGTTTGATCCGAATAATGGCGTACCTATTGGCTGCTTTAATGGTCGCCCGATGTTTTACCCGTTTACCCATGCCTTATGCGTAGCGCCTGCTGGCTCAGGCAAGTCGATTTCAATTGCCTTGCCGTCAAAGCTCCACGGTTATCGCGTAAGCGATGAGGCAGGCCACAGTGAGGCGGCATCGGTAGTTGTTACGGACATTAAAGGTGAAATTGCCGCGATGACCGCGCGGATGAGCAAAACGCAGCATAAACACAAAGTGTTTTACCTCAATCCAGATCAGCTATTTGGCTTTCCTAATAGCTGCTTTAACCCGCTGCAAATGGTGATTGATGATATGGCGTATCCGCCAATGAATCAAAACGCCTTAGCAGACGCGCAAGAGTTAGTGCATCAGCTTTTGCCTGAGCCTGCTGAAGGCGATAAGAACAAGTTCTTTCGTAGCGGTTCTCGCAATATGATTTTAACCGCCATGCTGTTTCTGGCGGCTGAAAATCCAGCGTGCTGTACCTTGCCTGAATTGTTTCGCATTGTCAGTAGCGCCAAGCGTTTAAAAGAGCTGCTTGAAGAAGCTGCAAATTCAACGGCTTTATCCGGTGATATTGCGTTGCTTGCCTCTGGCCTGCTGGATGCAGAAGAAGATTACTTTGCTGATTTTCTAACAGGTGCATTGCAGGTGCTTATGCCGTTTAGCCCTTCTACACCGCTGGCGCAGTCAGTGAGTAAAAGTGACTTTACCTTTGAGGCGCTAAAACAGGAAAAAACCAGCGTATACATTATGTCACGCTATGACCGCCGCGCAGCCTATGCGCCATGGATTGGCCTTGTCACTAAAGCGGCCATCAAGTCATTGATCCGCACTGAAGGCAATGTGCCTGTGCATTTCCTGTTGGATGAAGCAACGAACATTCCATTGCCTGGTCTTGCTAATGACTTAACCGCTTTACGCGGCTACGGCTTGCGCTGCCAGTTTATCTGTCAGGCAAAAAGTGAAGTGTCACGCATCTATGGTAAGGAAGCGACCCAGACCTTTTATTCTCAAACTGATCTCAAGCAATTTTTTGGTGTTTCATCGCTTGAAGAAGCAAAAGAAATATCAGACATGCTGGGCAACCACACTATTAAAACCCATAGCTTTGGTACGTCGGCAACCAGCCCTGATGCAGATCTAAAAGACTCTATTGCTGAAACGACCCGCGCCTTAATGCGACCAGAAGAAGTGCTGCGCATGCCCAATACCGATCAAATCATTTTGGTCAGTGGCGTAGCGCCAATATACGCAGAACGGCTGCCATACAACCTAGTGAAGTCATGGCATGCCGCGCTTGATGAAAATCCGCTTGAAGGTGGAAAGCTTCCCCCTAATACGCAAATGAATATTCGCTACAAGGAGGTGCACTAATGCAAAAACTGACTGTGCGCTTTCGTAAGAAAAAGCGCTACCGATTTTCGCTCTCGTGGTTTTTGGGATCGATATTGAAGCTGCTGCTTTGGATATGGGCGCTCAGAGTGACCGTTATACCGAGCATTTTTATTTACCTGCTGTATCAGTGCAGCACTTAGCAGACATAAAGGAGAACAACCATGTTTAACGTATTACTCGAAAAATGTGCAGATTGGCTACTACCCATCATTGGCGGCTGCCTTGTGTGGTATAGCGTGCACTATTTTGCATTAACGCCGCGCATTATCACTATTGATAGCAAACGTTTCTACGTGCAGGACAGTTCACTGCCAAACCAAGTAAACAACTGTTTGCGCGAACGTTTAGGGCGACAAGTATTGCAAACTGGATTAATGGAAGCGGCTTTATACACCGCAACCCTGAAACATTTGGCAGAGCCATATCAAGACGTTTTAGCCAATGCCTATGTAGCTTTGGATGAAACCTGCGGCGTGAGCTACGCAAGACGCAAAGCACTAGAGAAAAAGCGTAGCGAGGCTGAAGCAATCAACACTATTAAGAATGTAACTGAAAAAATTAAATTCTGGCGCAAACTACTAACGGGGAAATAACATCATGCAAAAAATAATTTATAGCAAAGACGACATTATTGTGAGCACAGCGCTGTTTAAAACAGCGCGCCGCACCTATCGCATAAGCGATATTGAAAAAATCGCCATCAAGCGGCCTCTGCTTTGGTTTTCACTGCCCATAGCGCTTGGTAGCTTTGCGTTACTCAGTAACTTTCAAAGCTACCTCTATGTGCATGAGCGCTGGTTTTGTATGGCTGGCTTTATATTGCTGCCTTTAATCGGCTGGTTTATCGCGACCTTAAATGTGACATCCAGAGCTTACACCAATGACTTAGCGGCCATTGGCTGGATGCCGACATTATCGGCAGCCAGAAACGCGCTGGATACGGTTATTTTTAAAACGAATTACAGGGCTGATGTGATCAGCCATGAAGAATAAAGGGGGAATAATTATGGTTAGAGAATATTTATCAACTAAGGATCTATGCCAGCGTTTTCGCTGTTCGTCACGCACCATTTTTCGGCGCATGACGCGCGAAGAAAACCCATTCCCGCAACCGCTTATTAGGCAAGCAGGCAGCTTTAACCTATGGTGCGCGGATGCTGTGACAGAATGGGAAGCGCTGGAAATAGAACGCTCAGAGAATAGCCGCTGGGGCGGCATTAACGCCAGCCCGCCAGTGACAATAGAAAAGTCAGTTCGAAGATGGCATTAAAACCACATGACAAAATGGGCGCTGCAATAGCGCCCATTTTTTTACGCTCTCTTTTTCGCAGTAAAAGCTAAAACGTTATCTTGTTCAGGAATTGGATTTTCTGGCTTGTCATCAACAAGCTTAAATAGCTTCTCACACCACGCCTCATAAGTTTCGGCTTGTTCTGCCAAATAATCATAACGATCATAAACCCGTGCCACCTGACTACCCACTGCATGGCCAAGCATGACTTCGGCCACATGAAAGCTGGTGATCGTCGAAAAGCGTGAGCGAGCGGTGCGGCGCAGATCGTGCATTGAAAAATGCGTCATTTCATAGCCTTCATAACGGCGTAGGTGCTGCATGATGTTATATGGCAGCGCCAATGGCGCACGAATGCCCATAACCTCGTCTGAACCATCATTGGTAAAGGCATATTGGCTTTCTGGACTCAGTACAAAAGCCTGTTTCAGATAAGCCGCGATAGATGGCGTAATTGGCCGTAATAACGGCTTGCCACTTTTCTTACCAAGCTTGTGATTTTCCGGCGGGATCGTCCAGATCCCCGCTTTAAAATCAAAATGCTGTTTTTCGGCCTGTCGCAGCTCGCCATTGCGGCAACCATAGATAAGACAGAGTTTTACAAATAATTTGTTCTTTGGCGTGATGCGGGAATTATTGACCGCCAGCCAAAGCATTTTGATTTCATCATCATCCAGAACGCGATCGGTAGAGCGTTTCTGGATTTGTAAGTCTTCTTTAGCGTAGATATCAGACAGCGGGTTGATTGGCACCAGCTTGCGTTTCATCGCAAATTTATAAAGCTGCTTAGCATTCACCAAAATACGCTCAGAGATTGCAGGCTTGGTTTTAGCGAGGGCTTCTAAGATTTCCAGCCATGCGTGTAATGTAATTTTCTCGGCTGGCAATTTACCTAGCTTTGGAAACACATGAATTTCAAAGCTGCGCTTGATTTCAGTGTGGCCTTTCTTGTTATGAATGCAATATGCCTCATACCATAAATCAAAAAGCCCTGTAAGCGATTCAGCGGCGATAATGGCTTGCTTCTCAAGCAAGCGCACCACTTTGGGGTCATGTCCCTGCTCAAGCTGTTTTTTAAGGCGCTGCGCTTCTGTTCTCGCTTCCTTTAAGCTTATCAGTGGGTATGAACCTAAATCTACGCGGCCAGCTTTACCAAAATACTGGTAACGCAGCGTATAGGTAATTTTGCCTTTTGGAGACAACCTAGCGCTCAGACCGTCACGATCTGTTTTCTCTGCGGCTTTGTCTCTCAGTTTTCTATTGTTGGCTTTTAGCCATGTTTCAGTCAGTGCCACCTTTCAGTCCTTAGCCCGCTTTGCGGACCTGTTTGTACAAATTTTTTAAGGAAGGTTTGTACAACAAAATTTGTACGAGAATTTGTACAAATTTCTTCTGACTGAGGATGACATAGACTGTCTTGAGATGGTGATAGGACAACCAAAGACGTGTTATAACATTTTGTTTTTAATAGAAAATGTGTCTTTTGTTGTCTTAACTTGGCTTAGGCAACTTTATTCGGGTGGGAGATAATGGCAAACGTTCGCCGTTTTTTAAATTCGCTAGACATGCTGATTAACTACTTAAAATAATGATTTGGCATTATACGGCAAGCGATTGTTAGCTAATAATGCCAAAGGAGCTTTTTACGCAGAATCTGATGTTAAATCCAACGATAAGACCAAAGCATCTTCTTTACCATCGGCTGCTGGGTAATAATTTTTACGTTTGCCAATTTTTTTAAAACCGGCGGTTTTATAGAGTTGAACGGCTGCTGTATTGGAGGGTCTTACTTCTAAGAAAACACTGTTTGCATTTTTTTTCTTCGCGATAATCAGCACTTCTTTTAGAAATTGTCGACCTAATCCTTTGCCTTGGTAGGCAGGGTCCAAGCATATATTTAAGATATGCGCTTCGCCAACTGCGACTGATAAAATAACATAGCCTACGAACTGACCGTCTTTAATAAAGGCCCAATTTGAATAGCCAATTTTTAAACAGTCTTTGAAGATGCCTTCACTCCAAGGGTAGCTATACATTTGCCGCTCAATTGTCAGAACTTTGGGAATATCGTGTGTTTTTAATGGGCGTAAATAATCCACTTGAGGGCCAGTTAAACTCAGCAACGATTTTAATTTAGTTAACATCAAGCCTTGCTAACCAGCGTTCTTGCCAGTTGTATATCGTCCCAAGCTTGCCTTTTGGCTGAAGGTGTTTTTAATAAATCGCGTGGGTGACAACTGACCACTATTGGTGTGGGCACATCATCAACCTTATGCACTGTTCCTGTTAGGTGGCTTAACGATTCGTTTGATTTTAGTAAGCTTTGTGCTGCCTTTTCACCCAATACAAAGACAAGCTGTGGTTTTACCAATTCTATTTGACGAATCAAGTAAGCTCGGCACGATAATAACTCGACCTTTTCCGCTTCAACATTAGCTGAACGACACTTAACACTGTTTGTTAAATGAACTGTCGATTTTTTAACCCCGACCGCCAATAACATTTCTGATAATAAGTGAGCCACGTCACCAGTTAATGGCCGCCCTTCTCTATCATCTTGTTGTGTTGGAAAGTCACCAACGATGAGCCAGTCGGCGTGCATTGGGCCATCGCTAAACACTAGCTGGTTCCTAACAGCTGAAGCCTCACAACGTTGGCAGTTTGACGCTATTTCGTAAAGCTCTTGAAGGGTGTTTGCTGTAACGTCGTCACTGACTTCTTCGGCGATTACTTGTTCTTGCCTGCTCCTCTCTTGCCAAACTTGAACGCCCATCAGATCCAAGTAGGCTAGCTGCCTATTGGATGTTGTCATTCAGTTTTATCGCGTTGTGTTCGGCGCAATAAGCGCATCGTTAGTACTAGTCCAGATAAGGCATACACTAAACACATAATAAATAATATTAACGGAGGCGCAGCATAGATTAAGGCTAAAACCAGCATAACAATCACGGCAACGACAAAAGGCACCTTGCCCGTAAAATTAAGCTCTTTGAAACTATGGTAACGAATGTTACTAACCATTAATAAACCCGCACATAAGGTGACTGTTAGTAAGCCTGCCGTCGCCGCGGTGCCTGTTAATTGGTAGTCTTCCATTAACCACACATAGCCGGCCACTAGGGCAGCGGCAGCTGGGCTGGCTAACCCTTGAAAGTAGCGTTTATCAGCAATGTTATGCTGAACATTAAAGCGTGCTAAACGTAATGCACCACACGTTGCATATACAAAGGCTACCATCCAACCAAACTTGCCTAAGGACGACAGCCCCCACGAATAAGCAACTGCTGCAGGTGCCACACCAAATGAAACCAAGTCAGCCAAGCTATCGTATTGTGCACCAAACTCGCTTTGAGTATTGGTCATGCGTGCAACACGGCCATCAAGGCCATCCAGCACCATGGCAATAAAAATAGCAATAACAGCTATTTCAAAATGGCCATTAACTGCGCCTGTAATCGCATAAAAGCCAGCAAACAAGGCGCTGGTTGTAAATAGGTTTGGCAGTAAATACAGCCCTTTGGATGGAGGGGGTGTTTGTTTCATCAAGTACTAACTCCGTTGGTTGTATTTTTAGTATAGCCTAGCATCATCTATATAATGACAAAAAAAAGCGGCCGTTAAAACGGCCGCTTTTGTAGTCTTTAAAAAAACGACCTAGTTTTTAGTTTTATCAACTAAAGCATTGGCAGTAATCCATGGCATCATTTCACGTAATTTTCCGCCAACTTGCTCAATTTGGTGTGCCGCATTATTTCTGCGGTTTGCTGTCATTGATGGGTAGTTAGTCGCCCCTTCAACAATAAACTGTTTAGCATACTCACCATTTTGAATGTTTCTTAACGTTTCACGCATTGCTTCACGAGATTCGTCATTGATCACTTTCTTACCGGTTACATACTCACCATACTCAGCATTGTTTGAGATCGAGTAGTTCATGTTTGCAATGCCACCTTCGTACATTAAATCCACAATAAGTTTTAACTCATGCAAACATTCAAAGTACGCCATTTCTGGTGCATAGCCGGCTTCAACCAATGTTTCAAAACCCATTTTAACAAGTTCAACCGTACCACCACATAAAACAGCTTGCTCACCGAATAGGTCAGTTTCTGTTTCATCTTTAAAGGTTGTTTCGATAATACCTGTACGACCGCCGCCAATTGCTGATGCGTATGACAAGGCGATATTTTTAGCTTTGCCAGATGCATCTTGGAAAACAGCAATCAAATCGGGAATACCACCACCGTTTTTAAATTCGTTACGTACGGTATGTCCAGGCGCTTTAGGTGCAATCATAATCACATCTAAGTCAGCACGTGGTACCACTTGGTTATAATGAATAGCAAAACCGTGTGCAAATGCTAATGCAGCACCTTGCTTAATATTTGGCTCAATTTCTTCTTTATATAACTGAGATTGAAATTCGTCCGGAGTCAAAATCATTACTAAGTCAGCAGATGCTACCGCTTCAGCCACTTCTTTAACCGCTAAGCCAGCTTCTTGTGCTTTAGCCACTGAACTTGAGCTAGCTCTTAAACCAACAACAACATTAACGCCAGAATCTTTTAGGTTATTTGCATGCGCATGGCCTTGTGAACCATAACCAATAACAGCTACTGTCATTCCTTTAATGATTGAAAGGTCCGCGTCTTTATCGTAGTAAATATTCATCTTTTTCCTTAATTTTATTAAAATTTAACCGTCCTGCCTGCGCAAGACGCCGCACTTAACTTGTTACAGCGTTAACGATCTCTCACCACGAGACAAACCGATGACACCGGTCCGAACAACATCAATAACTTCATTTTCCAATGAAGACAAGAAATCATCCAACCAAGCTTTTTCGCCTGATAATTCAACAATCAAATAGCCATCCGTTTCATCGGTAATACGGGCTGATGAATCGGTGCCTAAACTGTCAATTTTTTGCAACATGGCATCATTCTTTTTCACCTTCAGCAAAACTAGCTCGCGTTCTAATGAAAAGGACTCTGATAAATCAATTAACTTCACCACATCAATTAATTTATTCAGTTGCTTTTTAATTTGCTCAATTGTCTCATCATTGCCAACGGTTACCAATGTTAGTCGAGACAAGGTAGGGTCTTGAGTCGGTGCAACCGTTAAGGACTCAATGTTGTAAGCTCTAGCAGAAAACAAGCCTGAAACACGCGACAAGGCACCGGCTTCATTTTCCAATAAGACTGAAATAATATGCTGACGACTCATGCCAATATCCTTTTATACTTTGAGTTTGGCGCCATTACCATATCGTTATGAGCTTTACCTGCCTCAATCATTGGATATACGTTTTCTTCTGTATCTGTTAAAAAGTCTAGAAAAACCGTACGATCTTTCATCGCAAAGGCTTCCCTTAGCGCCGGCTCTACATCTTCTTTTATAGTCACTTGAATACCCACATGACCATACGCTTCTGCTAACTTTTTAAAGTCTGGTAATGCCTCAAGGTAAGAATGCGAATAACGACTTTTATAAGTGAACTCTTGCCATTGACGCACCATGCCTAGATAACCATTGTTTAAGTTAATCACTTTCACGGGGGTATCGTATTGCAACATAGTCGATAACTCTTGCAGGCACATTTGTATGCTTCCTTCGCCGGTTACACAAGCAACATCAGCCTCTGGGTTAGCAAACTTTACACCCATCGCCGCCGGCAAACCAAAACCCATTGTTCCTAAGCCACCAGAATTGATCCAACGACGAGGTTTATCAAACGGGTAAAATTGTGCGGCAAACATTTGGTGCTGGCCCACGTCCGATGTTACAAAGGCTTCACCGTTCGTTACCTTGTACAGTTGCTCGATAACATATTGTGGTTTGATAGTGCCGCTGTTCTTATCGTATGCCATGCAATCTACTGCACGCCATTCGTCTATTTGTCGCCACCAATCAGCAATACGCTCACGATCAAAGGTTTCACCTAAACTCTCTATTTGTGCAAGCATGTCTAATACAACAGGTTTTACCTGTCCAACAATAGGCACATCAACCGTAATGGTTTTAGAAATAGAGGCCGGATCCACATCAATATGAATGATTTTGGCATTTGGGCAAAACTCGGCAATTTTACCTGTTACCCGATCGTCAAACCGAGCGCCGATAGCAATAATTAAATCACTATCATGCATTGCCATATTCGCTTCGTAAGTACCATGCATACCCAGCATTCCTATAGACTGCGGGTCTGTGCCTGGAAAAGCCCCTAAGCCCATTAAGGTCTGAGTAACAGGGAAATTCAACGTTTTACAAAGCCGTCTAAATTCTTCGCTAGCTTCACCTAAAATAACGCCACCACCACTGTATATTACAGGGCGTTTAGCTGCTTTAATCAGTTCAATTGCTTTTCTTGTTTGACCAATATTGCCACTAATTATTGGTTTATAAGAACGCATGACTACTTCTTCAGGATATTGGTAAGGCACCTTAATATCAGGGTCTGTTATATCTTTAGGGATATCAACCACAACAGGGCCTGGGCGACCTGACATAGCCAAATAAAACGCCTTTTTCATCGTTTCAGCAATATCGGCAACATCCTTTACCAAGAAATTATGTTTTACGCACGGGCGAGTAATACCGACTGTATCAACTTCTTGAAAAGCATCGGTACCAATAACTGCTCGAGGCACTTGCCCAGTGATCACCACCAGAGGAATTGAGTCCATATAGGCTGTAGCAATGCCGGTTACTGCATTTGTCGCACCGGGGCCAGAGGTAACAAGTACCACACCAGGCTTACCTGACGAGCGCGCATAACCATCGGCCGCATGAGTAGCACCTTGCTCATGACGGACCAACACGTGTTTCACATCTTCTTGCTTAAAAATAGCATCATATATATGTAATACGCACCCACCAGGGTACCCAAACACGTATTCCACACCCTCATCTTTTAAGGATTGGATGACGATTTCACCGCCACTTAGCTCCACAATGATTCTCCAAAATTCAACTGATTTGATTCGATCTAAAATAAATTCGATTACAACATGAAATCGAACTGGACAAAATACTAACTTTTGTGCATTTGGTCAAGCTCTTTCATTAGTCACACAGTGCTATATACTTAACCAAAAGACACTAATCCTACATAATCATAAGGACTTACCTATGTATCGCGCTTTGATGTTTTGTTTTTGCTTGCTTTTTACCCAATTTGCCCACACTGCAATTTATTATTGGGTTGACCACCAAGGCCAAACGCACTACGGGCAACAACCCCCGCTGGATAAGTCCATTAATGTGCAAAAAATCGCTGTATCAACAAACAGTTCTGTTGACCCTACTCAGCAACAACAATCAATTCAAGACAGTGCTAACAAAATAGCTGAATCTAATGCTGAACGTAAAGCGGCCCGCGACAAACTACAGCAACAGGCTGATGAAAACAGGCGCCGTAATGAAAACTGCGATGCCAGTAAAAAGAAACTTGCTGAGCTAGATTACGGCGGTAATCGTCTATACAAAGACGCTGAGGGGAACTATTCTCGCTTAACTGACGAAGATAGAAACAACCAGCGCGAACAACTTAACGACTTTATCAACAAGAACTGTCGCTAAGTCACCGCACTGTGAGTTTATTTTGTTTTTCTTTCCTTAGCCAACAGGTAATCCATAATCTTCAACATGTTCTGGTAACTCTTCGCCATTGACCCTGTGATAAGGTATTTACCTTCAACCACTATAGCGGGTACGCCTGTTACGCCATAACGGTCAACCATATCCTTCGCTCTTGCTACTTTTGTATTTACAATAAAGGAATGGTAGGTCTTTTTAAATAACGCCTCATCTACCCCATACTTCGTATAAAAGTTAGCCAGTTGATTGACCGTATTTATGACTGCCTTTTCTGCATGCATAGCATGAAATAACGCACCATGTGACTCATCTAATACGCCTAAGATATCGGCTGCGAAGTAGGCTCGTGCATGCCGCTCCCACTGTTCATTAAAAACCGCAGGCAAGCGAGCAAAATTTACGTCGGCAGGAAGGCTTGCTACCCAAGGATCTAATGTAGGCTCAAAGTGGTAACAATGCGGACAGCCATACCAAAAGATTTCCAATACTTCGAGGCGGCTTGAATCATCTGTGGGTTGAGCAGGTTTAATCAGCTGATAATCAACACCTTCTTTAAACTCAACGTCTGCGGCAAAAGAAGAACCTGCCGATATAAAAAAAATACTCAATAAGACCAATAGTTTATTCATTATTCTCTCCTAAAATTGATAACGCTAAAGTTCGCCGTATGAATGCAAACCAGACAAGAACATATTGACACCCAAAAAGGCAAACAAGGTAACAAACAAACCAACAATGGCCCATGCAGCCATCGGTTTTCCACGCCAACCTTTTGTTAACCTCATATGTAACCAAGCTGCATAATTCAACCAAACAATTAAGGCCCAAGTTTCTTTAGGGTCCCAAGACCAATAACCACCCCATGCTTCAGCCGCCCATAACGCGCCTAAAATGGTCGCCAAGGTAAAAAATGCAAACCCTAGAGCGATGGATTTATACATAAGGTCATCAAGAATATCTAACGCTGGCAAGGCCATTGCAATACTATTCGAGTTAAGTCGTTCCGCTCTGACACGAATTAAATAGGCAGTTGCTACCATAGCAGCTAAGGCAAACGCACCATAACCAACGAAGTTGGCTGGCACATGAATTTTCATCCAATAGCTCTGTAAGGCCGGCACTAATGGTTGAATATCGGCGGCATCTCTATCAAACGCATACCAAAGCAAAAAGGCAACCGCTGCACTAATAATTAGCAGTACAAACCCGCCTAACATGCGTGTCTGATAACGACGCTCGTAAAACAAATACAACAAGGCCGTAATAATTGAAAATAAAATAAACACTTCATACAAATTGCTCACTGGGATATGCCCAACATCTAAGCCGATAAGGTATGACTCTCTCCAACGAACCATTAACCCAACCAAACCCATTGTTGTTGCCGACCAGGTCATCGCGCTGGCAACTTTCCCTATAAAGTCTGAACGTGCAAAAAACGCAATAAAGTACGTAACCGTTGCAAGCACATACAGTGCGCTCATCCACATAATGGCTGATTGACTTGATACCAAAAACCGCAAAAAGAAATCCGTCTCCACATCAGTCAGCCCGTTTGTGTAGCGACTAATGCCAAAAATACTGAGTAAAAAAACTGCCAGTGACAGCCCCCTAATTTCTTTCCAATGCCAACCTAAGGCAACTAAACTGATACCGGTTGAAAATAAAATAACCTGCTCATATACATCCATTAACGAGGCATAGCTCGCATAGGCATATCCGCTGCCAAGCAACACCATAATCGCCCACACCCAATCAACTATACCGAGCCCTTTCCAAAAAGATTGCTGATCTAATTCTTGTTGCAACGCTGCATGTGTACTGTTCATATCGTTACCTTAACCTGTTAAAACACGATCAAACTGTGCTTGGATCTGTTTATATTGTTTCGAAAAGTCTAATTTATTTCTAATCGCATGACCGGCCAAAACAAACCTTAGCCCGCCATCTTTTTCTTCCAGTCGTGCCCATAACCGCTGCTGAGGGGCATAAAACATTAAGAACACCCCTAATATCAGCATCGCACAGCCCGGGTAAACTAAGTTCTTCCCTGGTGCCTTCGCAATTTGCAAGCCACTCGCTTGCAAATGGACAAAGCTAGCAAGTTGAAAATAGACTGGTGAGCCATAACGGCCAATTGCACTCATTGCAGCCGAGGCAGCATCAAAAAACTCAGCCTTTTTTTCATCTATACCTAAGCTGACATCTACGCCTTCATTCAACAATACATCAACATATACTGCGCCCAACATTTGTTGAAGCACCCTAACGTAAAGTTTGGTGACTTCTTCACGTTTATCAGCTGGTACATTTTTCTCAACATTATCGATCACGCCATCCATTCCATTTTCAATAAATAGCCCTACCAATTTAATCATCGCTTCGTTTAATTGCGCAGCATCAGTAGACGGTAAGGTCGAACCGGCAAAATTTTGCTCTGTTACTATTCTACGCAACAACTCTTCATTACCAAGCGCATGCAGATAATTCATAAACCGTTTTATACTGCCTTTATCGTCTGCGGGAATATACAAATACCTAAACTCCTCAGCCGGTGAACTACGCACCCCACTTAAATAATAATATGCACCTTCTTTTTCTACTGGCACCATATAGTTTAAATACTCTTTCGCTTCGCCCGTTTTGTCACGCATTTTAAACTGTACGCTAGGGCCTGCATTTTCAAACTTTTTATCCGCCTCAGCCGATGGATTGATATTAAATAATCGAAAATCAGATGGTTCTAGAATCCACCTCTCACCAGATAAATTTATTGGTACTTCCGCACCAACCTTAGTATCCACCTTTTTACCTACATTACTTTCGCCGTTTAGTGGCCAAGCAAGCATTTCTAGTTTAGAGCCACCATCAGAAAAACTGGCCTGATAAATAGAATACCCATCGTAGATTAACGGATGATTAACGGAAATAGTTTGCTCTAAGGGTTGATCCAAGCGCTCGTCATAAATCACCAAATCACTTTCAAATGATTTCGGCTGACCGCTTTCATAATGCTCTATTCTAAAATCTTTAACTTCCACCGTGAAAGGCAGCTCTTGCACCAAGTAACCGTCTTTATAGTTAAGAAACAAGACATCTGTTTGACGACCTTCTGGTATCGAAACACTGCCTCTAAAAGACTGATTATTAATACCTAAGCGACTGACCTCAGGCACCTCATTGGCTACAATGTTTTGAGTTTCAGGTATGATTTGACCCAACATTTCTCGTGCTTTCAAGACTGCATTACCATCTATCAAGCCGCCAATACAGATAAGCACAATAGCTACGTGCGTTAAAATATAGCCCAGTCTGCTAGCCCCACCTTTCATACCAGCAATCAAGGTATAAGACTCACCCTCTTTCAGCCGAGCACTATAGCCATTATGTGAGAATATCTTTTGCGTAACATGCTGCACATCAGCCATCGGTTGAGGTAACGTCCAACTATAGGTGTTTGAATAATTCTCCAAGGTTTTAAGTTGGACATTTTGCCTATATTCACGCATTTCGCGCAACATATTTGGCGCGTTTTTATAAATACAAGTACTGGTAGAGAGCACCAGAAAAAGCAAAATAAATAAAAACCAACTGGATGAATAAACATCATAGAGCCCAAGTTGATTAAACACATCAAACCAAAAGGGTCCAAATTTTATTATATAGTCTGTGTATGACTGGTTTTGCTGTAAAACCGTCCCAATAATGGCCGCTATAGATAGCGCCACTAAAAGGGTTATCGCCAAGTTCATCGACCCCATAAACTTCAACAACAAGGCTGAGGTTCTAACTGACGAAGTACTTGTCGCTGGTTGTGGATTTTTCATAAGAAATTTTAGGCCGCGCTTGCGCAAGCACTAAGCTAATAGCAAAAAGGGGCAGCAAACTGCCCCTTTTTGCAGAAAAAACGTTCGTTTAGTGCAAACCAGAAATATATGATGAAACTGCTTCAATTTCTTTATTGTTCATCCGACCAGCAATGTCACGCATCATTGCTTGATGATCGTTATTTCGTGTTTCTGCTTTGAAATCCTTCAGCGCTTTAGATAAATAAGCTGCGTGCTGACCGCCAATACGTGGGAAACGCGCTGGCGCACTACCTGCCCCATTAGGGCCATGACATGCAATACAAGCCGGTAAACCATTATCAACCTTTCCAGCACGGTATATCTTTTCGCCCAGCTTAATTTTATCTGCGCTAGCCGCCTCAACCGTTGACGGCACGCTGGCAAAGTAAGCCGCTAAATTTTCAATATCAACATCTGTCAAACCGGCAACCATTGGCGCCATTGTTGGGTCATTTCGTTTTTTACTTCGAAAGTCGTGCAGTTCTTTTTCAATATAATAAGCATGCTGCCCCGCTAACTTTGGCCACATCGGATTGGAGCTGATGCCATTTTGACCGTGGCAAGCCGCGCAAACTGCTGCACTCGCCTTGCCGGCTTCAATATCACCAACGGCAAAAGCATTCGTTGATACTAAGGCAGTAAAAAAACAAACCAATAATATGTTCAATTTCATCATCATTCCAAGCCTACTTATTTATTTAATTCCAGCATAATATGCCGCAAGATTCGCCACGTCATCGTCAGTTAAAGCACTAACCATCGCCTGCATTGAAGGGTCTTTGCGCACGCCTGAACGAAAGTTGTTTATTTGCTTTACCAAGTACTGTTCTTTTTGACCCGCTAAATTAGGGTAAATACCCATAGGACTAATGCCAGCCACACCATGGCAAGCCGCACATTGCGCTGATTTTGCTTTACCTGCTGCCGCATCACCCGCCCATGATTGACCAGTAATTGATAGCAGTAAAACGGCTATCGCCAGTAACACCTTATTCATCTTTATTTCTCCAATATATTTAGCTTAACGCTAGACTAGCGCGTAATTTTACAATAAATTTAATTGAATTTAGTATTTTTCTAAGTGATTTGTTGTTATCCCCACTGCAAATTGCTTGCTCCGGTACAATAAACAAATTTATCGCTTGGCTTGTAACATGAACCCTCTTTATCACCGCGCAGAATACTTACTAAACGCTCCCAACCTCAAAACAACTCCTAAAGGGGTTGAATATGAGGTGGCCTTTGCTGGTAGATCTAATGCTGGAAAATCCAGCGCCATCAACACATTGACCAACCAAAAAAGCCTCGCCAGAACCAGCAAAACGCCCGGCAGAACTCAACAACTTGTCTATTTTAAGCTTGATGATCAGCGCTGTCTTGTTGATTTACCCGGCTATGGCTTCGCTAAAGTCCCGCCTAAAATTCAGCAACAGTGGCAAACTGAGCTTGAGCGCTACCTAGAAAAAAGGCAGGCACTGCACGGTCTGGTTTTACTCGTCGATATCCGCCGCTCTTTAGGTGAGTACGATAGGCAAATGATTGACTATGCTACTCATCTAAATTTGGACGTCTTTGTAGCCCTAACCAAGGCCGACAAACTTAATCGAAATAACGCTAAAAACACTTTATTTGCCGTTCAAAAACAACTTAAAGATTCACCTGGAAATGTACAAGTTGAGCTATTTTCTTCGCTAAAAAAAGAAGGTGTCGAACAACTACATAACTGGTTGGATGAGCACCTTAATGTACAAAAATAATAGGCAAAAAAAAGCTCTAGAACCATACAAATAGCCTAGAGCCTTATAAAAACCCGGTTATTGCTAACCGGAAACTTGCTCAAGGGGAGGGGAAGTTTATGAGCAAGTATATCTTTACAGATACAACTGAATAGACTGCGCGTTTTAAAAAAAGTTCAACATTAAGTATTTTTTCAACACGCGCCTCTCCTTCAAAACTCTGTTCAGTTACAGCAAACATATCACCGATCAATGCGCTTCATCCCAGTTCTTACCCATACCAACATCCACGACTAATGGCACATCCAAAGATGCTGCCCCACTCATTTTTTGTTGAATAATGCTCGCGGCCTGATCTAAATAACTGTTTTCGACTTCAAACACTAATTCATCATGCACCTGCATCACCATTCGCACAGCAGGTTTATCAACTTGCAACCAATTATCCACCGACAACATGGCTAACTTAATAATATCTGCCGCTGTTCCTTGCATGGGCGCATTAATAGCTGTTCTTTCGGCATACTGCCTACGTTGTCCATTCTTAGCCAGAATATCAGGCAGGTATAAACGTCGACCGAATAACGTTTCAATATACCCTTGCTCACGCGCCAGCTCACGTGTTTCGTCCATATATTGTTTTACGCCTGGATACCTTTCAAAATACAAATTGATATAGCCTTGAGCAGCGCCGCGATCAATATCTAACTGTTTCGCTAAACCAAACGCAGACATGCCATAAATTAAGCCGAAATTAATCGCCTTAGCCGAACGGCGCTGATGAGTCTCAACTTGATCAACGGGCACACCAAACACTTCTGCTGCTGTTGCCTTATGCACATCTAAACCCTCTTTAAAGGCTTGCAAAAGACCCGTGTCCTGCGATAAATGCGCCATAATCCGCAACTCAATTTGTGAATAATCAGCTGCCATGACAGTAAAGCCTTCCTCTGCAATAAATGCTTGGCGAATCCTTCGACCTTCTTCACTGCGTACCGGAATATTCTGTAAATTCGGATCAGATGAAGATAATCGTCCCGTTGCCGCAACCGCTTGGTGATAGGAAGTATGCACACGCCCAGTTACTGGGTTAATTTGTTTTGGTAATTTATCGGTATAGGTTGAGCGTAACTTACTCAAACTACGGTGCTCAAGAATCAAGCGCGGCAAGGGAAAGTCAACGGCTAAATCTTGCAAAACGCTCTCTGCCGTCGAAGGTTGACCCTTGGGTGTTTTCTTTAGGACTGGCAAGCCTAATTTATCGTACAGAATCTCTTGGATTTGCTTTGGCGACCCCAGATTAAATGGTTGGCCCGCAGCCTCATGGGCCTGCGTTTCCAAGGCTTTAATGCTGGCGGTTAATTCGCCACTTTGCTGACTTAACATTTGCTCATCAACCAACACCCCTGTTTGCTCCATTCTGGCTAACACAGGCACCAGTGGCATTTCTATCGTTTCATAGACCGTTGCCAAACTGTCTATTTGCTTTAACTGAGGAAAAATATGCTGATGTAAACGTAACGTAATATCAGCATCTTCCGCTGCGTAAGGTGCTGCCAGCTCAATAGACACTTGATCAAAACATATTTGTTTTGCGCCTTTACCCGCCACATCTTCGTAATGAATAGTTTCTTGCCCCAAGTATTTTTCAGCCAAAGCATCCATATTGTGCCGCGATGCAGTGCTATTTAAAACGTAAGACTGAAGCATAGTATCGTGATAAATTCCCGCCAAGCTAATACCGTGATTAGCAAGCACGTTCGCATCATATTTAAGATTTTGACCGACCTTACGAGCACTTTCTGACTCTAATAAGGGTTTTAATTGATCCAACACCCATTGCCTAGACAGTTGTTGTGGCGCACCGGGATAGCTATGAGCCAACGGAACATAGGCCGCATGACCTGCTTCAATAGCAAATGAAACACCCACGACCAACGCTTTTGTATAGTTTAAATGTGTTGTTTCGGTATCAAAGGCAAACAACTCTGCCTCTGTCAGCTTTGCCAACCATTGGTTAAATGTTGCTTCATCTAGAATCGTTTCTACGGTTAATTCAGTTTTTGCCGGTAACGGTTTCTCATCCACCTGTTCGCTGGCAACGGTCGACGCCTTTGTTCCACCCAACTGTTTTAACCATGAATTAAACTCATAATGGCTTACCATCTCCTTTAAGGTTTCTGTATCCGGCTGCGTTCTTATTAAATCCGCCGGAGCCTTATCTAACGGTACATCACATTTAATCGTTACGAGCTCTTTTGATAACGGAATCGCATCAAGGTGATCACGCAAACTCTCACCCACTTTGCCTTTTACTTCATCAGCCCTTGCGATAATTTCATCCAGTGAACCGTATGCATTGAGCCACTTTGCAGCCGTTTTTGGTCCCACTTTAGGCACACCCGGAATATTGTCGGAGGTATCGCCCATCAAGGCTAAATAATCAATAATCATGTTAGGCGGCACACCAAACTTTTCCTTCACGCCTTCTTCGTCCAGCCATTGGTTATTCATTGTGTTAATTAATGACGTTTTATTGGTGACCAGCTGCGCAATGTCTTTATCGCCTGTTGAAATAACAACATTAAGATCTTCCTCTTCGGCCTGCTTAGCCAATGTACCAATCACATCATCCGCCTCAACACCTGGCTCCATAACTAAAGGTAGCCCCATTGCTTTTATTAACTGATGTAATGGCTTAATTTGCTCTCGCAACTCGTCAGGCATTGACGCCCTGTTGGCTTTATACTCAGGATACATATCATTACGAAACGTCTTTCCTGGGGCATCAAATATGACTCCAAAATATGCCTCTGGGTACGTCTCAACCAGTTTTTTAAGCATGTTTGTTACGCCTAAAATGGCGTTGGTGTATTCACCTTTTGAGTTTGTTAATAATGGCAGTGCATGATAGGCACGAAATAAGTAAGAAGAGCCATCTACCAATACCAATGTTTTTTCAGCCATGAACCTATCCAATATTTATATACGCAAGATTATACCCAAGGGTATCGAGCAAAGAACATAAGTTTCACTCAAGCAACATCGATCCTTTAATTTAGCCTTATACTGCGCAAACCGATTACCATGTTATAAAAAACAGGAGCAGCAGATGAGCGATCAAAAACGCGAAGCATGGAAAATTTTTCAAATTATTGCCGAATTCGTCGATGGTTTTGAACAGCTCTCACACATTAAGCCTGCCGTCAGTGTCTACGGTTCTGCACGGCTCAATGAAGATCACCCTGATTACCAACGCGCCGAAGCCATTTCCCTTGCCTTATCCAACGCCGGCTTTTCTGTTATTAGCGGTGGTGGCCCTGGCATTATGGAAGCTGCCAATAAAGGCGCCTTTAAAGGGCCGTCTTCAAGCATAGGGCTTAATATTCTGTTACCACATGAACAACAGTCCAACCCTTACCAAGACGTCAGCTTAAATTTCAGACATTTTTTTGCCCGTAAAGTCATGTTTGTCAAATACGCCACCGCTTACGTTGTCTTACCGGGTGGCTACGGCACCTTAGACGAACTGGCTGAAATTTTAACCTTGGTTCAAACAGGCAAGACTCGAAAGATACCCATTATTCTCGTTAATAAAGAATTCTGGAACGGCCTAATTGATTGGTTTTCAAACACCTTAGTGGCAACAGGAACACTTAAAAAAGAAGACCTCGATCTATTTCAGCTTTGTGAAACACCCGAGGAGGTGCTAACAGCTATTTTTGACTTCTACGAGCAGCGTGGATTTGCGCCTTCTGCCGAAGAAGAAGAAATACTGCTAGAGCTTTAAAACCGCTAAAACAAAGCCAAATTGTAAAAACTCACCAGTTAGTGTCATAATTGGAGAAACACTTTATTCCAAAGGAAAATCATGCGCCGCTGCTTACCCATTATTCTAGCCCTACTACTGATGTATTTATCAAACGCTACGGCAGAAGATGCAAGACCGACTGTTGTCCCTGAGCCGCCCGAACTGCCTTCACAAATTGTGAGCGGTGAGAATATGTCACCTGACATTACAATCACCCGTAAAGAGAAAGAAACGATTACTGAGTACAGTGTTAACGGCAATGTTTACATGGTGAAAATTTCACCTAAAAACGCACCGGCTTATTATATGGTGGATACCGACGGTGATGGCAATTTGGAAACGCGCCGTTCAGACTTAGAAAAAGGCATGAACATTCCCCAATGGTTACTGTTTAGCTGGTAGTTCCAAAGCGGTTTTCTAAGTTATGTCTGTCTATACGGTCGTTGAGCGCGCCCAGCTGGTCGCCCATTTAACGCATTACGATTTGGGCCACCTTGTTAGCTTTCAAGGTATTAGTTCCGGTATTGAAAACACCAACTATTTTGTAACAACCACCCGCGGCCAATATGTATTAACGCTGTTTGAGGAATTAAAAGCAGAAGAGTTACCCTACTTTTTAACGATCATGGCTTTTGTCTCAGCCAAGGATGTCCCTAGTGCACAACCGATCCTCAATAAAGCAGGCAATTACCTATCCACCTTAAATGGTAAACCGGCAGCCATGGTAGAAAAGTTAGCCGGCACTGATGTTGACAGCCCCAATTCGACCCAATGCGCCGTTATTGGTCAGGCAATGGCAAACTTACACTTAGCCAGCTTAGAACTAGACATTTATCGCGACAATAGTCGAGGCGCTCACTGGCGACAACAAGCGGCAGAATTACTGTTACCATTAGTTGACCAAGATTCCGCTGAACTTATCAACAGCGAATTGGCTTTTCAGGCCCCCTATGACACATTAGGTCTACCTAAAAGCGTTATCCATGCCGATTTGTTTAGAGACAACGCCTTATTTTCTGGCGACCAGCTATCCGGCATTATTGACTTTTATTATGCCTGTAATGACTATTTTACTTACGATATAGCCGTTGCTGTAAATGACTGGTGCATCAACACTAATGGCTCCTTAGACAACACTCGCTTTAAAGCCTTTATGTCTGCTTACCAAGCTATTAGACCGCTGACAGAAGACGAAGTTAGACACTGGCCTATTGTAATACGTGCAGCTGCTTTTAGATTTTGGTTATCGCGCTTAAGAGACGTGCACTTTCCAAAAGAAGGCGAAATGACTCACCTAAAGGACCCTGATGCCATGAAACAAATTTTATTAGCCCGTCGGGAGCTTCCTAACAACTACTGTTTAGAATAATTATTAATCCGACCTTACGCTAAGTAAACAAGCAACCTTATTTTTTGAACAAGGCCTAACACTCCTCATTTGTTTCTTTGCAAACTCTACATGACCATATTTTTTCTTTTTTAAGCCTGCTAGAAACTTATCCAGCTTGGCCGTCTTCTGCAAAAGCCTCGCTAAACCCTCATCCTTTATTGTCCAACCTAATTTAACGCATAAGCCTGTATTCAGTTGACAACACATTGTAATATAGCCTCTTCGTTATGAAACTCAAACCACATGTTCAATACGCTGATCTGTCTTATAGACTCTATTAACAGGGTTATTTTTAATACCGTTTCTTGGTTCGTTGCTTTGATGGTTGTCGTTATGTTTGGCATTGTGACCTTACGTTACGGCTTCAACATCGGCTCGATCGCCGCACAAGAGTCCATAACCTACCTGCATGGCTTAGTATTTATGTTGGCCATTGCACATACACTTAAAATAAATGGTCATGTACGTGTAGATATTTTCTATCAACGCCTAGGGCCGAAAGGTCGCGCTATCGTCAATTTGCTGGGCTCAGTGTTTTTATTGCTCCCCGTAAGTATCTTTATCGCACATGCCAGCTGGGACTACGTATCTACTTCGTGGGCTTACTTTGAAGGCTCTAGAGAAGCAGGTGGACTAGACGGTGTCTTCTTACTTAAATCGTTAATTCCACTGATGGCTTTTTTACTGTTCTTGCAAGGCTTATCGGAAATCATGAAATCAATTTGCACCTTACGCGAGGCTAATCATGGACGGTAGTATTGCCTTATGGATGTTTGCCGTTGTCTTTCTTGTTTTACTAATGGGCTACCCCGTTGCCATTAGTTTGGCAGGAACCGCTTTAATTTTTGCCTTTGCCGGTGATTACTTTGGCACCTTTGACACTGCTTTTTTAGCCGCCTTACCGAATCGATTATTTGGCATTATAGAAAACGACACATTAATTGCCGTTCCCTTATTTGTATTTATGGGCGTGATGCTAGAAAAGGCTAAAATTGCCGAAAGCCTGCTTGAAAACATGTCTAAGCTATTTGGCACCCTACCGGGCGGTTTAGGTTTCTCGGTTGTATTAGTTGGCATGTTAATGGCTGCAAGCACCGGTATTGTCGGGGCCACCGTTGTAACCATGGGGTTATTGTCTTTACCGACCATGCTAAAACGTCAATATGACCCGGCGCTGGCTTGCGGCACCATTTGTGCCTCTGGCACACTGGGTCAAATTATCCCCCCTTCCATTGTATTAGTGCTACTTGGCGATGTTATTTCGTCTGCCTATCAGCAAGCTCAACTCGATATGGGCATTTTTTCGCCAGACACTGTTTCCGTTGGTGACCTGTTTGCTGGCGCCCTAATTCCAGGCATTTTATTAGTGGCTTTGTATTTAATATACTTAGCTGGCCTGGCTTTTTTTAAACCATCCAGCTGCCCGGCTTTACCCCGCCAACAGGTCGATAAATCACTTTATTTAGGCTTAATAACCGGCCTAATGCCGCCCTTGGTTTTAATTATCGCCGTCTTGGGTTCTATTATTGCCGGCATCGCAACACCAACCGAGGCCGCTTCTGTTGGCGCGGTAGGCGCAACTTTTCTCGCTTATTTAAAAAAACAACTTAGCCTTGCCCAATTAAAAGCTGTAACACAGGACACCACTCAGGTTACCAGTATGGTGTTTTTTATATTGATTGGCGCTTCGCTATTTTCGTTAGTTTTTAGAGGTTTTGGCGGAGATGAACTGATAGAAGAATTACTGTCTGACTTACCAGGTGGGGTATTCGGCGCTATGCTGGTGGTCATGCTGGTTATGTTTTTTTTAGGCTTCGTGTTAGATTTTATTGAAATAACCTTTGTTGTCGTACCCATTGTTGCACCTATTTTATTAGCAATGGATATCAACCCAGTTTGGCTGGGTATTATGATTGCGTTAAACCTACAAACTTCGTTCCTTACACCACCTTTTGGATTTGCATTATTTTACTTACGCGGTGTTGCACCGGCGGCTATTAAAACCAGTCAAATATACCGAGGCGTTCTACCATTTATATTAATACAACTAGTCCTATTAGCCTTATTGGCTGTTTGGCCAGCGCTAACGACCTGGCTACCCAGCATCATTTACAATAATTGACTTTAATCACCTATTAACAAATCTTATGTGTAATACCTTTGCTTTTTTCAAAGCCAGTAATAGACTAAAAGGAATGTAACCAACGAGGGGAAACATGTCATCCGTAGCAGAAGAAATTAATCATGACGTAAAAATAACTAAAACAATTTTGCTGAACACAGGGTCCGTTGAACAAAAAAGAGAAGAAATTCGCGACTACCTACACAAAACATTTCAGCTAGAAGAACAGTTATACAGCACACTAAAACATGATGAGGCTTTTTATTTAAGGCCTGAATCTCTCCGTCACCCCCTTGTTTTTTATTACGGCCATACTGCTACTTTTTTCATCAATAAACTCAGCCTTGCCTCGCTGATCCAACGGCGTGTTAACCCGCGCTTTGAATCAATCTTCGCCGTCGGTGTGGATGAAATGTCGTGGGATGACTTGAATGAGGCCAATTACGATTGGCCTATCATCAGCGAGGTACAGACGTACCGACAAACCGTCTTAACACTGATTGATTCACTTATAAGCACCCTACCGCTCGAACTTCCGATTACTTGGGAAAGCCCGTTTTGGCCTATTCTTATGGGCATTGAGCACCAACGTATCCATATTGAAACCTCTTCCGCTATTATTCGCCAAATGCCGCTTGAACATTTGCAGCAACATAGCACTTGGAATGTTTGCCCTCATGTAGGAGAAGCCCCTAGTAATGAACTGCTTAATGTTGAAAGTGGGCGCATTAAACTTGGTAAAGATAAAAACCACAAAACCTATGGCTGGGATAACGAATACGGTGAAAAAGTTGTCGATATTGAAGAGTTTTCCGCCAGTAAGTACCTTGTTTCTAATGCTGAGTTTCTCAGCTTCATAAAAGACAACGGCTATCATCAAAAAAGATTTTGGACCGAAGAAGGCTGGAACTGGGTGCAATATAAAAAACCCGAACACCCGCTTTTTTGGATACAAAAAGATGATCGCTACCTTCTTCGCACCTTATTAGAGGAGCAAGAAATGCCTTGGAACTGGCCAGCAGAGGTCAATTACTTAGAAGCAAAAGCGTTTTGTAACTGGCTTAGCGAAAAGAAAGGAAAACCTATTCGCCTACCCACCGAGGAGCAATGGCAACACTTACACCAGCTTCACAATATTCCTGACCAACCAGAGTGGGAACAAGCACCCGGCAACATTAATCTGGAACATTGGGCATCTGCCTGCCCAGTTGATCACTTTGCCTTTGGCGAATTTCACGACTTAATCGGCAACGCATGGCAATGGACAGAAACACCCATCAGTGGCTTTGATGGCTTTGAAGTTCACCCGTTATATGACGATTTTTCCACCCCCACCTTTGACACACAACACAATTTAATTAAAGGCGGCTGTTGGATTTCAACCGGCAACGAGGCCACCAAACACGCACGCTATGCCTTTAGGCGCCACTTTTATCAACATGCGGGATTCCGCTATGTAGAATCAACACAACCTATGGAAAAACCATCTGCTATGTACGAAACCGATACCGCTGTCTCTCAGTATTGCCACTTTCATTACGGCCCGACTTACTTTGATGTAAAAGACCTTTCTGCTCATTGTGTTCAATTATGTTTGGAGCAACTGCAAGATAAACCCACCACTCGCGCACTTGATTTAGGTTGCGCCGTTGGCAGGGCTTCATTTGAACTGGCACAACATTTTGATGCGGTCACTGGCATCGACTTTTCTGCGCGCTTTATCCGCATTGCTCATCAAATGCAGCAAAAAGGCAAAATTCATTATGAGCTAATCGAAGAAGGTGAAATAGTCTCCTATCATGAACAAACTTTAGAGCACATTGGCCTTAGCAACAATCGCGACAATATTGAGTTTTTTCAAGGTGATGCTACCAACCTAAAACCACAATTTACCAATTATGACTTAGTACTGGCCATTAACCTTATTGACCGTTTACGCACACCCGCCGTTTTCCTAAATGATATTCGCCACAGAATTAACGTCGGCGGCCTATTGGCCATTGCTTCACCATACACATGGCTGGAAGAGTTCACGCCTAAAGAAAACTGGTTAGGCGGCATTCGTAAGGATGGCGAGCCGTATTCCACCTTAGAAGGCTTAAAAGATCACTTAGGTGAGCATTTTAAATTAGTTAACGACCCCACCGATGTGCCCTTTGTTATTCGCGATACCAGTCGAAAATTTCAGCACAGCTTTAGTCAGCTGAGTATTTGGCAACGTACTAGTTAATAATGGCTGACACAGACAATACCGCCGTTACCGTTTCAATTGCACGCAAGGTAAAAAAAGGCGCAGAACAACAGTATGAAGACTGGCTACACCGGCTTTCTGAGGTGGCCACTAAATTTCCCGGACACCAAGGTGTACACATCCTAAAACCATCTGCACAAACAGGCGGTGATTATGTGCTTATTGTTGGTTTTAATTCCTATGCACACCAAAAAAAATGGGAAGAGTCTGAACAAAGGCAGCGCTTTTTAGATGAACTTGATGAAAAAGGGCTTATTGAAGGCAGTACAAAAATAAAGAAAGTTTCTGGGTTAGAATTTTGGTTTACCTTGCCAGAAGTGCCCAGTAGCGCCGCACCTAACCGGCACAAAATGGCCCTAGTGCTAATGGTCGTGGTATTTTCTTTATTAGTAACCATTAACCAAGTATTTGCGCCTTGGTTGTCAACCTTAACGCCTATACTAAAACTTGCCATTATGGTGGTGGGACAAGTCTTACTGATGACTTACCTTGTTATGCCAGCAGTCACACGCTTGCTTAAAAACTGGTTATATCGCTAAGGAGGTTAACGCCCTAAACCAGCACTAAGACTCTTGATGTTGCTGCAAATCAGTACGAATCCACTCTGCCATTTTAGTAGCACGGACAAGCCAAATGTCTGCGTACTTCTTTGGCAAGTGCTCATATAAATTACGCGAGAATAACGCCACCCAATCATCAACCAGGCTTGGTGGAATTTTTAAATAGCGGTGTACGGCATGGGGGTTATAAATATCTTCACGATAACGCTTACCGCCTAAATCAATCCACCAAAAATGACCTATTCGTTGTTTAAGCTCGTCCCAATCTTTCACCTCAGAAAAATAACCACCAAGCGTTGGATGCACTTTGATAAGGTCATAAAAACTGCTAACCACCTGCTGAATGGTTTCTTTACCAAGCGTCAAATGCAACTCTCGATAAGCCCTATCAGCATTTATCTCCCCTGCTCGTTTATCAGACTCTTTATTTTCAGACGAATCATTCATAATCATTAGCCTTTTTCGTTAAAACATTACTCAAACAGTGCATTAAAAAATGCGGCGCAAGTTTTTAAAATTAGTTTCATTCTTTCAGCTCAGTTGATGTATGAAACGTTAAGCTCCTAACCCCCTAGCCCGCATGTATGCATACTCTGACACATCCGACCATTTAATCGCTTGCTGCTGAAAGCTACTATACGAGGCATAAACTTTTTGTGAGAACGCATCTCTATCTACAATGTCCTGTACCACTTCATTGGATAGCCAGTGAAGTTTTTTCAGCACATCATCCGGTAGGGCTTTAACACTGACTTGATGCTTATTTACTAAGGTGTCTAATGCTGCATTATTTTTTGCGCTAAATTCTGAAATCATGTCCATACTAGCGTCTTTACATGCGTGTTTTACAATGGCTTGCAAATCTTTCGGTAACGACTCAAAGGTCTGTTTATTAACAAATGTTTCTAGCGTTGAGCCAGGCTCATGCCAACCAGGGTAATAATAGTTTTTTGCTGCTTTATACAAACCAAAGGCTAAGTCGTTATAAGGCCCAATCCATTCGGTAGCATCAATAGCACCTGATTGCAGTGAGGTAAAGATTTCACCGCCTGGCATACTGACGGGCGTTCCACCTGCACGGCTTAACACTTCGCCACCTAGACCAGGAATACGCATTTTTAAACCTTTCAAGTCATCCACAGAGTTAATATCTTTACGAAACCAGCCGGCCATTTGAACACCTGTATTACCCGTTGCCATAGGCACTAGGTTAAATCGGTCGTACAGTTCCTCCCATAACGCAAGGCCGCCACCGTAATACAACCAACCGTTAACTTCCTGTGCTGTCATTCCAAAAGGGATGGCGGAAAAGAATTGCGCCGTTTCACTCTTGCCTTTCCAATAATACGGCGCACCGTGACCCATTTCCACAGTGCCACGAGACACTGCGTCAAAGGCTTCAAAAGCAGGGACCAGTTCGTTGGCACCATACACTTTGATACGAATACGCCCCCCTGTCATTTCCTCTATGGTTTTTGCTAAATAATTAGCATTTGTGCCTAATACAGGAAAGTTTTTGGGCCATGTTGTTACCATTTTCCATTTAAATTCTGGCTTGGCAGCTAAGGCCTTTCCGCCCACAGCGAGTGACGTGGCTGCGACCATACCGCTGCCAAATGATTTCAGTACATCACGACGTTTCATTTATATGTTCTCCATTGACTCTTTAATGCAGCTTGCGACTGCTTTTTATTGATTAACTGCCAAGATTTTCATCTTAATAACAATAGCACCCTGTTTTGCCATCTATCATTTAACAAGCGTTTTTTTGAATATAAACACCAAATCTGCCCAGTGTACGATATTTTAGTGTAATGGGGCTTTTCTCGCTAAAAAACGCACAAAATAATGGCGCTTTTAACCCCCTAAAATTGAACCCACTAGCTATCTATATTACCGACAATACACCATAGAGAGAAGTGTTAAAAACTAGACTTAATCCATGTATACTAACTTTTTTATCACTGATCCCAATTCAATCTTATGCAGCGTATTGAACAACGCCTAGAAAAAATACTTTATGCCTCAAGGTGGCTACTCGCCCCTATCTACCTTGGTTTAAGCCTTGCTCTAATTTTATTATCTATCAAATTTTTTCAAGAAGCTTTTCACTTTTTCCCCATTATTTTATCCACTACAGAATCGGACATGGTGCTGGTGATTCTTTCGCTAGTTGATATGTCTTTGGTGGGTGGGCTAATTATTATGGTGATGCTCAGTGGTTACGAAAACTTTGTTTCGCGAATTGATATTGAAGAAGGTGCCGAAAAGCTGTCTTGGCTTGGCAAATTAGATTCTGGCTCGTTGAAGCAAAAGGTAGCTGCCTCAATCGTCGCAATTTCTTCAATCCATTTACTTCAAAAGTTTATGAATGCCGAGCATATCGCCAACGATAAACTGATGTGGTACGTTATTCTGCATATTACTTTCGTCCTATCAGCCATTGGCATGGCTTGGGTCGATAAGATGAATAGACATTAAAAAACAGGACCTTACTATGCAATACAGACAACTGGGTAGAACCGATCTTAACGTTAGTTTAATTGGCCTTGGCACCATGACGTGGGGCCGTCAAAACACGCAAGAAGAAGGGTTTGAGCAAATGGATTATGCTCTCACTCAGGGCATCAATTTTTTTGATACCGCTGAAATGTATGCTGTTCCACCAACACCTGACACCTACGGCAAAACTGAAACTATTATTGGTAACTGGTTTGCCTCACGTAAAAATCGCGACAAGGTGATCCTTGCGTCAAAAATTGCCGGGCCAGGTATGGAGTGGGTACGTGAGGGCAACAACTTTATTGACCGTAAAAATATTCTATTAGCCGTTGAAGACAGTTTAAAACGTTTACAAACCGACTACATCGACCTTTATCAACTGCATTGGCCAAACCGCGGTTCTTACCACTTTGGTCAAATTTGGGACTACGCTCCTAACTTTGACAAACAAGCGGTTGAAGACAACTTCATTGAAGTTCTTGAAACCATGGATGAGCTTATTAAGGCAGGCAAAATTCGCCATGTGGGTCTATCAAATGAAACTGCTTGGGGCACCTCTAAATGGCTAGAGTTGTCTGAAAAACATCAGTTGCCACGTATGGTATCGATTCAAAATGAATACTCATTAATGGCTAGGCACTTTGAGCCAGACCTTAGTGAAATTAGTCTACATGAAGATTGCAGCTTACTCGCTTGGTCGCCTTTAACTCGTGGTTTAATCAGCGGGAAATACCTTAACGGCGCTATGCCTGAAGGCACCCGTTTGGCTATTGATTCGCGTGTTGAACATCGTGCTAACGCACAAACAGATGCCACTATTGAAGCCTATATCGCGCTAGCTAAAAAACATCAGCTTGATGTTTGCCAAATGGCGTTAGCCTTTGTTAATCAGCAACCTTTTGTTAGCTCTAATTTAATTGGCGCTACCAGTATGCAGCAATTAAAAAGCAATATTGCGTCTATTGACCTAACGCTATCTGATGAAGTTAACGAGGGAATTAAAACCATTAGAAGACAATACCCTATGCCTTTTTAGGCCATATCTACGTCTCAAAACGACCTTTTATGCCAGTGCCCAACCAACGGGTTATTGCCCAACTTCATGATAAGGGTGCTGGCTAACAAAGTGTTGAAGCACTAACTTGAGCTTGGCACTTTGCACAAGGTTACCGCACGCTTCTGCCTCATGGATATCGTCTAAGATAATCTCTTTAATTGCTGGAACGCCAGCTTCAGTTTCAAGCAAGTAATGCCCTAGCTCTAACGCTACAATGTTTGGCACATGTTCATGCTCTGCGATAGCCTCTATTTCTTCATTGGTGAGACCACTCAATTCGACACAATCTTCATATGTAAGCATGATTAACTCCTTTTTCTATATTCATTCCATACCCACTAATGTAGACAAATAATCCTAATTTTCTCTCAATAAAAACACCCTTAAAGTGCTAACAATCATGTATTTCTTGATCTCAATCATATATTCCACATAAATCCCATCTATTGAGCATTGGGCGCGTCGTTCAACACACAAAAATAACGGTCTAGTTCCAGGTTTACGGGCAAGCCCTTGTTATGTCATGTATTCGTCAGCGTAATCTTAAGATTGCTCTTGCATAAGCACTATGCCTTTGCGAGCATACAACCACATGAATATCGATTAATTATCTTTTTCTCGAAATTCATTTGTAGTCATTGAAAAAAACATTCATAATTAAATGCTTATATAATAACAACGGAACACTATGAAAACCCAACTTATCATCAATAATGAGGCCGTAGACGCCTCAAATGGCGCAACATTTGAACGCCTAAATTCACTCACTGGCAACGTTGTTTCTCAAGGTGCTGCTGCAACCATTGACGATGCAAACAAAGCAGCTGAAACCGCTGCTATTGCTTTTAAAACTTGGTCAGAAACTGGCCCAACCGAGCGTCGCGCTTTATTACTCAAAGCAGCCGACATCCTAGAAAGCAAAACGAATGATATTATTCAAGCCATGGCTGCCGAAGTGGGCGCATCCGCCTTATGGTCTGGCTTTAACGTAATGATGGCAGCGGGTTTATTCCGTGAAGCCGCAGGCTTAACAACCCAAGTACAGGGTGAAACAATCCCAACGGATAAGCCTGACACTCTGTCTATGACATTCCGCCAACCCGTTGGTGTTGTGTTAAGTATGGCACCTTGGAATGGCCCTGTAGCGTTAGCAGCTAGAGCCATTGCCTACCCTATTGCATTTGGTAATACGGTTGTCTTTCGCGCTTCTGAAGTCAGCCCAAAAACGCATCTATTGGTTTGCGAAGCGCTGTTTGAGGCAGGTTTACCAGCAGGTGTTTTAAACGTTATCACACATGCTTCTGAAGACGCACCTCAAATCACTGAAGCATTGATTGCACACCCAGCCATCCGCCGCATTAACTTCACAGGCTCTACTCGTGTCGGCAGCATTATTGCCCAGCAAGCAGCAAAGCATTTAAAACGCTGTTTGCTTGAGTTAGGTGGAAAGTCTCCGCTAGTGATTCTAGACGATGCCAATATTGACGAAGCGGTTAGAGCGGCTGTGTTTGGTTGCTTCTTATATCAAGGTCAAATTTGCATGACAACAGGCCGTATCATCGTAGATGAAAAAGTGGCTGATGAATTTATAGAAAAATTTGCTGCCGCTACCGCACAACTGACCATGGGCAATCCAGCGGAACCCGGCAACGAAATGTGCATTGTTGGCCCACTGATTGACTCGTCCTCCGGTGAGCGCTTAAACAGTATTGTTAAAGATGCAGTAGACAAAGGCGCCAACGTTGTGTCTGGCGGAACAGCAGAGGGCGCATCGATGCCTGCCACTATTTTAGATAATGTTACTGCTGACATGCGTGCCTATCACGAGGAGTCTTTTGGTCCGGTTATTTCTATTATTCGCGTTAAAGACGATGAACAAGCACTGTTTGTTGCAAATGATACGGAATACGGTTTATCGGCCTCTGTCTTCAGCCGCGACTTCCCAAGAGCGATGAAAATGGCAAAACATATTGAATCGGGCATTTGTCACATTAACAGCGCAACTGTTAATGGCGAAGCTCAAGCGCCGTACGGCGGTACTAAAGCAACCGGTTATGGACGCTTCGATGGCCGCGCAGTGATTGATGAGTTTACCGAATTACGCTGGGTCACAGTTGCACCAAACCACGTGCACTACCCATTTTAAATTAATAGCTATTCCCCCAGCTTATTGAACATAAGCTGGGGCGTTTTAAGGCTAAACTTTATCTAATTTCGCATAGGCAAGCATTAGCCATTTACTACCCGCTGAAGAAAAATTAACCTGCACTCGCGCCTGCGCACCACTGCCTTCAATATTCAGCACCACACCTTCGCCGAATTTTGCATGCACGACATGCTCGCCCATTTTAAAACCAACGGCTGATTCATCACTAAAACTAGCTTGTTGATTGCTTACTACGGGGCGTGTTACACGAGTGCCTAAACGAACCTCCTGCATTAACTCTGCAGGAATTTCCCTAATGAAACGAGACGGCATCGGATAGCTTTCTTGCCCATGTAAACGACGCGATTCTGCAGAGGTCAAATACAACTTCTCCTTTGCTCGTGTAATACCAACATAGGCTAGCCGTCGCTCTTCTTCTAGTTTCGCTGCATCATCAACCGAGCGCTGACTAGGAAACAAGCCTTCTTCCATACCAACCATAAAGACCAGTGGAAACTCCAAGCCTTTTGCCGAATGCAGGGTCATCAATTGAACGCAGTCTTCAAATTTATCACCTTGAGCTTCACCAGCCTCTAAAGCAGCATGGGCTAAGAATGAGTCTAACTCACTCAACTCTTCAGCTTCATCAGCCTCATAGGCAAATTGACGCGCTGCATTGCTAAGCTCTTCTAAGTTTTCTACTCGTGCTTCGCCCTTCTCGCCTTTTTCTTTTTTATGATGTTCAATCAAACCAGAACGGCTAATTACCTGTTCAACTTTTTCATGTAAGCTCATCGATGCCATATCAACAACCAGTTGACGAATCAAGGCTAAAAAGCCCGTCAATGCATTTAATGCTCGACCAGTTAACGCCGTTTCCTCACATAACTCATTTGCTGCCTGCCAAAGGCTTATGCTTTTCCCACGAGCTTGCTCACGAATAATATCTAGCGTACGCGTACCTAGCCCACGTGTTGGCGTATTAACAATGCGCTCAAATGCCGCATCATTATCGTGATGAGTCGCCAGTTGCATATAGGCTAATGCATTTTTAATTTCTAACCGTTCGAAGAAACGATAACCACCATACACACGGTAAGGAATACCGGCAGCCATTAGATACTCTTCAAATAAGCGCGACTGAGCATTGGAGCGATATAAAATAGCGGCTTCTTCACGACTGTGCCCATTCGTCACCCAGTCTTTAATTCTATCAACAACAAAGCGCGCTTCATCCTGATCGTTATAGCCCGAATACAAAGAGATTAACTCGCCTTCCTCACCATCGGTCCATAACTCTTTACCCATCCGCCCATCGTTATTAACAATAATGGCATTGGCTGCTTTTAGGATGGTACTGGTGGAACGGTAATTTTGCTCTAAACGCACCACCTTATGTTCAGCATAATCTTTTTGAAAACGATGAATATTCTCAATCTTTGCACCACGCCAACCATAAATAGATTGATCGTCATCACCCACTACATATAAGTTTTCAGATTCTTCTGTGAGTAGCCGTAACCAAGCATATTGAATGGTATTGGTATCTTGAAACTCATCGACTAACACATGTTTAAAACGCTGCTGATAATGTGCTCTTACCGCATCGTTATCACGTAATAACTCATGTGCTCTAAGTAATAATTCAGCAAAATCGACCAGCCCAGAGCGCTGACAAACTTGTTCATATTCTGCATAAATCTCTAACATTTTTTGCTCAAAATGATCACTCGACGGCGCAATATGTTTCGCTCGTTTACCTTCGTCTTTTTGTGCATTGATAAACCATTGGACTTGGCGAGGTGGCCAGCGTGAATCATCCACATTCATTGATTTAAGCAAACGCTTAATCATCCGAAATTGATCATCTGAATCTAGCACCTGAAACGCATCTGGTAAGCCCAGTTCTTGAGCATGCATTCTTAATAAACGATGGGCGATCCCATGAAAGGTGCCAATCCACATGCCACCAACCGGTGTTTTTAGCATCGATTGCACACGCTCACGCATTTCACCTGCCGCTTTATTAGTAAACGTTACCGCCAAAATACTATACGGCGAAACACCTTCAACCTGCATCAGCCAGGCAACTCGATGCACCAGCACACGCGTTTTACCACTGCCTGCCCCTGCTAAAATAAGTGCGGCCTTTTCTGGGCCACTCACTGCATCTCGCTGAGCATCGTTAAGCCCATCTAATATATGTGTAATATCCATGTGAATATTTTATACTGACCCGACACCAGTTTCATTGAAACAGACAAAAAATAACAACCTTTCATAAACCAACGCCCCGTTCGTTATTTAAGTTGCCTCGATTGACAAATGACAGCAAAAACTTTGGAATAAACAAATGGACGACATCAGCGCTAAAGAAACCACAACCATAAAGCATTATGAACATAATGCAGACGCTTTTTGGAGTGGCACAAAAGATCATGATGTTTCGCAAAACATTAAGGCCTTCTTAGCCGCTCTTCCAAAAGACAAAACCCTTAATATACTTGATTTTGGCTGTGGTCCCGGCAGAGATTTAAAACACTTTAAATCCTTAGGGCACGTTCCAATAGGCCTAGATGGCTCGCCAACCTTTTGCAAAATGGCCACACAGTACAGCGGCTGCCCAACACTTAATCAAACCTTTGCCACGATGACGTTGCCCTTTGAACATTTTGATGGAGTTTTCGCCAATGCATCAATGTTTCATGTGCCAAGCTCACAACTTTTAAATGTATTGAACAAGTTGCATCAGTGCTTACGCCCAAATGGCATTCTATTTACGTCTAATCCACGCGGTAACGCTGAAGGCTGGCAAGGTCAGCGTTACGGGCATTACCAAGAGCTAGAGGACAGTAAAGCTTTTTTGGAGCAAGCCGGGTTCGAGATATTAACGCACTACTATCGCCCCGAAGGGAAACCACAAGAACAACAACCTTGGCTGGCTATTGTTAGCCGACAAATCCCTCGCTAAGCCAAACAAGCACTTATTCAAATTACTTTTTAAGACTGCTTTCTCTTTGTTCATATAAGGCTGAATTAAAGGGTTGTTTTAACTGCCCAATAAATTGATCCCACCGCGTTTGATCAAATCTATCGCCTAAACCAAACCGTATCTTTTGAGGATCATCTCGCAAACAAAAGCTAGCAAAAACCCTATCCCAAATGGATAACACACTGGCGTAATTGGAATCTGTTTCGTTTTGCAAGTGCGAGTGGTGAACCCAATGAACATGAGGCGTAACAATAATGACACGTAATAATCTATCCAGCGTAGCTGGAACAGCAACATTACTATGATGAATTAAAATAATCGGTAACGCTATCAACTCATAAATTAGCAACTGCTCTACGCTTAAGCCAATGATTGGCAACACCAATAAACGCAGAGCGCTTGAAAATATTATCTCTACGCTATGAAACCGCAGCGCTGAACTGGCATCCATTGCCGCATCCGAATGGTGGACAGCATGAAATCGCCATAAAAAGGGAATTGCATGATTGAGTCTATGCCAGCAATATTGCCAGCAATCGAATAACAACAGAGCAATTAATAACTCAAGGTAGGGGTTTAATGTCAGCCAATTTAATAGGCCAAACGAATGGCCCACTGCCCATGTTGTGACTGACAACACCAAACCCGTGAACAAAACACTCGCTATAGCCGCATTTAAAACACCTAATAAAATATTAGCCGCATCATGCCTCAACCGTGGTTTGACAGCATCATAAAATCGAAACATCGGCGCTAGCATTTCTAGCATTACCAGCGTTGCTAATACCAGAGCAACAAGAACCGGCTTAGCAGCAAGATCCATTTCAGCCATGACTCAGCCTCAAGCGATTAATCAACTTACTCTGGTTAGGCCAGCTAATAACAACGCCAGCCTAAACATTTAGCTCCTTCAAAAAGCTAGCCGAACTTTGATTGCTCAGGATCTCTGCGCTATTATGAGAAGATGTTAAACCTTCTTATATAGCTCGGCACCTTTGCTTTTAAACTCGCCTGCTTTTTCAGCCATCCCTTCAGCCAATGCATCTTGAGCATCTATGCCTTTATTCGCTGCATAATCGCGCACATCTTGGCTAATTTTCATCGAACAAAAATGTGGCCCACACATGGAGCAGAAGTGGGCAACTTTGGCAGAGTCTTTAGGTAAGGTTTCGTCGTGATATTCACGTGCTCTGTCCGGGTCTAAACCAAGATTAAACTGATCTTCCCAACGAAATTCAAATCGCGCTTTTGATAAGGCATTATCTCGTATTTGTGCGCCGGGGTGACCTTTGGCTAAATCCGCCGCATGTGCAGCAATTTTATAGGTAATAATCCCCACTCGAACATCTTCTTTATTCGGTAAACCCAGATGCTCTTTAGGCGTAACATAACAGAGCATCGCACAACCAAACCAGCCAATCATCGCAGCACCAATGCCCGATGTAATATGGTCATAGCCCGGTGCAATATCGGTTGTTAAAGGGCCGAGGGTATAAAAAGGCGCCTCATCACAGCACTCTAGCTGCTTATCCATGTTTTCCTTGATCATATGCATAGGAACGTGACCAGGACCTTCGATCATTGTTTGCACATCGTGCTTCCAAGCTATTTTCGTCAGTTCACCTAACGTTTCTAGTTCACCAAACTGAGCTTTGTCGTTTGCATCGGCCAAGGAGCCAGGGCGCAACCCATCGCCCAATGAAAATGACACATCATACGCTTTCATAATTTCGCAGATATCTTCAAAATGCGTATATAAAAAGTTTTCTTTATGGTGTGCTAAACACCATTTCGCCATAATAGAACCACCGCGTGACACAATGCCGGTCGTCCGCTTAGCTGTCATCGGTACATAACGTAGTAAAACGCCTGCGTGGATTGTAAAGTAATCAACGCCTTGTTCTGCTTGTTCAATCAAAGTATCGCGGAAAATTTCCCACGTTAGATCTTCTGCTTTACCGTTTACTTTTTCAAGGGCTTGATAAATCGGCACCGTACCAATCGGCACAGGGGAATTACGCAAAATCCACTCACGTGTTTCATGTATATTTTTACCGGTTGATAAGTCCATGATGGTATCCGCGCCCCATCGAATGCCCCATACCATCTTATCAACTTCTTCTTCAATCGAAGAAGTCACCGCTGAATTACCTAAATTACCGTTAATTTTAACCAAGAAGTTACGGCCTATAATCATTGGCTCTACTTCAGGATGGTTAATATTCGCTGGAATAATCGCTCTGCCACGTGCAACTTCGTCACGCACAAATTCTGCTGTGATCTGCTCAGGGATACTTGCGCCGAAGGATTCGCCGGGGTGTTGCTCTGCGTTAATTTCAGAACGCTTCATGTTTTCACGAATCGCTATGTATTCCATTTCAGGCGTGATAATGCCTTTTTTCGCATAATGCATTTGGCTAACGTTTGCGCCCGCTTTCGCTCGTCGAGGTGCTTGGATATGCTCAAAACGTAAGCTTGCTAACGCTGGATCGTTTTGCCGTTCTTGGCCAAAAGTTGAGCTGGGCCCTTCTAGCAGCTCGGTATCATTCCTATCTAAAATCCACGGTAAACGCACATTCGGCAACCCTTTACGCAAATCAATCGTTGCATCTGGATCTGTATAGACACCCGAACAATCATAAACATACACATCTGGGTTTTTTTCTGCGCCAAAACTAGACGCTGTATCCGCTAATGATATTTTACGCATCGGCACGTTGATATCATCACGCGAGCCTTTAATATAAACTTTTTCTGAATTTGGCAAAGGCGTTATAGCTGCCTGCTGCAATGCTTCGGTTTTCTTCTGGAATTCTTCTGGAATGGCGCTCATAACGACCTCTTTGATGCACGTGTATTGATATTAGGGTAGCCTTCATCTTATCACACACTGCTATAATTAATTTCCAATAAAAAAGGCTTTATTACCCATATGAAAAAAATTTCTGCTACTGAACTAAGCTCACTGCTTGAGCAACCTAATCACTCCTTATTTTTGCTTGATGTTAGAGAGCCTAACGAGTTTGAATATTGTCATCTACCAAACAGCCATTTAATACCAATGCAGAGCATCCCTAATCGTCTAGATGAACTGCCAAAAGACAGCCCTATTATTACTATCTGCCATCATGGAATGAGAAGCCAACAAGTAGCTCAGTTTTTGCTCCAAAATGGCTTTACCGATGTTATTAACTTGACCGGCGGTGTTAATGCTTGGGCCGCTCAGGTCGATAATTCTATGCCAACTTATTAAGCTAATGGAAACCTTGCCAGACCTACTTAGCGCCCCATTAGCCGCTTTGTCAGTTGGGTTAAACCCTTCTATTCCGTCTGTTAAGGCAGGGTTTTACTTTGCCAACCCCAGAAACCGATTTTGGAAAGCACTCAATCAGTGCGGTTTTTTTGATGAACATATCGAGGCCAGTTTTAATGGCTGCCAATACCTACACACTAAATACCGAATTGGCTTTACTGACCTAGTAAAGCGCCCAACCGCTGGCTGTGGCGACTTAAAAGCCCTTGACTACCGTAACGGTAGCTCTCGACTACAGCAACTCATCGACGATACACAGCCCGACATAGTTTGGTTCCACGGTAAATTAACCTGTCAAAAATACCTGCAATACAGCGAAGTCAAACCATCTGCCACCAGCTGGGGCCTGCAATCTTGGACGATTAACGCCAAACCCGTTTACGTATCACCCAATCCTAGCCCTGCAAATGCCGCTTTCTCACTAGCTGTTATTAGCGACAGCTATGCAGATTTTTTTAAACACTTATCATAACCTGCTCATGCTAACCGTTATTCAACGCGTCACTTATGCCAAGGTTACCGTTAATGATTGCCTCATTGGTGAAATTGGCCAAGGCATCGTCGCCCTTGTCGCCATTAAGGAAAACGATAGCGAAACCGAAGCAAAGCAATTGATTGATCGTATTTTATCGTATCGGATTTTTGCCGATAAAGACGGTAAAATGAACTTAAGCTTAAAAGATATTAACGGTGGTTTATTACTGATCCCACAGTTCACCTTAGCGGCCAATACCAAAAAAGGCGCTCGCCCCAGTTTTAGCTGCGTTGCAGCACCTCAACTATCAAAGCCGTTGTTCGAATTTACTACGCGTTATGCAAAACAACAATATGCCGCTGTTTCATGCGGTGAATTTGCTGCCGATATGCAAGTTACTTTATGCAATGACGGACCCGTCACATTTACATTAAAAACACGGAATGAAGATGGTTAAGAACCTGCCCAACATGCTAAAGTGTTGGCTGTTACTACTAGTCTCTTTACCAACATGATTTTTTTGAAAAAACTTCTTCCAAGTCTCGCTCTTTGTATTTTCCCTGTTTTAAGCATCGCCCAACCTATCGATTTGATGACGGCCTACAAACGTGCTCTTCAACATGATGCTGACATTCATGCTGCTTATAACCAGTTGCTATCCTCAAAAGAAGCAAGCCCACAGGCTTTAGCTGGGTTACTACCTAGCATTAACGCATCGGCGCTGTCTAATGATGTCCGCCAAGAAAGTGAAAGTAGTTTTTCGGGAACGGGGAAAAGCACAGACCAATTCCGTGATGAGGGCTTTGCAGTTTCCCTAAGACAGCCTCTTTTTAATTGGGCCAACTACACTCGCTACAAGCAAGCTAATAAGCAGGTTTCTAGAGCCGAAGTAGAGTATGAAATTGCGCAACAAGCACTAATTTTACGTTTAACCGAACGTTACCTTAACAGCCTTCAAGCCGAAGTAGCCTTGAACTTAGCAAACGACGATGTTAATGCTTTCACCCGTCAGCTTGAGCAAGCACAAGCTCGCTTTGAAGTTGGCCTTATCGCGATCACTGACGTACATAACGCCCAAGCTCGATATGATTTGTCTATTGCAACTCAAATTGCTGCACAAGATGACCTGTATTCTGCACAAGAGTCACTTCGAGAGATTATCCAAACCGACGAATTAGTACTGGCTCATTTAGCCTCTAGTTTCCCCTTATCTGCGCCTGAACCGAATGATATCAATCGCTGGGAAGAGTTTGCTGCCCTGCAAAACCTATCGCTGGAAGTAGCTAAATACGATGTCAACATTGCTAAAAAAGAAATAGAGCTACAGCGCGCAGGCCACTACCCTACTGTAGATCTAGTCGCTTCTCACCAATATGCTGAAACCGGCGGTGGCAGCTTTGGAACTGGCTTTAGAAATGAATCCGATAGCATTGGCGTAGAACTAAATGTGCCTTTATTTGCGGGCGGAAGAACCAGCTCACTAACAAGGCAAGCAGCGTTTAACCATCAACAATCGTTAGATATCTTACAATCATTACAACGCACCACTCTAAGAAAAACGCGTGACGCATTTAGGGGCGTTACGACCAACCTAAAACGCATCCATGCCTTAGAGCAGGCCATTGTTTCAAACAAAAGCTCTTTAGACGCAAATGAAGTTGGCTTAGAAGTAGGGACCCGTACCATCGTTGATGTGCTTGATGCGCAAAGTAACTTATCACGAGCAAAACTTGAACTAAGCATTGCGAAAAAAGACTATATTCTTAATATTTTAAACCTTAAAAACAATGCTGGAACCCTTTCTGAGGCCGACCTTGGCATAGTCAACAACTGGCTAGCACACTAGATACCGCTCATTATTAGCCGTAATAAAGAACACTAGCTACATAAGCATCATGGCGTTGCATTAAGTAACGCCATGTCTTTAATAGCCCATTTTTTGATCAGCCAAATAACAGCTGAACCGAACAAAACGCAGCCACTCGCCATAAATAATGAGGCATTATAATCACCCGTTGAGGCTGCTAAATAGCCTGCGATAGTGGGCGCTACAATCTGCGGAACACCATAACTCATCGTTAACATACCCATCAGCTTTGCCGGCTTTGTCGGGTAAAATCGGCCCGCCATTGTCAACACAATGCTTACGATACCCACGAAAGTAAAACCATACAAAGCAGCACTTAATAAAGCAAACAGCAATGTATCGCTCAACGCGGGAAGCACAATACCTACCGCATGTATCAAAAATGCAAATAGCAGCGCATTCAAAATACCCGTTTTTCTTGAAATTAAATCCCAGATAATGCACGCTGGCGCGGCACAGGCACCCAATACAAGAAATGCAATTTCACCTTGCCCCTTCAAAGCAGGCTGATTCTCGACTATTGCCACAATATACGTTGCGCTAATAACAAAGCCAAAACCTGCGCAAAAGTACACCAACAACATAAGCCCCAAGAACCGCTTACTGGGTGGTTTATCATCAAGAAGCTGCCCTTTTTCTGTTAGCTTGCTTGTAGCTGGAGGCGGTAACCATCGCCATGCAGGAATAGCTAACCCCATCCCAACAAAACCGAGCAACAACCATTGCGCTGACCAGCTGACTGACTTCGAGTATTCAAGTAATAAAGCTACAAGTACTATTCCTAACCCTATCCCAGAAAAGTGAATACCCATCTCGCTTCGATGGTGATGCCTAATCAACCAATTTAACATTAGGCCTGCGCCAATTAACAACCCGGCGGCCGTACTAAAACCCGCAACAAAGCGCGAAACACCCCAAACCCAAGGGTTATCAGACAGCCCCATCATTATTGTTGTCATAATCGCAAGCAGTAAGCCTAGCCGGTAAATCCGGTCTTTAACAACGAGGTTTCCAACTAATGTCGCTGTTAACGCACCCAACATATAGCCCAGATAATTTATAGTCGCCAACCAACCCGCTAGCACCTTGGTTAATCCAGCCTGTTCAAACATGATAGGGATCATTGGCGTATAGGAAAAACGCGCGATACTCATTGTTAAGATCAGGCAAAAAATACCTGATGAAAGTACTTTAAAGCGGCTACTAACGAGACGCATTAACCATACTGACAATACGCTCTGCCACTTTATCCACCGCGCCTTTGTTTTGCTCAACAAAACGAAGGCCCTTCATTCCCATCTGATCTCGTTGCTCAGGGTGCTCGAGTAAGTCAACCACTTGTAATGCAAGTTCGTCCGCACCTATCACTTGAATCGCAGCGCCTTTTTTTAATAAGCACTCACTAATTTCGGTGAAGTTATGTACAAATGGACCAAAAAGAACCGGCACTGAATGAGCCGCCGCCTCAAGCATATTGTGCCCACCAGTTGGCACGAAACTACCACCAATAAATGCAACATCAACGGTTGCATAGTACAGTTTCAATTCACCCAAGGTATCCAGTAAAAACACGTCTGTTTTTACTGGCGATGATTTTTGCTCGCTTCGTCGCGTCACGGTATAACCACGCTTTTCACACAATTTTGCAACGGTGTTAAATCGCTCTGGGTGCCGAGGCACCAAAACTAACAAGCTATTCGGTAACTGTTTTTTTATTTGAGAAAAAGCATCCAATACTATTTCATCTTCGCCTTCATGCGTACTGGCAGCTATCCAACTAGGGCGCTGTTGAAACCAATCTCGCCTGATGACCTCTGCTTCTTCAAACAGATGGGCTGACATTTCTAGATCAAACTTAATATTACCTGGCACACTGATATTATTTTTATTTAAACCGAGATCAACGAACCGCTCTAAGGTCGCCTCAGTTTGCGCACAGACATGCGTAATATTCGCCAATGTTTGCACCATAAAAGCACCTAGTTTTGCATACCCCTTTGCAGACTTTTCAGAAAGTCGTGCGTTAACAATAATAGACGGCACAGCATTTTTCTGCGCTTGGTGAAGCATATTTGGCCAAATTTCTGTTTCTAGAATAATCGCTATGGCTGGTTTAAAACACCGATAAAAGCGCCACATCGCATCCGGCAAATCGTAAGGCAAATACACATGATGAACACGATAACCTAAAAATGCCTTCACTCGCGCGGAGCCCGTTGGCGTGGTTGTAGTAACCAAAATTGGCTTATCTGGATAAGCAGCTGCAATTTTATCAATCAGTGCAAAAGCTGCCTCTGCCTCACCGACAGACACGGTATGGAACCAAATAACCCCTTGCGGCTGACCTTTTTTATACCAACCAAAACGTTCTGCCCAACGGTTTAAGTATGCCGGTGCTTTGCGCCCACGGATTAACAGCCGTAAAATAAAAAACGGGGTCAGTAAGTACAATAAGACTGAGTACGCCAGTCGCATTAAACTAACCGGCGTTTAACCATTCCATGTAACACTTTACTCCTTCAGCCACGGTTTTGAATCTAACATCACAACCGGCCGCCCTTAACGCCGTTAAGTCTGCCTCTGTAAAGCTTTGATAATGTCCAATCAAATGGTCGGGAAAAGGAATGTAACTTAGGCTGCCTTTTTGGTGATAATCCAGTACGCCTTTCGCTACATCATTAAAAGGTTGGCTCTTACCCGTGCCACAATTATAAATTCCAGACACCGTTGGGTTATCCAAAAACCATAAATTCACGTCAACCACATCCGTCACATAAACAAAGTCACGTACTTGCTCACCATCTGCATAACCATCACAACCAGCGAAAAGTTTGATTTCACCTTTTTCAAGTAGTTGATTATTTAAGTGAAACGCTACACTCGCCATGCTGCCTTTATGCTGTTCACAGGGGCCATATACATTAAAATAACGCAGACCAACTACTTGACTTCTGGCCTCTTGCGGGCTTAATGCTTCTTGTGCTCTGACATATTGATCAAACAAGAATTTAGAATAACCATACACATTCAGTGGCGCTTCGTTGGATAAGTCTTCCTTAAAAACGCGCCCACCGCCATAAACCGAGGCACTGGATGCATAAATAAACGGCACCTTATTTTCTTGGCAAAAATGGTAAAGGGTTTTCGAGTATTCATAATTGTTTTCCATCATAAACTGACCATCCCACTCAGTTGTAGATGAGCAGGCGCCTTGATGGAAAAGCGCTTCAATCTTAACCCCGTCGAGGTCCCCGCCTAATACACTATCTAAGAAATCATCTTTATCCATATAGTCGGCAATCCGGCCATCCACGATGTTCTTAAATTTTGTGCCGTCTTTTAAGTCATCAACGACTAAGATGTCGCTAATACCTCTAGCGTTTAAACCTTGCACTATATTGCTGCCAATAAACCCTGCACCACCTGTTACGATTATCATCTTCGTTTACCTTTTATCGCTTGTATCGCGTATATTTTTTATCAAATTGGTCGTTGAACAACCATCCACATAATCCAACACATAGGTAGAACCACCTGCCTTGGCAACACAATCATGTCCTTCAATATCTTCAATTCGTTGATAGTCGCCACCTTTCACCAACACATCAGGCAAAATGCGACAAATATGCTCGCGTGGTGAATCTTCTGAAAAAGCGCAAACCCAATCTACACACGCTAATGCGGACAACATTTCTGCACGTGTTGCTAAATTATTAATCGGCCGCTCAGGGCCCTTTAAGCGAGACACCGAGGCATCATCATTCACTAAAATAATTAACCGATCACCCAACGCCTTTGCTTGCTGCAAATACCGCACATGTCCTGGGTGTAAAATATCAAAGCAACCGTTTGTTAGTACAATTTTTTCCCCATTCAAGCGCGCTGTTGAAATCGCTTCTGACAACTCATCTGCACTAACATAGCCGCGAGGCATGTCTTCTAAGGTGTGCAAAGTCGCCTGCAACTCTTGCTGAGTAATCGATGCCGTGCCTAATTTAGCCACCACTAAGCCGGCTGCTTGATTAGCCAATACGGTGGCTTCTGAAAAACTTGAGCCCGCGGCCAAGCATGCTGCTAATGTTGAAATAACCGTATCACCTGCGCCCGTCACATCAAACACTTCTTGCGCCTGCGTTGGTAAATGAATCGGCGGCTGTTGCGGCTGCAATAAGGTCATGCCTTTGTCACCACGGGTAACCAATAACGCCTCCAGCTCTAGCTCATTAAGCAAGGCAGCGCCACGAATGACGACATCCTCATCACTCTCACATTCACCTACCACGGCTTGAAACTCACTCCAATTTGGGGTAATTAACGTGGCCCCTCGGTATTTGCTAAAGTCTGTTCCTTTCGGGTCTATTAATACTTTTTTACCTGCTGCTTTTGCCGCAGCAATAAGTTGTGTTACAGACGCCAGCGTCCCTTTGCCATAATCTGACAAAATCACCACATCATGCGAGGCAAGTACCGCTGTATAGTGTTCTAGTAAGGCCTCTGCCGGCAAATCATGAAAACTGTCTTCAAAGTCCAAACGAATCAATTGCTGATGACGACTTAAAATGCGTAATTTGGTAATCGTTGGCTGATTAGCCAGTGTCATAAACTGACACACTACTTTTGCTTCTTCTAGCTGACTTTTTAACGATCTTGCTGCGTCATCATCACCGGTATAACCAAGAACTGACACTGCCGCATCCAAACCCGCAATATTTAACGCAACGTTTCCGGCACCGCCTGGGCGATCTTCTACATTTTTAACGTGCACAACAGGCACTGGCGCTTCTGGAGAAATACGCGAGGTATCGCCTTGCCAGTTTCTATCCAGCATCAAGTCTCCAACAACCAGTACTGACGCTTGGCTAAAATCAGGTAATTTCATCTTCGAATTCTTATTTAATAATCTACCGCCCATCATATCACGCAGCACACAAAGCAGAAAAAGCCTGCCCTAAATTAACAGATAATTTATAATTCAAGAAAACACGCATGAGGATACTCTGTTGAGCATTAAAATTTATCATAACCCACGTTGCAGCAAATCTCGCCAAACACTCCAACTACTTGAAGAAAAAGGCGTTCAACCAGACGTTATCGAGTACCTGAAGAAAGCACCTAGCCGAGCCGAACTAGAATCCATATTAAGCATGCTCAATATGGAGCCACGCGACTTAATGCGCAAAGGCGAAGCCATTTATAAAAAACAAAACCTAAAGGACAACAGCCTTAGCGATGAACAGTTAATCACAGCAATGCTGGAGAACCCTATTTTAATTGAACGGCCTATCGCCTTAGCGAATGGCAAAGCAGCAATTGGCCGCCCACCTGAAACCGTTCTGGAAATTTTATAAATGAACACCGAGGTCCTGGTTCTATTTTATAGTCGCCATGGCGCAACAGCTAACATGGCCAGTGTGATTGCTCGGGGCGTGGAAAGCATAGAAGGCGTACAAGCTAAAATTCGTACCGTGCCAGCCATTTCTAGCGTTTGTGAAGCAACTGAAGACAATATTCCAGCTGACGGTGCTTTATACGCCAGCTTAGACGACCTTAAAAACTGCCACGGGCTCATCTTGGGTAGCCCGACTCGATTTGGCAATATGGCTGCACCCTTAAAATACTTTCTTGATGGCACAAGCAACCTTTGGCTATCTGGCGCGCTGATTGGCAAGCCTGCTGCCGTTTTTACCTCAACCAGTAGTCTTCACGGGGGGCAGGAAACAACGCTCACATCAATGATGCTACCGTTGCTTCACCACGGCATGCTGCTGGCCGGGCTACCGTACTCTGAACCATCATTGTTAGAAACACAATCTGGTGGCACACCATACGGCGCCAGTCATCTAGCAGGCCCTGATAACTCGCGAAAACTAGATCAACACGAATCTGACTTATGCCTTGCTCTTGGCAAAAGAATCGCCCTACTCGCAAAAAACTTAATTCATAATGACATTACCCGGTAAAAAAGCAGCGTACTGGTTGCAACTACTCAGCTACCTTTGCTTAATTGGCTTCATAACCGCTTGGATCACCCTACTCGCGCCACCGCAAACTTTCCCAGTAGCCTTGGTGCTTATCACCTGTGTTATCCCATTATTATTACCATTAAGGGGAGTTCTACATGGTAAAGAAAAGCCCGTTAACTGGGCGGCTTACTTAAGCCTGCTGTACTTTATACATGGCACAACCGAAGCGTTTGCAAGCTCAACTACTCGACTGCTTGGCCTTCTTGAAATTGTCATCAGCTTAACGGTATTTTTTAGCGCCTCTCTATATATTCGTCACATTAGCAAACATTAATGCACCCCCAACTGCCTCTGCCTTTCAAGTTAAAAGAAGCGTTTAACTTTGAGAGCTTTATTGCCACTGAAAATCAACTGGTCATTAAGTCCCTAAAAGATGCCGATGAACCGTTTATTTTTCTTTGGGGCGACATAGGAACCGGTAAGTCTCATTTATTACAATCGGCTTGCCAACGCCAAAGCCAACTAGGTGGCACAGCCAGCTATTTGCCAGCAAAAGAGCTACTGGGCACCTCGGCAAAAATACTGGAGGGCTTGGCGAACCTCGACCTAATTTGTATAGATGATATCGACATCCTATGTGAAAAGGCTGATTGGGAAGAGGCCTTATTTAACCTGTTTAATCAAATTAAACAGCAAACTGGGCGTTTAATTGTAAGCGCCACGGTATCGCCACAACATCTTCAGATCAGCCTTAACGATTTGCAAAGCCGATTAAATAGCGGCCTTCCACTTAACTTGGCCCCTCTTAGCGACGAAAGCACCCTACAAGCCTTACAAGCACGTGCTCAAAAACTCGGCTTAGAACTTAACCGTGAAACCGCTAACTATTTAATGACGCACTTTCCTAGAAATCTGCATACGCTCTGGAACTTGCTTAACACATTAGACAAAGCAAGCCTAGCAGCCCAGCGAAAGTTGACCATTCCTTTTTTAAAGTCCACGTTATCAAAATCGATATAAGCCATTATTGATTAAGGCTGTGTTCAGTTCGGGGAAATATGATATCGTTTTTAAAAACAAGGAGACGTTTCCATGAACAATTGGCTAAAACAAACGACGTTTATCATCGCTTTATTAACAACACCTCTTGTCAACGCAGGGCTTTTTGATTTTATTAAAGACATCGATACCAGCAAGCTCAGCATTCCAACATCCAGCCAACTTCCCGCAAATTTAAGTCAGACTGATGTTATTGCAGGACTAAAAGAAGCCCTTAAAAAAGGCACGACCGTTGCTGTTAACAATTTAAGCCAAGAAGGTGGTTTCTTGAACCATGAGGATGTAAAGGTCCCCATTCCAAGCAGCTTACAACCCATTGCCTCTTCACTGGAAATGCTTGGCCAAGGTCGTTTAGTAGACAGCTTCCAAGCCACGCTCAACAAGGCCGCCGAACAAGCAGCCCCTGAAGCGGCTACTATTTTTGCAAACACCATTCAAAACATGAGTATTGATGATGCGGCACAGATTCTCAATGGATCAGATACCGCTGCAACTGACTATTTCAAACAACACAGCTCCGAGCAATTACTTAACAAGTTCCTACCCATTGTTAAACAGTCAACAGATAGTGCTGGTGTTACCGCCAGTTACAAGCAACTTATCGCTAACTCAGGCTCGATCGGCCAATTAGTTTCCTCACAAACACCGGATCTTGACACGTTTGTTGCACAAAAAGCGGTTGACGCTATGTTTTTACGAATTGCCGAGCAAGAAAAGCTCATCCGTGAAAACCCTGCAGCCCGAACAACCGATTTACTAAAAAAAGTCTTCACCCCCTAACCAAAAACTAACCGAGGTATAAAATGGAAAACGTATTATCCGAAGAAACCCTTCTTCAAGTTCAAGAGCTACTCACCGTATACGGGCTTAAAATCATCGCTGCACTCGCAATATTTATTATTGGTAAGATGATTGCTAAGTCGATTAAGTCCGGCGTCATTAAAGCAATGAAAAAAGGCGGCTCAGACCCGATCCTTATTTCATTCACTACTAACATTATTTATACCGCTCTACTGGCTTTCGTCATCATTGCCTCACTGGGGCAACTGGGCATACAAACCACTTCCTTTATTGCCATCATTGGTGCTGCTGGTTTAGCGATTGGTTTAGCCCTTCAAGGCTCATTAGCAAACTTTGCCGCTGGCGTATTAATGATTATTTTTCGTCCCTTCAAAAAAGGCGATTTTATTGAAGGTGCTGGCGCTTCAGGTATCATCGAAGAAGTTCATATTTTCAATACCGTGATGCGTACTGGCGATAATAAAACCATTATCATTCCTAACGGCAGCTTAATGGGCGGAAATATTGTTAACTACTCAACCAAGCCAACACGACGTTTAGATTTAGTTATTGGCATTGGTTATGATGATGATATTAAGAAAGCAAAATCCGTATTAGACGAACTCATGCAAAATGAAACACGCATCTTAAAAGACCCCGCTCCAACCATTGGCCTACTCGAATTAGGCGATAGCAGCGTAAACTTCGCCGTACGCCCTTGGGTCAACTCTGCTGATTATTGGGGTGTGCATTTCGACTTACTCGAAAGCATCAAATTACGCTTTGATAGCGAAGGCATTAGCATTCCTTACCCACAACAAGACATCCACGTACACAATACAAGCGACGACAAGTAACGTCATTTAAAACGCTTACCAAAAGGGCTGGTTTACCAGCCCTTTTGCTTTTTGCAAAAAAATAACGGTAAGTCTCATTTAATATTGATTTATATCATAAACTTTACTATTGTGATGTACGTACTTTTTAACGCGCTTAGCGCATCACTTAACTACAAAGGCAATTATCATGGCACATGAATTACCCGCTCTTCCTTATGCAATTGACGCATTGGAACCTCATATCTCTCAAGAAACACTAGAGTTTCACCACGGCAAACATCACGCAACCTATGTTACTAAATTAAATGGTTTAATCCCTGGAACAGAGTTTGAGAACGCAAGTCTTGAAGAGATTGTCAAAAACTCTTCTGGCCCTATTTTTAATAATGCAGCACAAATCTGGAACCACACATTTTATTGGAACTGTTTAACGCCAAACAGCACTGAGCCAACAGGTGATTTATTGGCTGCCATCAATGAAGCATACGGTTCTGTTGACGCATTTAAAGCAGAGTTTACAGACAAGTCTGTTAATTTATTTGGCGCTGGCTGGTGCTGGTTGGTTAAAAATGCTGATGGCAAACTTGAAATCGTCCAAACCAGCAATGCGGGCACACCGTTAACCGCTGGCCAAACACCATTATTAACTTGTGACGTATGGGAGCACGCTTACTACATCGACTGTCGTAACGCTCGCCCTGCCTACATGGATAAATTTTGGGCATTAGTGAACTGGGATTTTGTTGCACAAAACCTATAGTCACGAGACATAATTATAAAAAGGCACCGAATCGGTGCCTTTTTTTATGTTTGCTTGTATAACTCACTGCTTTTATATTGATCATTGACGTGTCTCAATAGTACAAATAAAACCGCCGCCACCGGCAAAGCCAATAAGACCCCGGTCACTCCAAACAACTGACCACCAACCATCACCGAAAATATAACCGTTACCGGATGCAAACCGATCTTATCGCCGACCAACACAGGGGTTAACACGAAGCTTTCTAAAACTTGTGCTACTGCAAACACTACGAAGATTGGCAAAACACCACTGACATCATGCAACTGAAAAACAGACGTAGCGCAGGCCAATACAAGCCCCACAATCAAACCTAGATAAGGCACAAAACTGACCAGCCCGATAATTAAGCTGATTAACAAGGAAAACTCCAGCCCCACTAGACTTAATCCAATATAGTAAATAACTGACTGGCTAGCCATTACTAAAAGTTGTCCCTTGAAAAAAGCGCCAAGAACAGCATCAACTTCGTGCGCAATACCCGTTAACTTATCTTCTAGCCGACGTGGAAACGAATGTTGAATGCGTTCTAATATCGCATTCCAATCGCGTAAAAAGTAAAACGTGACGAGTGGAATCAACAGCAGATTAGTCAGCGCCGACAAGAAAGCCATTCCAGACGAGCTGACAGAGCTCAAGATGCTTGCCACGACACTACCTGCACTGCCAATATTGTCTTGCAGAGTCTGTTGAATTTCATCTACATTCACGGAGCCATAGTGATTTAAACGAACTTGCAGCCACGGCAGCACCGTTTCTTTTACCCAACTGATAATAGCCGGTACTTTTTCAACCAAACTAGCAAACTGTTGTTCTATCAGCGGCACAAGCACAATGGTCACGCCTGCCAAAAGAGTAAAGATTACAACAAACACCAAGCTGACCGCCCATGATCGCTGCCACTTATGTTTTTCCAGCCACGTTGCCAGTGGGTCACCTAAGTAGGCTAATAATGCCGCACAAACAAATGGCATTAAAATGGGCAATAACACGTAAGCCAGACCAATAAAGGCAATGGCAACTAAATAGTACTTAGTGTTATCGTTTTTCATACTACTCCCGAACCTTCGCTTCCCATGCTTTAAACCCCCAGCTCCAAACATACTCTAAACCACTAATGACAGTAGTTGCAGCAACCGAATAAAGCGCAAACTCAATCCAACTGTGCGGTATAGGCACGACGCCTTGGCTGGCTATTAACAACACCAAATAAACGATCTGAAATGTCGTATTTAACTTACTAGAAAATGGTGGCGTGCCTTGAAACGTCTCAATCATCAAGTGATACGCTAGAGCGCCAAAAGACACAATGACGTCACGCAACAAAATCACAATAAATAGCCAAGCAGGCATTAAGCCTGTTAAGACGCACACTAAAAAGCAAGACACTAATAGCAACTTATCAGCTAATGGGTCTAGAAAAGACCCCAACTGGCTCGTCCAGTCATATCGCTTGGCTAAAAAACCATCTAATGCATCTGACAACCCAGCAATAATAAAAAGCGCCAAGGTCATCTGATACTGCTTGTTCCATAACAAATAGATGATTGGTAAAACTAATACAATCCTAATGACACTGATCAGGTTAGGAATATCGCGCCTATTCATTTAGTTGACTCGGTAGTAAAGAACTTTTTCCAATGGTTGAGCAGGCAAGCTATTGATATCGACACTAACCGGGGCAACTATTCTTTGAGAACTACCCGGTGACAAAACATCGTTCAATGCAATGGTCTGTATCAATACCGACTCATCACCTGTGATAACTAGGTTCAGCACCACCTTATTCCCCTGTAATTGCTCCCAGTTTAATTTTTTTACCATATCAAGGGATGATAAATAGCCTGTAGCGCGAGTAAATGCCAGCAGGTCATCAACTCCAATCAGCTCAATTGTCAGCTTTTTTTCCAAGCTGACAATACCCATCGGGGCATAAATATCTGCTAGCTTTTCTGTCATTTCAATAAATACCGGCTGAAAAACAGTACTAACACCGGAGGATTTTTCCACCCCATCGTATTGCCGACCTTCACTTAGCCAGGTCCAGTTAAGCTGCCATATCCCGTTGGTTTTTAACAACCGAGCAAAGATTACCTGATTTGTACTATAACGTTGAGAAGCGAGCGCTATCTGCTCTGAAAAACCTGCCCGTATATCGTTAAAACTAACGGCTCTTTGATCTGCCAAATCTAACAAAGGTAGGGTCACTGCTAAGCCAGCATCTAACGACTCTTGTTTCAGCGCATCAGCCAATTCTTTGCCTGTGCTGCTATTGAGTATATAACGATCATTACCATCATCCACTGCTAACCATAACAACACATCCGGCCTATTAGCGCCCCAAACAGGCACATCAAACTGTTGCAAAGTTCGATCTAATGCAGTTTTTTGAAACCTAACGATCAACCAATATCCGTTATCTTGATCTCTTTTTTTATACTGGAACTGCTCTACATAGGAGCCAACATTCGATAAGGCTTCCAGTAGCGGCGAATTATTCAATGTACTACGACGGCCAGAGACTTTACGTACTACTGTATGAAGCGCCTTTTTAATGGCCTGATTACGCACAGACTGAGACTGGTCATCAACTTCTACTTGCGCCGTGTATAGGCCCTCTAGCTGCACCGCATATGCCGGCACAGATAACAGTAACAATAAAATACTCACTAAAAAACGCATCATTACGCCCACACAACCTTAATTAATAATAAGCTATAGCATAATATAGTTAGCCCTATTACTGCCAACAATTAACTCAACTGATATAATCTAACTTTTTATAACCGAATACAGTTTATTTTGAACGATTCAAAGAATAGCCTAAGCTATAAAGACGCAGGTGTTGATATTGATGCCGGCACACAACTCGTCGAACGAATAAAGCCTATTGCTAAGCGAACCCAGCGCGCAGGCGTCCTGTCAGGGCTGGGCGGCTTTGGCTCTTTATTTGAGCTACCACTCGATCGTTATAAAAAGCCCGTGCTTGTCTCCGGCACCGATGGTGTTGGAACAAAACTTAAATTGGCTATGATGCTGAACAAGCATGACACGATCGGCATAGACCTTGTTGCCATGTGCGTCAATGACATCATCGTAACCGGCGCTGAACCTTTATTCTTTCTCGACTATTACGCAACAGGCAAACTAAATGTAGACGTGGCCAGTGACGTAATTGCAGGCATTGGAAAGGGTTGTGAATTGGCCGGTGCCGCACTGGTTGGCGGTGAAACCGCCGAAATGCCCGGAATGTATCATGGCGAAGATTACGACTTAGCAGGCTTTAGTGTTGGTATTGCTGAAAAAGACAACATCATTGATGGCGCCGAAGTTGCCGTTGGCGATATATTAATTGGCCTTGCCTCATCAGGCGCACATTCAAATGGCTACTCATTAATTCGCAAAGTAATCGAACTACAAGACGACCTAAATCAAACATTGGACAACAAACCTCTTACCGATGTTTTACTCGAACCAACGCGTATTTACGTTAAGACCCTACTTGATTTAATTAGCAAACAACCCATTCATGCCATCGCTCATATTACCGGTGGCGGCATCACCGAGAACTTGCCCCGCGTCTTACCTGACAATACAGTAGCCAATGTAAAACTAGGTAGCTGGCCAACGCTCGCGTTGTTCGATTGGCTTCAAGAAGAAGGTAATATTAGCGATGAGGAAATGCTTAAAACTTTTAATTGCGGCATCGGCATGGTCCTTTGCGTCGCAAAAGACCATGTAGACGCTGTTCTCGCTCAACTTGAATCAAGCGGAGAGTCTGCATTCATCATCGGCGATATTGCCCAAGCCGAGGGCGAACCCAAGGTTAACTACCTTTAATCATAATGAACTCCGACTATCGTATTGTCGTTTTACTATCGGGCTCTGGCACAACGCTCCAATCGATTATAGATACTGGCCTACCCGCCACTATTTCGGCGGTTATCAGTAACAAGCCCGGGGTTATGGGACTTAACCGTGCCAAAGAAGCCAATATTCCAACCCATGTTTTAGATCACACCACTTATTCATCACGTGAAGACTTCGATCAAGACTTGCAGCAACAAATTGATGAATACAAACCTGATTTAGTGGTTTTAGCTGGGTTCATGCGCATTCTTAGCGATGACTTTGTGAACCATTATTACGGCAGACTCATCAATATTCACCCCTCTTTGCTGCCAAAATACAAAGGCATGCACACACACCAACGGGTTATGGACGATGGCGAGCCACTTCACGGTAGCAGCGTACATTTTGTTAATACTGAGCTCGATGGCGGCCCTGTGGTTTTGCAAGCACGCTTACCGGTTCTTCCCAACGACAGCCCCGAGAGCCTTGAGCTTCGAATTAAAACGAAGGAACACCTTATTTACCCAACCGCCATTAGCTGGCTTGCCGAGGGGCGAATTGAACTAAAAGGCAACGAAGTCTATATGGATGGAAAAAAAATGAGCGGCCCAGTCGTCATGGATTACATGTAATGTAAGCAGATGAATATATTACTAAAAAAAACCAGCCTATTTATTATCGTCGTTTTTTTTAGTCTATTATCTACTCATACTTTTGCAGCTGACCAAACCCTTCCCACCTTTAAAGCCGAATACAAACTAAGCCATAATAATATTGAAATTGGCCACGTTTCATTAAACGTTAAAATGTTAGCCAATGGCCAATATCAGCTTCTCTCATCCACTGAAACAAGCGGCTTGCTTGCCTTCGTACGTGACGATATCGTACTTGAAAGCAGTCGATTTGAGCTCACTGAACAGCAAGTAAGGCCTTTATCCTACGAATACCAACAAACTCTTGGCGATGACAAGAAAAACATAAAATTGCACTTTGATTGGCAGACAAAAACACTTACAAATTCGTCAAAAGGGCACGATTGGAGGCTAACGCTAAGCAACGGCGTCTTAGATAAAGCGCTTTTACAATTAGCCCTAATGCAGGACTTAAAAAACCCGGCCGAAAAGTCGTTGAGCTACCAAATTGCCGATGGTGGAAAATTAAAAACCTATTCCTTTACTCAACTAGGCGACGAGCAAATTAAAGTAGCCGGAAAACAATACCAAACCATTAAACTTGCGCGTAAAAAAGACGATAAACCCTTGATTACCTATTATTGGTGCGCAAAGGAATTACATAACCTCCCCATTCTTTTACAGCGTAAAAAAACCTATGGGACTTTTGAAATGCGCCTGCTAAGTGCCCATTTTGACAATTAGCAACACAACGCCTCGTTAAGCTTTAGGTAATGTGACGCCAGTTTGTCCTTGATACTTACCACCGCGATCGCCATATGATGTTTCACATATTTCGTCGGCACCTAAAAACAATATTTGCGCGACGCCTTCATTAGCATAAATTTTGGCCGGCAAAGGTGTGGTATTCGAAAATTCCAAAGTGACATGCCCTTCCCACTCTGGCTCCAATGGGGTGACATTAACGATAATGCCGCAACGCGCATATGTTGATTTACCCAAGCAAATTGTCAATACATCCCGTGGGATCCTTAGGTATTCAACCGTTCTTGCCAAGGCAAATGAATTAGGTGGAATAATGCAAACATCCGACTTAATATCAACAAAGCTATTTTCATCGAAATTTTTAGGGTCAACCACTGCCGAATTAATATTCGTAAAAATTTTAAACTCATCAGAACATCGAATATCGTAACCATAACTCGATGTACCATAAGAAATAACTCGCCCCTCATCTGAGTGTCTCACCTGATGCGACTCAAAAGGCTCGATCATCCCTTTTTCATTCGCCATACGGCGAATCCAGCTGTCTGATTTAATACCCATAGCGAACCTAATTAATAACAATGTTTGGAATTTTGCCACTAAAGTCTTTTGCTTTTACTGACAATGATGCGGCCAGTTTCCTAGCCATTTTTCTATAAATCACAGAAATTTGGCTGTCCGGGTCTAACGCAACGGTGGGGGTTCCAGTATCTGTGCTGGTTCGAATAGAGATATCCAACGGCAGCGCTCCCAAAAATTCAACACCATATTGTTGCGCCATCGCCTCGCCACCGCCTTGCCCGAAAATTGCTTCTTCGTGTTGGCAGTTTGAACAGATATGCAGACTCATATTTTCAATGATTCCGAGCACTGGAATATCCACTTTTTCAAACATTTTTAGGCCTTTCTTAGCATCAATCAAGGCGATATCTTGCGGTGTTGTCACCACGACAGAACCTGTTACAGGAACAGTTTGTGCCAAGGTTAAATGGATATCGCCGGTTCCCGGTGGCATATCAATAATTAAATAGTCAAGATCATCCCAATTTGTATCATTTAACAATTGACCTAAGGCTTGCGTAACCATCGGCCCACGCAAAATCATCGGTGTATCTTCGTCAACTAAAAAACCAACTGACATCACTTGCAGACCATGGCTTTCCATTGGCTGTATGGTTCGGCCATCTGGCGAACTAGGGCGACCACTAATACCTAACATGGTCGGTTGACTTGGGCCATAAATATCCGCATCAAGAATGCCGACACGTGCACCTTCTGCAACAAGCGCCAACGCTAAATTAACCGATGTTGTTGATTTGCCGACCCCTCCTTTTCCAGAAGCCACAGCCACCATATTCTTTACACCATTCATTAATTTAACGCCCTTTTGAACAGCGTGTGGTTTGATGATCCAGCTAATCGTTACCTCAACACTGTTAATGCCATCGAGCTGCTGAAGATGCGCCGCAACTTCAGCCTCTAACTGCTCTTTAACGCCCGCAGCTGGGTACCCCAATATGAGCTCAACTCGAAGCTCACCATTGACCAGTGTTAAGTTTTTCAACGCCTTATTAGACACGATACTGTTACCCGTTAACGGGTCAATAAATTCTTTTAGGTGCTGCTCTATACCTGTTACTGACAATTCACTCATTTGTGCTCCAAATAGCCCTGCAATAAAACACTCTATTCTATACGTTTATTCGCAACTTTTGCGAATTTTAGGCACCGACTAAAAGCGCAAACCAAGCAACCATTTATAAGCCAGCCTCACATCATCGACAAGGGTTGATAAAATTATTAACACCTACACGACTAATTTTAGTAGCATCTCCGTATCTCGTTTTCACAACACGTCTAACATCAACACTTTTAAGGACACCCATGAGCATCATTAAAAAAAGCGCCCTTAGCGCCCTTGTCATCACATTATTCACCCTTACAGCATGTACGCCAGAAGTTGGAAGTGACGCTTGGTGCACAGACATGAAAGAAAAATCTAAAGCTGATTGGACCGCTAACCAGACATCTGATTTTGCAAAAAACTGCGTTTTTAAATAACGTCATTTTAAATTCACAAACCGGACAACTTTTTTCATAAACTTAAAACATACCGTGTAAAGAATAAGCACAATGCCGAAGGCATTGTGCTTATTTTATGGGACAATACAGCCAAATAAACCAACGCCTATACAACACCATTTATTGTTAGGCTTACTTGCTCAACACTATCACCTTTATTTATGTCAAACGAAATAAGAAAAATTCTTGTTACCAGTGCTTTACCTTACGCTAACGGCCCTATTCATATTGGCCATTTAGTTGAATATATCCAAACTGATATCTGGGTGCGTTTTCAAAAACAGCGAGGACATACCTGTCATTATGTTTGCGCCGATGATGCACACGGCACACCCATTATGTTAAGGGCACAACAAGAAGGCATAACACCTGAGCAATTAATTGCAGACACATGGACTCAGCACAACGCCGACTTCCAAGACTTTAATATTGGTTTCGATAATTTTTATACAACCCATTCAGACGAAACACGTGACTTTGCCGAACTGATCTACAACCGCTTACATGAAAAGCAGCATATTCACAGCAAAACCATCACCCAAGCTTATGACCCGGTTAAGGAAATGTTTCTTCCTGATCGTTTTATCAAAGGCGAATGCCCAAAATGTGGTGCCGCCGATCAGTACGGTGATAACTGTGAAGTCTGCAGTGCAACGTACTCCCCTACCGATTTAATTAACCCTGTTTCAGCTGTTTCAGGTGAAAGGCCCATTGATAAAGAGTCAGAGCATTTTTTCTTTAAACTGGGCGAATTTGAAGCCATGTTAAAAGACTGGACTCAATCTGGTCATCTACAAGAACAAGTATCTAACAAACTTAACGAATGGTTTGAAGTGGGCTTGCAAGATTGGGATATCTCTCGGGATGCGCCTTACTTCGGTTTTGAAATCCCTAACGCACCAGGCAAATTCTTTTATGTTTGGCTTGATGCGCCGGTTGGCTACATGGGCAGCTTTAAGAATTTATGCGACCAAAATGGGCTTGATTTTGACGAGTACTGGGGTAAAGACAGTAACACCGAGCTTTATCACTTTATCGGCAAAGACATTGTCTACTTTCATGCCTTATTTTGGCCAGCCATGTTAACAGGTGCTGGGTTTAGAACCCCAACCGCGATATTTTCTCACGGCTTTTTAACCGTTAATGGTGAAAAAATGTCAAAGTCTCGCGGCACCTTTATCAAAGCTCGCACTTATTTAGAGCACTTAAACCCTGAGTATTTACGCTATTACTTTGCAGCAAAATTGAGCAACCGGGTTGAAGATATCGACCTTAACTTCGAAGACTTTAGCCAGCGCGTCAACACTGACCTTGTAAATAAAGTGGTAAACATTGCGAGCCGTTGCAGTGGCTTTATTAAAAAACGGTTTAATAATGAATTATCCGCTACGTGCTCCGAGCCTGAGCTATTCCAATCATTTGTTGAGGAAAACCACACTATTGCTGAACTGTACGAGTCACGCGAATACGGCAAAGCCATGCGCGCCATTTCTGCCTTGGCCGATAAAGCCAACCAGTATATTGACGAAAAACAACCATGGGTCATTGCTAAGCAAGACAATTGCGATGCTGAATTACACGACATTTGCAGTGTCGGCATTAATTTATTTTATGTTATTGCCAGTTACTTAAAACCCGTTGTACCAACGATGGTTGCTAAAGCTGAAACATTTATCAACGCCGGCGAGTTTGCTTGGCCAGATGGGTTATCGCCTCTAACCGCTCACACCATCAATAAATTCAAACCCTTGATGGCCCGTGTTGACGCAGATAAGCTCAGCGCTTTAATTGAAGCATCGAAAGAAAACTTACTCTCAACCCCTACTGCCGCAAAAAGCCCAGCGACTAAAAAAATTGAAAAGATAGCCAATACTATCGAGTTTGACGATTTTGCTAATATTGATTTACGCGTTGCCCTTATTGAAAAAGCCGAGCACGTTGAAGAGGCTGACAAATTACTTCGTTTAACACTAAGTTTGGGTGATGAAAGCCGGCAAGTATTAGCAGGGTTAAAATCTGCCTATACGCCTGAGCAACTTGAAGGCCGACTCACTGTTATGGTCGCTAATCTTAAACCACGTAAAATGCGCTTTGGCGTATCCGAAGGCATGGTTCTAGCCGCAGGTCCAGGTGGTGATGAATTATGGATCTTATCGCCAGACAATGGCGCAAAACCCGGAATGCGCATTAAATAAAAACCAGTATGGTGCAAAAAGTTGAGCATTTAATAAAAAGCCCCTATAATTCTTAAATTGAATATTAAATACAATTTTCATTCTATCTGGTTATATGAGGCGCTAACAATCAACCATACGATTTGAACTAATGGCTATATACTAGTCAAAACCCTTTATTTACCCTATGTCTGAATACCTACTCATTTTAGTCAGCACCATACTAGTCAACAACTTTGTGTTGGTGAAATTTCTCGGCTTGTGCCCCTTTATGGGTGTTTCAAACAAGCTGGAAACTGCTATGGGCATGGGATTTGCGACAACATTTGTACTTACCCTAGCGTCCATTTGCAGTTATTTAGCCAATCATTATTTACTGGCTCCTTTAGGCTTAGAATATTTGCGGACCATTACTTTTATTGTTGTTATTGCTGTCGTTGTGCAAATGACCGAAGCTATCGTCCATAAAACAAGCCCCTTATTGCATCAGGTTTTAGGTATTTATCTGCCGCTTATTACCACTAATTGCGCTGTCTTAGGTGTCGCCTTATTAAGCGTTCAAGAAGAGCATAATTTTATAGAATCTGGCTTATATGGCTTTGGTGCCGCTTTAGGGTTTTCTTTGGTGTTGGTATTATTTTCCACCATTCGAGAACGCATTACCGTGTCTGACGTGCCCGAGCCATTTAAAGGTAATGCTATTGCTTTAATCACTGCGGGCTTAATGTCAGTTGCCTTTATGGGCTTTTCAGGCTTGATTAAATTCTAACTCATGTCTTTTTTTATACTCATTATTTTATTCGCCGCACTTGGTATCCTTCTTGGGTATGCCGCTATTCGCTTTAAGGTAGAAGGTGACCCACTGGTTGATAAAATTGATGCTGTCTTACCACAGACTCAATGCGGTCAATGTAACTTCCCTGGCTGCCGACCATACGCACAAGCTATTGCCAATGGTGATGCTGACATCAATCAATGCCCACCCGGTGGCGAAGCAGGCATTATCGCCCTTGCAGACTTATTAGGGGTTGAACCCAAACCACTCAACGAAGAAAACGGCGTTGAGAAAGCAAACTTAGTGGCGGTTATTGATGAAAATACCTGTATTGGTTGCAAACTCTGTATTCAAGCCTGCCCTGTAGACGCTATTCTAGGTGCACCCAAACATATGCATACCGTTATCGAAGCAGAATGCACGGGGTGTGAATTGTGCGTATCCCCTTGCCCTGTTGAGTGCATAACAATGGAGCCTGTGGCAACAACCTTGTCCCTTTGGGAGTGGGAAAAACCTAAATCTTCTGAAGAGAAAAACTCATGAAACTATGGTCATTTAAAGGTGGTCTACCATCGCTTGCCGACCATAAAAATGAGTCGGTCAACTTACCCATTGAAATAGCACCTGTACCAAAGCACTTAATTTACCCTTTAGGCCAGCACATTGGTAATGCTGCAAAACCGCTGGTTAACGTTGGCGACACTGTGCTACGTGGGCAAAAAATAGCCGAAGCGCAAGGCATGATCAGCGCACCGATTCATGCCAGCAGCTCTGGCACTGTAGTAAGCATTGCCGACCACCTAATCCCCCACCCTTCTGGTTTTTCTGCGCCCTCTATAACAATAGAAACTGATGGCCTCGATACCGAAGTAACACCAACACCTCAGGCTGACTTCAAACAGTTATCGGCTGAGAAACTGGTTCAACTGATTCGTGAAGCTGGGATTGTTGGCCTAGGTGGCGCCGCATTTCCTACCGCGATCAAACTTAACACGCAAAGCAAAGCTATCCAAATCGACACTTTAATTTTAAACGGTGCCGAGTGTGAACCTTATATCTCCTGCGATGATCGGCTATTAAAAGAGCGCTCCGATCGCATCGTAGAAGGCATTGAAATTCTGCTACATATGACCGGCGCAAAGCGTGCGATTCTTGCTATTGAAGACAATGTACCCGACACGTTTAAGACCGTTCAACGCACCATAGCCGAGCACCAAAACAGCATTATTAGCGCCGTTCAAATTCCAACTATCTACCCAACAGGTGGCGAAAAACAACTGATTCAAACCCTAACGGGTAAAGAAGTTCCCAGCGGCAAAATTCCTGCGGACATTGGCATTGTATCTATTAATGTTGGTACTGTTTACGCAGTTCAACAGGCGGTTATTGAAGGCAAACCGCTAACATCAAGAATTATCACCGTCACCGGAGAAGGGGTTAATAAGCCTCATAACCTTGAGGTTAGATTAGGCACGCCTATTAAAGCACTGATTGATATTTGCAATGGCTACACAAAATTTGCCGAACGCTTAATTATGGGCGGCCCAATGATGGGCTTTGCGTTGTTAAACGACGATATCCCCATTATCAAAGCAACCAACTGTATTCTAGTTGCCAGCAAACAAGAGGTAGTCACCGAAAAACAAGCCATGCCCTGTATTCGCTGCGGCTTATGCGCCAGCGTATGCCCGGTTTCACTACTCCCACAACAGCTGTATTGGTATAGCCGTTCTGAGCAGCTAGAAAAGGCTGAAAAACTAAATTTATTTGATTGTATTGAGTGCGGCTGTTGCGATGTCGCGTGCCCAAGCCATATTCCATTGGTACAACATTTTCGATATGCAAAAAGTGCCTTAAAAGTACAAAAGCATGAAAAGCATTTATCCAATGTGGCCCGTGAACGCTTTGAAGCAAGAGAAGAACGTATCGCTCGTGAGAAAGCAGAACGCGCAGAACGTTCTCGCAAAAAGAAAGCAGCGTTAAAAAATAAACCTGCTAAGGAAGAAATTGATGCTGCTGTTAGTCGCTCAAAAGCCAAGAAAAACCCAACACCAGACGAGGGCTAAACTGTGCATTTTTTAACCTCTAACGCGCCCTTTATTGAACCGCAAAATAGTATTCAGAAAATGATGCTCTGGGTTCTTATTGCATTAGTGCCGGGCATCATTACGATGATTTGGCAATTTGGCCTAGGCGTTTTAAGCAATATTATTATCTGTGTTTCCACCGCCGTTATCACTGAGGCGGTCATGTTGAACCTTCGTAACAGGCCTGTACTCCCTTTTCTGTCTGACCTAAGCGCCGTAGTAACTGCCGTACTTTTAGCACTTGCCTTACCCACCATCGCACCATGGTGGATTCCGTGCATAGGTGCTTTTATTGCTATTGTTATTGCCAAACACTTATACGGCGGGCTCGGTTATAACCCGTTCAATCCAGCAATGGTTGCCTTTGCCGTGTTAATGGTTTCTTTTCCAAAAAGCATGACCGTTTGGATGCTGCCCTATTCAATGCTACCTGCCGATAGCAGCTTTACTGATCTACTACCCATTATTCTAGATCAACAACCTAAACAAGCACTAATTGACGCAATAACCGCGGCAACACCACTCGATGAAATGAAGACGCAGCTCAGCCTGAATCAAACCATCGGTGAAATACGCTCATCATCTATATTTGGTAGTCTGTCAGGTGAAGGCTGGCAATGGGTGTCTATTGCTTACCTTGTGGGCGGCCTTCTATTAGTATTTAAAAAAATCATTAGCTGGCATATTCCTGTCGGTTTGTTAAGTGGCTTGTTCACCATCAGCTTTGCTTTCTACCTACTGGAACCTAGCGTGACACCATCTCCGTTGTTTCACTTGCTTAGCGGTGGCGCCATACTCGGTGCTTTCTTTATCGCTACCGATCCGGTTACCGCTGCCGCGACCTTAAAGGGCCGCTTTATTTATGGCGTTTTAATTGGCTTACTCACTTACATTATTCGTACATGGGGTGGTTACCCCGAAGGCATTGCTTTTGCAGTTATCCTTATTAATATGGCCGTTCCACTGATCGACCATTACACGCCTCCACGCGTTTATGGGCACCACTAATATGGCTAATAATAAAACATCAATTCTAAAGTCTGGCTGGGTGCTCGGCTTGTTTTCGCTAATTGGCATTGGGCTTGTCTCGCTTACTTATTCGATAACACATGAAAAAATTGCAGATAATGAGCGCTTATTTATTTTACAAAACCTACGTGAACTAGTCCCTGAAACGCTTCATGATAACGATCTGCTAACAGATACACTTCAAGTCGTAGACCCAAGTGCCTTTGGAAATAAACACGAAGTCACTATTTATAAAGCCATCAAAAACAACAAACTGATGGCCATCATTGCTTCACCGACCGCAGCGGATGGCTACAATGGCTCTATCAAACTATTGGTGGCTATTCGAGCGAATGGCGAACTAATTGGTGTTCGCGTGGTCTCACATCACGAAACACCGGGGCTAGGCGATGCCATTGATACCAACAAGAGTGATTGGATCTACGGCTTTAATGGACGTTCATTAAACAACCCTGTAAGCCGTTTATGGCAGGTTAAGAAGGACGGAGGTCGTTTTGACCAATTTACTGGCGCTACTATTACACCTAGAGCCGTCGTTAAAGCAGTGTTAAGAACCTTACAATATTATCAAGCCAATCAAGAAACATTAACAACCATTACCCAAGCAACTGACAATGGATAGTTACAAACAAATTTTAAAAAATGGTCTTTGGGATAACAACCAAGCCTTCGTTGCTCTACTAGGGCTATGCCCCTTGCTGGCAGTGAGTAATACCGTTATTAACGGTTTAGGGCTTGGGCTGGCAACCACCCTCACCCTCGTATTATCCAATGCTATTGTGTCTATTATTCGGCGACAAGTGGGTAGCGAAATTAGGCTGCCCGTTTTTGTACTCATTATTGCCTCCATTGTCACCGCCATTGAGCTGCTCATGAACGCCTTCTTTTATGAGCTATACCTCATACTTGGCATCTTTATTCCACTGATTGTGACCAATTGTTCCATTATTGGCCGCGCAGAGGCCTTTGCATCCAAAAACCCTCTTGGTACATCCGTGGTAGATGGTTTAGCTATGGGGCTTGGCTTTACTGCCGCTTTAGTTATTCTAGGCGCCGCACGTGAAATTCTTGGCTCTGGAACTTTATTTGCAAACGCTCATTTAATGTTTGGAGACGCGGCTAAAGACATGGTCATTTATGTCATTCGCGATTACGAAGGCTTCTTGCTCGCTATTTTACCGCCGGGAGCCTTTATTGGTTTAGGCCTACTTATTGCGCTAAAAAATGTTATTGATAAGCGACTTGCAAAACCAAGTACTCAAACAGTCACTTTATCAATGGACCCTGAAAAAGCCTGATTATAATTCGTGAGTAGCGTGGCACAGTCATGGGGGTCGGTTATTTACAAGCCAAAGTCAGTGCTGCTATTTGTCTTTATTTCGTTTATAGCCCATGCCATTGTTGTGGCTCTTGCCTATCAAACCGGTATTTTTTCAAGCGATGATATTGACAGCATTGCCACTAAGAAAATAAGTATTTCTTTGGCTGTGCCAACGCCTATTACTCCGCCAACACCCATTAAACCGCCTGAACCTAAGCCAAAGAAAGTAACACCAAAAAAAATTGTCACAAAGGCAGCTACGGCAAAAAAAGTAAGCCCAAAGCCCAAGAAAGTGGTCAAAAAAAAGGCACCCGCTGCAACGCCTAAAGTAACACCCAAAAAGGTCGCTTCTCCCCTGCCATCGCCGGTTAAAAAACCAGCCCTTTTTATGTCGCCACAGCCAACCTATCAACCTAAGCCAAAATACCCAAGCGTTGCAAGGCGAAGAGGCGTTGAAGGTTCGGTTATTTTTGATCTTTCAGTGGCTAATGATGGGCGTGTTACCCGAGCAATTATTATTCAAAGCTCTGGCTCATCTGCCCTTGACCGATCTGCCTTAAAAACAATTCAAACGTGGCGATTTCCTGCTAGCAAATTCAACTCTCTTTCCACCTATAAGCAAAAAATCGAGTTTCGACTGAACAGTTACTAAGCGCTTACCAGTCTAGCCAAATCGGTTTGCATACCGTTGGAAATGCTGACATTGCACCAATATCACTCCACTGACTCGATTGATGAAAATCCGAGCCACACGAAGCCAGTAAGCCTTTTTCAACACACAGCCTAGCCAATCTGTCCGTTTCTTGCTTGGTTTGCTGGCCAGAGACAACTTCCATCCCTCTACCACCTGCTGCAATAAAATCATCCAATAACGCCGACCGCTTAGTCCATGTCATTTTATACTTCAGTGGGTGCGCTAATACTGCCACCCCGCCTGCCTTTACTATCCAGTCGATAATGTTCGGTAACTCTGCCCAGCATTGTTTTACATCGCCCGGCTTTCCATCTCCCAAGTATTTCTTGAACGCCGTGGAGGTATTCTTAACCACACCGAGTTCAACAAGATGCTGTGCAAAATGGGGCCGCCCAATCTGGCTATGGTTAGCAATTTCACTGACCCGATTAAAATCGATGGGGCCAACCAGTTTAGTTAACCGTTTGGCAATAATCTGTGCTCGATCAGCCCGTGCTTTTTCCTGCCGAGCGACCCCTTCTTTAATCGATGCACTATCGAGGCTTAAGTTCAAACCGACAACATGAACACCCACCCCTCGCCATTGCGTTGACAGTTCAACACCAGGAATAATCTTCAAGCCGTCATAACTGGCTGGCGATAATTGCTCATAAGCATCTACCGTATCATGGTCAGTAATGGCTAACATCTCAACACCCTTTGCTTTCGCCCGTTCAACCAAGTCATTGGGGGTTAATGTCCCATCAGAAATAAGGGTATGCGAATGAAGATCAATTTTTTTCATGCCATGAAGTTTACACCGTGAGGCAAACTTGAATGTTAAAATTGTTATTTATTGACCACAAACTTTTTAACCATGCAGATTACTAAAGACACCGTTGTACGATTTAACTACATCTTAAAAAATGACGAACAAGAAATTATTGAGCGCTCTTCGGCTCAAGAACCCATCGCGTATTTACAAGGTCATGGCGGCATGATTCGTGGTGTTCAATTAGCACTTGAAGGCAAACAAGCAGGTGATAAGTTTAGCGTCAGTGTTGAACCAAAAGATGGTTATGGCGAACGTCTAGATAATTCAATTCAAAGCGTTCCAGTCAAACATTTAATGGGCGCTAAAAAATGGCGTCCAGGCATGATTGCCACCGTGCAAACTGAAAAAGGTCAGCACCAAGTCAACGTCGTAAAAGTGGGGAAATTTATGGCTAAGGTAGACACCAATCACCCCCTAGCAGGGCAAACGCTTCACTTTGACATTGACATTGTTGATGTTCGAGCCGCCACACAAGAAGAAATTTCACACGGGCATGCTCATGGCGCAGGCGGCCACCACCACTAAACGTGACCTCTACAGCCAACACGCCCATTTTATATTCATTTCGTCGCTGCCCCTATGCCATGCGAGCCCGCTTAGCAATAAAGCACGCTGGTATTAAGGTGATCTTGCGTGAAGTTGTCTTGCGCAACAAGCCACCTGCCATGTTAGCGATCTCACCTAAAGGAACTGTGCCTGTGCTTCAGTTACCCACTGGTGAAGTCATTGATGAAAGCTGGGAAATTGTGCACTGGGCAACATCAATAAACGATAGCCAGTCCCTAAGGGGTTCTTCGGCGCGGGTTTTAGACGCTAACCGCCTAGTATCACTGAATGATAATGAATTTAAACAACACCTCGATCACTATAAATATGCTGATCGATTTCCCGACTTCTCAGCGGAGCACTATCGTACACAAGCTGAGGCTTTTCTTAGCCTTTTAGATCAACGATTAGCAGCGCATTCTTTTCTACTGGACGATGAACCCTCGATTGCAGACATTGGCATTTTTCCCTTTATTCGCCAGTTTGCGCATGTAGACATTGATTGGTTCAAGCAAACCCCTTACCCGTATTTGCAGCGCTGGTTTGAACACTATCTTTCTTCTGAACTGTTTACTAGCATTATGAACAAATACCCAGCTTGGGAAGAAGGCCAAGATACTCTTTTGTTCTAACCCTTTCTTTTAGCTTCTGCCTAGCATAAGATTAAAACCCGCCACGGAGATAACCATGCGTTTCCTTACACACCAACTTCTAGTTCCATTTATAGTTCTACTAACCTTGGCAGGTTGCGCCGGTATTACCTATCATGCACAACCACCGCAAATCAGCCTTAATAATATTCAACTGGTTAACGCACAACTGCTAGAGCAAGAATACGCATTAACCTTACGCATTCAAAATACAAACGACTTCCCGTTTTTCATTAAAGGGCTTAGTTATCAATTAGAAATTAATGGATCAGAATTTGCGCACGGGGTCAGCAGCCAATCGGTCAATATATTGCCTTATCAAGAAGCCTACCTAACGGTCTCTCTGATCAGCAATACATTGGGCGTAATCAGACAACTAGAATCACTCTCTGGCACTAACAAGACTGATTTACACTTTCGTTTAACCGGTAAAGTCAGCCATGGCACCGTTAACATTCCTGCCTCTATGTACAGCTTACCCTTTGTAAAAGAAGGCACCTTAAACCTTAATACGCTCTTAAAGAAATGAACCAACCAGAGATCTTTGTACTCCAACTTACAACAGCCTTTAAAAAAAAGGAGACATCATGAAGCTGCTACTTCCAATCACCTTATCTTTACTATTAATCGCTTGTGCTGGCCCCAACCCATATGGCCCATCCAGCGAAGGCTACACCCGTAGTGAAGCTAATCAAACCTTACACGTCACAAATGGCATCATCCTTGATCTTCAGCCAGTCACCATCGATTCAGAAGGCAACGCCGTCGGTAAAATTGCCGGTGGTTTAATTGGCGGCATTGGTGGCAGCAGTGTTGGTAGCGGTCGAGGCAGTGCTGCCGCAGCCGTGGCGGGCGCAGTTGTCGGTGGTATTGTCGGCAACAAAGCCGAGGCTATGTATAACAAGGCCAATGGCGTGCAAATTACCATTCAGCTCGATAACGGCCAAGTACAATCCGTTGTACAAGAAGTTAACGAAAACGTTATGTTTAGAAAAGGCGATCACGTCAAACTGATTCGCAGCGCCTCGGGCAAAGTTCGCGTTATTCAATAAGCCTTAACGCCCACCCAACATGCCTTTAATTGCTGCCGGCAAATCTGCCGGTAGCAAAATGGTTTTTGCGTTATCTGAATTTGACATATCTTGTATTGCATCGACATATTTCTCACCCAGAATATACATCACCGGCAATTCCTTATCTTGAATCGCTTCAGCTACTTTAGTAATAGCCAACTTACTCGCTTCTGCCAATACTACTTGCGCCTCTGCATCTCGTCTTGATGCATCTAAACGACCTTCCGCTTCCAAAACGGCAGCGGCTTTTTCACCTTCTGCCCGAGTCACCGTTGCGCGACGTTGCCTTTCTGCAGCCGCTTGCTCTTCCATTGCATTTTGCATTGTGCCAGATGGGGTAATATCTTGAATTTCAACGGTTTTAAGCGTAATCCCCCAGTCTGAAATATCATCTGAAATAGCTTCTTTTAAACGTGCTTTAATTAATTCTCTAGAGGTTAATGCATCATCCAACTTCATTTCACCCACAATAGACCTAAGCGACGTTTGTACCAGGGTTCTAATGGCTAGCTCATAGTCTTCCACGCCATACACAGCACGCTCTGGCGCCACAATATTAATGTACGCAACCGCATTAGCAATAATCACTACATTATCTTGCGTAATCACCTCTTGGGAGGGAATATCCAACACAATGTCTTTCGTGGTAACACGATAGGCAACTTGGTCTATGTATGGCACCACCAAATTTAACCCCGGCCCTAATGTTTTATGAAACTTACCAAGGCGTTGCACAACAAACTTAGACCCTTGGGGCACCAATTTAACCCCCATCGCAACCGTTAAGAACACTAGCCCAAAAAATACCGCCGCTACAATAAGTCCTTCCATTGTTAACTCCTTTTTTTAAATTACGTTACTTTGTTAACCACAAGCGTATTACCCGAGGCTTCTTTAATCATCACTTTATCGCCGACTATTACAGGGTCTTCACAGATAAACTCCCATTCATCATCACCCAAAATAGGGGTCGTAAAACGTACATGCCCACGCGATGCTTCACTGGGCGCTTTAATCACCATTCCCGTTTCACCTGCAATCGCTTCTTGCGTAATACCCGCCTTAGTACGATCGATCATTTTGGGGCGCAAAAATTTAAACCAGCCCGCTGCAAAAACAACCGAAAAAATAGTCCAAATAAACAATTGCCAACCGAGCGTTAACGAGGGGACTAAGGCCAAAAAAGCAGCCACAACAACAGCACCCAAACCAAACCATAGCACTGTAAAACTGGGCACAAAAATCTCAAACCCCACCAGCAACATACCCAGCACTAACCAGTGCCAATAAACCAACTCAAGCTCCATCATCACTGTTCCTTTTATTTATTCGGCTTTACCGTGTTAGCTTAACTGATTTAATAGTACCTGTGGGTCGTTATAGTCATAGCGTAACAACCGGGTCTGTTCGCCCTGCTGTAACACGATACTTGGAAAGCTACTGGCACCCATACTTCTAGCCAATTTTATTTCCATCAATAATTGCTGCTGAGTACTCGAGTGATTCAATAAGGCCGAAAACTCGCTTCCATCAAGCCCTATCTCGCCAGCACATTCAATTAACACCTCGTCATCGGCTGGGTTTTTAGCCTGTAGATAATACGCCTGCTGAATCGCCAATAGCATCGGCTTTTCTGCTGCTCTATCCAGCATTCTTGCAGCAATTAATGCACGGCATGATGGATACGTTGAGCGACGTGGCTTACACAGCGTCCAAAAATTGTGATTAAACTCGGTACCTGGAACATGCTGCTGAATGCGATACCAGCCATCACTAATTTTCTCTTGCAAGTCGGTAGCCATTGGCTGATCGCTGTCCGGCGCAAGCCCTCCTAATAAATAACGCACCTCAATAGAGCTGGGCAAACTAGACTGTATTACGGCCCATGTTTTATTAAATGCCCAACACCAACTACACATTGGGTCGTGTACGTAATAAAGCACCTTATCCATATAGCATCACCCAGTTGTTAATAATAGTTTGTAGCTGGCGCAAACCATCGGTCAGCGCAGCTGGCCCGGGTTGTAAAATATCCACCGATTTAATCTCAAACAGTTGATTCGTTTTTACCGCAGGAATAACATCCCAGCCCTCGCGCTCAGCCACTCGCTCTGGTCGAAATTTTTTACCACACCATGAACCAATAATAATATCCGGCGCGCGGTCAATCACGGTCTTAGGGTCGGCAATAATTCTATCTTTACCCCCCGCTTGTTTTGATAACTCGGGGAAACAATCCACACCCCCTGCTATTTCAGCCAGCTCAGACACCCATCGAATGCCAGAAATTAATGGATCGTCCCATTCTTCAAAATAAATGCTCGGTTTTTTCTTAAAACCACTAGCTTGCTCAACACACTGTTTAATATTTTGCTGGTATTGATTAACCAGCACCGCCGCTTTTTCAGGCTCACCAATCAACGCGCCTAAGGTATGTAGCATGGTAAAAATTTCAGCCACTGAACGCTGATTAAACACATGCACCTGCAAACCAGCCCTAACAAGTTCAGCTGCAATATCCGCCTGCATATCCGAAAAACCCAGCACCAAATCCGGCTTTAAAGCCAAAATTTTATCAATTTTAGCCGAGGTAAACGCCGACACTTTAGGTTTTTCCTTACGCGCAATCGCCGGGCGTACAGTAAAGCCCGAAATACCCACAATGCGCTGTTGCTCACCAATTAAATACAAGGCTTCGGTGGTTTCTTCAGTTAGGCACACAATGCGTTGTGCGCCGGTGTTTTTTCTATTCATTCAATCCCTCTAAACGTTCTAAGGGGCTGATCACCCCATCCATGTTTTCTTGCAATACATGGGTGTAAATTTCAGTGGTTTTAACATCTTTATGGCCCAATAATTTTTGCACCACACGAATATTTGTACCGGCTTCCAACAAATGTGTCGCAAACGAATGCCTTAAGGTATGACTCGTTACTCTTTTATTGATATTGGCTTTTTGCTTTGCCTCACGAATAGATTTTTGAATACCCGACTCATTAAGGTGATGACGCCTTATTTCACCATCTCGTGGGTCGACTGATAAATTCTTAGATGGGAATACATATTGCCACTCCCAACTTGAAGCTGCCTTAGGGTATTTTTTAGCCAACGCACCCGGTAAGTAAACATTCGCTTCACCCGCTGCAAGATCTTTCTCAAATAATGACCTGGCTTTTTCTAGCTGTAACTTTAAATCCGTTACAACCGTAGCCGCCAAAGGTGTTTTTCTCTCATTACCACCCTTGCTATCTCTAATCATAAGATAGCCATTAGCAAAATCTATATCTTGTACCCGTAAGCGCGACACCTCCAATACCCTTAAGCCGCCGCCATACATTAAACGAGCCATCAAACCCCTCACTCCCCGCATATGTTTTAAAAGCTCAACCACCTCACCTTTACTCAAAACAACAGGAATTCGCACTGGTTTTTTGGATCGTGCCGCCGAAATATTCTCCGCCACAGGCATATCAAGAACCTTTTTATACAAAAAAACAATCGCATTCATTGCAAGATTCTGAGAAGAGGCCGAATAGTTCTTATTCAGTGCCATATCTGACAAAAATGCCTCAATGTCAGCCTTACCCAATTCGTTAGGGTGCCTTTTATTATTAAAACGGATAAAAGCTAAGATCCATTTGATATACGACTCTTCAGTACGCAAGGCATAATGATGATACCGAAGAACTTCTCGAACCTGATCCATTAAACGTTTGGATTGTGGTCGAAAAATTGACTTATTCTCTGAAGGACTATTGAAATTGGACATAACGTAAATTACCTCCTGTTTTTTCTTGATTATCGCATTACAGGGGATTATATTCCTTATAAGTAAAAGAATTACAGGGAATTTTTATTCCCCTTAATAACTAGTTATGTTCTAAATCAACATCGGAGTAAGCAGAAACAATATGCAGTGTTTTGCTAGATGGGAAAAAGACGATGAAGCGGGAGTTTACTTTCGTGATCAAACAATTCTACAGTTTGGTAACAACTGGGATTTTCTTGCCAGTTTCATATTGTTAAACCCTGGCAGTGCGTTACCTTTAAATGATGCTTCAAAAACAGATTACCTACGTTCTAAAGAATTACCTTTCTTTGTGGAGCCAGAAGATGGGGAAAAATATGTTGAGTTCTCTATCGACCGCCTAATGCTTGATGTTTTAAAGTTGTTTTCTGCCAACTTCGATGGCGGTACGATTAGATTATACAATCTCTTCAACTTAAAGAACCAAGATTCTGGTGAAGCAGTAGTTCAATTCAAAGAGAACATGAAGCATAAAAAAATGTTTGCTTCAGATTCAGAGATAAAATTCTGTAATGCTCCCGTTATAGTTGCGTCTGGTGGTAATGCGAAAGATCCAGCTCTCAAAGAGCAATTAATCAGACACATCAAAATGGCTCCATCAAGTAACTTGTTTGCACTTACGAAACAAGAGCCAAAGAAATTTCAATTTACAAAAGTAAAACGTAACACATCAGGTTTCGTTGAAAGTTATCATCCGTCCTATACCTTCAAGTATGGTAACTCAACAGAGATTGGTGAGTTACGAACCTAACAAGGCAATCAACGGGATGCCTACGGCGCCCGTTATTGCGGCGTTATGCAATCTGATAGTACCACAAGGATGAAATGATTGATGAAAGGAAGTTGTTTGTGTGGAGAAATTGAGTTTGAAGTTAACTTGAATAGACTCAAAATATACCAATGTCATTGTGAGCAATGTAGGAAGCAATCTGGGACTGCATCTAGTTGTGGTTCTGTAGTTGAATCCAATAAATTCTCATGGGTGTCAGGTCAAAGCAATATTAGTAAGTGGATTAAGGATTCAGGATTCACTTCACATTTTTGTTCTTCTTGTGGCTCACCTGTTCCGAATGAATTCAGAGGAATGCCATATTGTTGGATACCTGTAGGTTTGATGGAAACTGATGAAATAGAAATTGTCGCTAACTTGTATGTGTGTGAGGCGGCGAAATGGGGTAGCGTATCGAAGGATGTAAATCCGTTCGAAACCAAGCCAGAATTAGAGTCATTAATAAAGTATTTGAACGAGTAAAATGCATAACCAGGCGGTGCAGTGGAGCCAGCTTCGTTGCGCGATTTTTGCGGTATCGCTGCGCTCTTTTTACCACAAAAATCGCGCAACGAAGCTGGCCCACTGACCGCGGCGTTAGCCATAAAAAGGAGAATTCGAAATGCGAGCCCATTACTTACAGCATGTACCATTTGAAGGTTTGGGAAGTATTGAATCCTGGCTACAAAATACTGGGTATGAAATATCAAGCACTCAGTTTTTCAATACGGGAGTTCTCCCCGATATCGAAGAGTTTGATTTTCTTATTGTCATGGGTGGTCCAATGAGCGTCAACGACGAAGCAGAACACCCTTGGCTTGTAACAGAGAAGAAATTCATTAGAAGAACTATTGAGGCGGGTAAACCTGTTCTCGGTATCTGTCTGGGCGCACAACTCATTGCTAATGCACTGGCTGGTAAGGTTTTCTCAAATTTAGAAAAGGAAATTGGGTGGTTCCCCGTCGAAGCGGTTGAATCGGAAAGTGCTTCTGTATTTCGGTTTCCTAAAGAAACGGAAGTATTCCATTGGCATGGTGAAACCTTCAACTTACCAAAAGGTGCAGTTCAAATAGCAAAGAGCAAAGGTTGCGAAAATCAAGCCTTCCAAATCAGCAATAATGTTATCGGGTTGCAGTTCCACTTGGAAACTACACCTCATTCAGCGCAAGCAATTGTAGAGAATTGCAGAGATGAACTTGTTGAGGGCGAATACATCCAATCTGAGGCAGAAATTTTATCTGTTTCTGCGGAGCGCTATTCATCAATAAATAAGGTAATGGGTAGTGTTCTCAAGTACCTGCATGAAAACAATGTCTAACAAAGCGTTGCACCGGACAAGCCGGTGAACGCGGCGTTATGTTTAAAAGCGGTTATTTCAGAATTTTATAGAACTTTATTTCATTATCACTGTCTGCTTTCTAAGAATTTATCTTCAACTTAAATAGGTTATAAAATCATGAAATTAAAATTACTAGCGTTGTGCTTAGCTATCTCAAGTTCTGCCTTTGGTGTTGAACCGACGAAATTCAGCGGGAATAATTTGAATTCTATTACAATTAAAAAACCCGCCCTGTATCCCGAAGGAATTGATTACAATCCAAAAACGGATAAATTTATTGTTGGGTCATTCAGAGATGGCGGAGTATATGAAATTGACTCGGACGGAGGTTATCATAGGATAGTAAATGACAAACGCTTGAATTCAGTGCTTGCTGTTCGAGTAGATATTAAAAGAGATAGGCTGCTTGTTGTTAATTCAGATATTGGTTCAAGCATCAACTCCTACGTTGAAGGACCAAAAAAATTAGCTTCTTTAGGTATTTATCAGTTATCGACAGGCAAAAATATCGACTTCATCAATCTTGGAAAATTACTACCCAATAACAATCATTTAGCCAATGGAATGACTTTGGATCCAGAAGGTAATATTTATGTTACGGATAGCTTCTCTCCAGTAATTTATAAGATTGACACTAGTGGCCAAGCTTCAATTTTCCTTGAAAGTGATAGATTTTTAGGCGAAGGGATAAATTTAAACGGTATTGTTTTTCACCCCAACGGGTATCTCATCGCAGTTAAAAAGGGCGAAGGTGTTTTATTTAAAATACCATTAGATAAGCCGCAAGATTTTTCGGTGATAAAGTCATCGCGTAAATTTATTGGAGGTGATGGACTTGTTCTATTGAACAGCAATGAACTGACAGTCATAGCAAATCGTGCAGCAGGTGAAATTACTGAAACTGTGTTTTCTCTGAATAGTGCGGATGACTGGGAAACCGCAGAAGTTACAAAAGAATTGAAATTTGGCAAAGTTTATTTGACTACCGGCGTATTGAGAGAAGATAAACTATACGTTATTCATAGTAACCTTAAGAGTCTAATGCTGGCATCTAAAGAGGAAAAAAACAACCTTAATCAAAAAGCTACAATCCAGCAGGTTTTAAGTATCAATTAGGCTATTTGTTGAATAAAAACATAACAAAAACATCAAGTTCGTTCGCTATCGCTCACTGGGACGCGCAAAAAGCCGCGCGCCCCTTATGTAAGCGTTATATTTCAAGGAAACTATGTACTACGAAAACGAAGATTATCGTATAAGTGATGACCGAGAAGAGATTCAACTAGATATAGTAGAGTCACTATTAAGGTCATCATACTGGGCGAGTGAGCGAAGCTTAGAAACCATGAAAACCTCTATAGCAAATAGTATTTGCTTCTCACTTTTTTTCAATGGTGGTCAAGTTGGTTTTGCACGGGTAGTAACAGACTTTGCTTCGGTCGCTTATATTGCCGATCTAATAATTCACCCTGATCACCGTTCTAAGGGTGTAGGAAAATGGATGTTCGGGGTTATAGCCAACGACCCACGCTGGAACTCTAAGTTTCAATTCCTAGCTACGGATGACGCACATGGTTTATATGAGAGGTTTGGTTTTTCAGGTAGTAATAAATTAATGAGCACAAAAATATAACAAGTTGCTCAAACATCGTTCCGGCGCAAAAACACGCGCCTCCACTGGACAGCCTACGCTGCGCTTCGGCTGCCGTTTAGCAAAGCGTTACATGCCTACCAAGGATATAGTTCAGTGCCAACCTTAGAAGATGGATATGAAATGATTGATGAGTTTCTATCTCACGATCAGATCATTTCCATAAATAGTGAAATCGAAGCTATTGAGCTTCCTCCTAAGGCTGGCGGCATTAGAAATGTGGAGAAAAAACTCTCTTCTATCCGCGAACTTGCGGACTCAGAACAGCTGAAGGACCAAGCAAGAAAGTATCTATCAGGGCCAGCAAGTTTAGTTCGAGCTATTCTATTCAATAAAACGGCAGAAAATAACTGGCTGGTAACATGGCACCAAGATAGAACCGTGGCAGTGTCAGAGAGATTTGAAAAGAATGAATGGGGGCCTTGGAGCGTTAAAGATGGAGTCCACCACGTTCAGCCACCTGTTGATGTGCTCAACCAAATGGTAACTTTCCGCATCCACCTTGATGATACAAACCCAAAAAATGGGTGCCTGAAGGTTCTGCCAAAAAGCCAAGAACAAGGAATCCTTGATCATGGCGCTATCCAGGAGTACGCACAAAATCATAGTTCGGTAATTTGTGAGGCGCTGGAAGGCTCTGCTTTGGTTATGCGCCCTCACATACTGCATTCATCTAGTAAGGCATCGAACCCTTCGCAGCGGCGAGTTTTACATCTGGAGTACAGTAGTTTTAAATTACCATCTGGTGTTGCATGGGCGTAAAGCATGTAACAAGTATAGGCAGTCGGAAAACTTACTACGCCTTCGGCTCCGTAATTTTCCGCTGCTATAGGCGTTATGTGTCTTAGGGAGGTCAGGTGATTGAAGTCGTATCTAAAGAAAATATCAATGAGGTGTTGCCTTTAATCAGGCAATACCAAGAGTTTTACAAAGTAGCTGAAATATCAGATTCAAAAAATAAAGAATTCTTTTTACAATTTGGTAAAACTAGCCCTTCTGGCTGTCAATTTTTATTTCGAAGTGGTTCAAAAGTTGTTGGCTTTGCCACAGTGTATTTCACATACACCTCAACTCTTGTTGCTAAAGTTGGAGTATTAAATGACCTTTATACATTGCCAGAAATGAGAGGGAAAGGTGTCGGCAAACAACTCGTTGAACATTGCAGGGAGTTTGCTAAAACCAATGGTGCTGCACGGCTACAATGGGTAACAGCACCAGATAATGAGCAAGCTCAAAAACTTTATGACTCATTAAATACAAATAAAAGTACATGGTTCTTTTATGCTTACAACACATAACAAATATTTCAAAGCGGACGCGCAAAAAGCCGCGCGCCCTTTAAATTAAGCGTTAGGCAACAAAACCAGGAGTCAACGATGAGAAAATTGATATTCGTTACAGCCATACTGGGATTTATATCTCAAGCCGCAAATGCGGGTGAGGGTGAGCTTATCCCAAGAAGTATGTACGAAAAAGCCAATTACTACCTTATTTCAGTTAAACCAGATGGCAAATACCTACAAACTCTGCACAGTCGAGTAAGTGCAATGAGCCACGGATACTCAGTAACTCGAATTGATTGCACAAATAGGCGATATCAAGATTTAGGATATGGGGAAGATAATCAATCGAACATCAAGATGTATGACAAAGTGCAATGGACAGAGCTTGTAACAGGGTCAAGCAAAAGTGATTTAGTAACATTCGTTTGTTCAAAATCCAAAAAATAGCATATTCCCAACAATATAAGGAGAGAGCCTTAATGAACAAAATTATCGTGTTTGCACTGCTTGGTATTGCATTTTCGGCAAATGCTTTAGGGGAACAAAGGGTCAGGTCTTGCAATCATGCATTTGTGTTGATAGGGTCTGTTTATGGCTAGACCAATAAGAATTGAATATGCGGGTGCACTTTATCATGTGACCTCTCGTGGTGATCGACGTGAAGATATTTTCGTTGACGATGAAGATAGGTTGATTTGGTTAGAGGTTTTTTCTCAGGTTTGTCATCGGTTTAATTGGCGATGCCATGCATGGTGTTTGATGGATAACCACTACCATATTGTTATTGAAACAATTGAGGGGAATTTGTCACAAGGGATGCGCCAACTGAATGGAGTATTTACCCAAAAGTCTAATCGAAGACATGGGCGTGTTGGTCATGTTTTTCAGGGGCGATTTAAGGCTATTCTTGTTCAAAAAGATGCTTACTTACTTGAATTATCACGTTATGTTGTACTAAACCCAATTAGAGCGGGAATGGTAACAGATTTGTCGGACTGGAAATGGAGTAGTTATCAGGCGATGATCGGTGTTGTTTCTAGTTCAGATTGGTTGGAAACGGACTGGATATTAAACCATTTTGGTCATTCTAGAAAAACTGCCGTCATTAATTATGAAAACTTTGTCCGTGAGGGCGTTGGCCTGTCGCCAATATGGGCTGCTTTGAAGCGACAAGTTTTTTTAGGTGACGATGCATTTGTTGATAAGGCGCTAACACGAATTGAAGACATTGCTGGAGAAGGTGACCTTAGAGAAGTTCCAAGAGTACAGCGTAGGGCGCAAGCTAAACCTTTAAACTGGTATATGAAAAATTATTCCTCACGTGACGAGGGAATCGTTAGTGCATATGTCAGTGGTGATTATTTAATGAAAGACATTGCTGATGAGTTTAATGTGCATTATTCAACGGTTAGTCGAGCCATTAAAAAAGCGGAGATGCGTAATTGCAAGACCTGACCCTGTTTCCACGCGTAAATTTTAACGGTTGGGCCTATTGGTACGTGCTTAAATTTAAAAGCGGTAAAAAAGTCAGGTTATCTTCGTATTTAGGAGGTCACGGCTATTTACTAGAGTTTTTAGAGGAACGCGGCCATAATTTCTAACAAGTTGCTGCACGCTGACACATACTGCTACGTTCGTTTTTGTGTCTGTCGCTCCGCTCCATTTTACACAAAAACGCTCTCCGCAGTATGTGCAGGTGAGCAAAGCGTTAGCTATTAAAATCGTGGCCTTGCAATCAGCAAAGCAAACTAGGAATAATTAATGAAAGTCGAAAAACTTGTAATGGTCAAGTATTCATGGACACATTATTAGGCGCATTGCATTAATTGCATCTCATATTGTACTGGTGAGATGTTGCCCAGCTTATAGTGTCTTCGTTTCTGATTATAAAATGGCTCTATGTAATCAATGATATCGGCTTGTGCTTGATGACGAGTTTGGTAACGACGGTAATTTACGCGCTCTGACTTTAAGCTTCTAAAGAACCGTTCTGTTACTGCATTATCTAAACAATTGCCTGCTCGGCTCATGCTTGATTGCAGCCCTAGTTCTCGTAAGCAGCATTGAAATGTTTCACTGGTGTATTGAGCACCTTGGTCTGAGTGAAATATCACGCCAGTGTTAGGTTGTCGTTTGTTTACTGCCAAGCGGAGTGCTCTTACAGTTAGCTCTGAGTTAGGTTTGTCAGAAAACGCCCAGCTGACTATCTTACGGGAGCATAAATCAACAATCACCGCGAGATACAACCAGCCCTGGCCTGTGCGGATGTAAGTGATATCACCTGACCAGTGAGTGTTAAGTTGCTCAGGATTAAATTGACGGTTTAGGTGGTTAGGCGCAATCACAGATGGCCGGCCACCGTTTGGATATCGATGTAATCGCGGGCGTTTGGCGATGAGCTTATGTTTTCGCATCAAACTTCTGACTTTATAACGACCCACGTTGAACCCTAAATCCTGCAATTCAATCATCATTCTTCTGCTGCCATAGGTTGCATCCATTTCTTGATGAACATGTTTTACAGCCGCCTCTAAACGTACCTGTTGTGGCCGGATTGGTTTCATTTTTGCTCTGGCATAAAAGACACTGCGGCTTAAACTAAAACACCGGCATATATCCCGAACGGTAAACCCAGCCTTCTTCAGCTTTAACGCGACTTGTTGCCGTTGGTCATTTCCATAGCGAAGAAGGCTGACGCCTTTTTTAACAGGGCATTGTCACTTTCTGCTTGTCTAAGTTTTTTCTCTAGCTCTTGGATACGGATTTGGTCTGGGGTTAACGCAGATGTTTTAGGGGTAATACCTAATTGTTCTTTGCGATACTGGCGTACCCATTTTTGTAAACTGGAATAGCCAACATTCATGTCTTGGGCGACTTGTTTAGTTGAATACCCTTTAACAGTGACTAGCTCAACGCATTCAAGCTTTAGATCGTTTGTAAACTTCTTACTCATTATTACCTCATTGGTTTGGTATAGCATACCTCCAATAATGTGTTTTGAATAATTAGACCATTACAATTTAGTAAAAGACCTACGAAAGAAAAAATAAATATAACAATCGGCTAAAAACAATAACGCCCTTGTGTTATTACCCTGCAAAATTATGACTAAACGCGCACAGGGTGACAAAAAAACATAGTATCTTTACTGTTGAAAAAATAATTAAAGGCCTATGCTGGTAGATATATGACTGAAAATTCTTGTAAAACGAAGGGGGAGAAAACCGTATCTTGTAAATTAAAGCTTATGCAAGACATTGGGTTATGCAGGAATCTATTTAATTAATGCGGCAAATAGATAAAAGCTATCGTGATCATATAATCAATCGACTATACATATAGGTGGATTTATTAGATGCTTGTTCACGCCACCTCCTAAGGTGGTAACGACTAACCAATAACTTGAGGAATACTTTATGTCAGAAAATAAATGTCCCGTCATGCACGGTGGTGCAACAGAGGTCAGCACATCAAATATGAAATGGTGGCCTAATGCCCTTAATCTGGACATATTGCATCAACATGACAGCAAAACAAACCCGTTAGATGAGAGTTTCGATTATGCTCACGAAGTAAAAACTCTTGACTTCGCTGCACTTAAACAAGACATGCTAGCGTTAATGACCGATAGCCAAGAGTGGTGGCCGGCCGACTGGGGGCATTATGGTGGATTGATGATCCGCATGTCATGGCACGCAGCTGGTACATATAGAATAGCTGACGGTCGTGGTGGTGCTGGCACCGGTAATCAACGCTTTGCACCGATCAACTCTTGGCCAGATAACGTTAATTTAGATAAAGCGCGGCGTCTGCTTTGGCCCATCAAAAAGAAATACGGTAACAAATTAAGCTGGGCGGATTTAATCACTTACGCTGGCACTATTGCTTATGAATCGATGGGCCTAAAAACCTTTGGTTTCGCCTTTGGCCGTGAAGATATCTGGCACCCAGAAAAAGATACCTATTGGGGGTCAGAAAAAGAGTGGCTTGCTCCTAGTGACAACGAAAATAGCCGATATTCAGGTGAGCGAGATTTAGAAAACCCATTAGCCGCAGTTATGATGGGCTTAATCTATGTTAATCCTGAAGGTGTCGATGGCAAACCTGACCCGTTAAAAACTGCACACGATGTACGTGTTACTTTTGAGCGGATGGCAATGAATGACGAGGAAACAGTTGCCCTAACAGCCGGTGGTCACACGGTTGGCAAAACTCACGGTAACGGTAATGCAGCCTTGTTGGGCGCGGAACCTGAAGCCGCTGATGTAGACGAGCAAGGTTTAGGCTGGAACAACAAAACAACACGCGGTATTGGTCGTGATACGGTCACAAGTGGTATCGAAGGGGCTTGGACAACCAAACCAACTGAGTGGGACAACGGTTACTTTTCATTGCTTCTAAAATACGACTGGGAATTGAAAAAAAGCCCAGCCGGTGCATGGCAATGGGAACCGATTGACATTGACGAAGCGGATAAACCTGTTGATGTTGAAGACCCCTCTATTCGACTAAACCCTATTATGACTGATGCCGATATGGCCATGAAAATGGACCCTGAGTATCGCAAAATATCTGAGCGCTTCTACAACGACCCTGCTTACTTTTCCGAGGTCTTTGCTCGTGCTTGGTTTAAGCTAACACACCGTGACATGGGGCCAAAAGCACGCTATATCGGCCCTGAAGTGCCACAAGAAGACTTAATTTGGCAAGACCCTGTTCCTGTTGGTAACAGCAACTACGATGTTGAGGCTGTTAAAGCAAAAATTTCAGATAGCGGCCTAAGTATCAGCGAAATGGTGGCAACAGCATGGGACAGTGCGCGTACTTTCCGCCAATCGGACAAACGTGGCGGTGCCAATGGTGCGCGGATTTGCCTTGCTTCACAAAAAAACTGGGAAGGCAACGAGCCACAGCGGCTTAATAAAGTACTGTCTGTGCTTGAGCCAATTGCTAGCGAAACCGGTGCGAGTATTGCTGACCTAATCGTATTGGCGGGTAATGTGGGTGTTGAACAGGCTGCCAGTGCCGCCGGTGTAGAGGCTTCTGTTCCTTTTACGCCAGGCAGAGGAGACGCAACCGATGAGATGACTGACGCCGATTCATTTGCCGACCTTGAACCTATTCATGACGGTTATCGTAATTGGTTGAAACAAGATTATGCTGTTTCCGCTGAGGAATTGATGCTCGATCGCACTCAATTGATGGGGCTTACCGCACCAGAAATGACCGTGCTATTAGGCGGCATGCGCGTGATGGGCACCAACTACGGCAATAGCCAACATGGTGTGTTTACAGACCGCGTCGGCGCCCTTAGTAACGACTTTTTCGTGAATTTAACGGATATGCGTTATACCTGGAAACCAGCGGGTAAAAACCTGTATGAAATACAGGAACGAAAGTCTGGCGAGGTAAAGTGGACAGCAACACGCGTTGATTTGGTGTTTGGTTCTAACTCAATCCTGCGTGCCTACGCTGAGGTGTATGCGCAAGATGATAACCAGAAAAAGTTTGTTGCTGATTTCATCAAGGCCTGGGTTAAAGTAATGAATGCAGATCGCTTCGACCTAGCGTGATATTTATATTGCGGCTCCCCGTTAAACCCCTTAACGGGGAGCCGTATAAACTATGGAAATAAAAAAGGATTAAAAATATGTCAAATGAAGGCTATCACGAACCTATTAGTGAAATTACAGATGAAACAAGAGATATGCATAGAGCCATCACCTCCCTTATGGAAGAACTTGAGGCGGTAGATTGGTATAACCAACGAGTTGATGCATGCAAAGATGAAGAGTTAAAAGCCATTCTTGCTCACAATCGAGATGAAGAGAAAGAGCATGCTGCCATGGTTCTTGAATGGATTAGAAGAAAAGACCCAAGAATGGATAAAGAGCTAAAAGATTACTTATTTACCGACAAACCCATCGCGCATAAATAGGCAACGCCTAACTAGATGATTTAACTTGGACGGCGCAAAAATGCGCCGTCTGTTATTTAAGGCATTATACGTACAGGAGAGATTTATGACCGTGTCAAATAAAAGTAGCGCCTTGATTCTTGGGGTTTGTCTGATTATTGCTCTTTCCTCTCTTGGATCCCTTCTTGGTGATGCGGCCATTAAGTTTAAGGAATATGAACGAACCGTTACTGTAAAAGGACTATCGGAGAGAGAATACAGTGCAGATATCGTAATCTGGCCTATCCAATTTAGTTCCGCAAGTAATAACCTCGAACAGATGTATGAATCCATAGATGCAAGCACCGAAAAGATAAAAGCATTTCTAGAAAGCGCCGGAATTAACGCCAATGAGATTTCATATTCTTCACCGGCAATTACAGATAAGTCCGCCCAACGATATGGCAACCAGGCAAGAGCTGAGTTCAGATATACAGCCTCCCAAACTGTCACTGTTTACTCCAAAAATATTAGCGTGGTACGCGATGTTATGGGTAAGATGTCTAGTTTAGGCAAGCAAGGAATTGTATTTACTGCTGGCAATTATCATTCTCAAACTGAGTATATTTTTACTCGTTTAAATCAAATAAAGCCCGACATGATTGAAGAGGCAACAAGGAAGGCCCGTGAAGTTGCAGAGAAATTTGCAGCCGACTCTAAAAGTACGTTAGGAACAATTAAATCTGCATCTCAAGGGCAATTTAGTATTAATGCTAGAGATAAAAACAACCCACATATTAAAAAAGTTCGAGTGGTTTCTACCGTTGCCTATTACCTTTCAGATTAATGAAATTAAGACATATCAATTGATGATACCAGGCTTCGATAAACTAAACTTCCCTCAATCAATAATGCTCAGCTAGCTGAGAGCAATCAGGTTAATACAAATATTAATTGAAATGGTACATTACAAGCCCATAGACCAATACATATAAACAAAAAAGGTATCGCTTAGTTTATTTTCCTTGGTGATGCAATCTTGGAAATTCACCATGTAGGTATTACTTACGCAGGGAATTAGCGACAACGTACTTTGCATCTTCCAAACTCAGTTAAGGAAAACTAAGCACGTTATTTAAACACTATAAATTAAAAAGGATAATTATGAGTTGGGGCATCTTAGCAATAATATTATTGGCAGTTGCAGTAGTCTTTTTTTCTAAACTGCCGAAAGATAAGAAATCTAATTCAGCCAATTACCCTTATCAAAAATTGGACGCTTTGTTTACGCCAGCAGAGCGATCTTTTTATGGTGTGCTAGAACAGATAAAAGGCGACAGCGCAATAGTGCTTGGTAAGGTCAGGGTTGCTGATGTTATTAAACCCAATAAAGGGCTTTCAAGAAGTGAGTGGCAAAAAGCGTTTAATAAAATATCTGCTAAGCATTTTGATTTTTTGCTATGTAAAAACGATGACTTATCAGTCCTATGTGCTATAGAACTAGACGACAGCTCTCACCTTTCAAAAAATAGACAACAACGCGACGAATTTCTAAGGGGAGCATGTGAGGCTTCCTCTGTTCCACTCATTCAAGTGCCTGCCAAGGCTGGGTATGTTATTGCTGAGGTTAATGATTTATTAGCTCCTTACCTAAAGATATGCAAAAATGACGTTCAAGTCAGTATGACTACTGAGACAGTAAAGGAGAAAACTTGCCCTAAATGCTCGTCGGTACTTGTCATGCGTACTACAAAAAAAGGAACCCATGCTGGGAAACAATTTTGGGGCTGCAGTTCATACCCCAAATGTAAACATGTAGAGACTCTCAATGCTTAGCAGTCCATTTGAAATGGATGCTGGAATTCTTCGTACCTTTCAAGCCATTTCTTAGTTAATGGACTCTTTACTAACGGTTATTACCTCAACTTTATTCGCTGGGCTAGCGATGGCCTTGGGCGCTGCTATTGCCTGCTTTGAAAAAATTGCAAACAAATGGTTAGAAGAAGAGCTAAGGCACAGTGTGATCGCTTTTGGAGCAGGCGCATTATTATCCGCAGTTGCTTTTGTTTTAGTCCCCGAAAGTATAGAGATACTGTCCCCATTGTCTGCCTGCCTTTGCTTGCTAATGGGTGGCTTCAGTTTTTTATTTCTTGATATTTATCTTAAAAAAACCAACACTTCAGCAAGTCAATTAGCCGCTATGCTGTCTGATTTTATTCCTGAATCCATAGCATTAGGAGCAGCCTTTGCAACGGGCAGTAGCAACGCCCTGTTACTGGCTGGCTTAATCGCTTTACAAAATATGCCAGAAGGCTTTAATGCCTATCGCGAATTAAACGCCACAGCTATTTATAAGCCTTATAAAATTATCATTACCTTTGCTGTGATGGCCTTGCTTGGCCCGATTGCTGGAGTGAGCGGTTATCTTTGGTTGTCTGACGAAATAGTTATTATCGCTGGTATTATGCTTTTCGCCTCTGGGGGCATTCTTTATTCAATATTTCAAGACTTGGCGCCACAAGTGACTTTAGAAAAACATTGGGCACCACCCATGGGAGCCGTTTTGGGCTTTATGTTTGGTATGTTAGGCTTAATAATAACGACATAAACCATGAAGCTACTCTGTAAAAATCGCACCTTGCTGTGTTTATCTAAACGGAGCCTTTTTGCACAATCTGACCATTCGATTTAAAGCAATATAAGCATTATTAAAATGCTAACACATATTTAAATAGTAACTACACTGCGGTATAAATGGGGGCCAACTCACCAATAAATTAATCTGACCAAGCAACATAGCACAGTCACTAAGCGCGGTCGTTAAATGTCATAGGAAGTTTTAAATGAAAAAAGACATCAGCCATATCATGCGTTTTCTTGTTGCAAAACTCTTTACTTTTATATTTTTTGGGATGGCTTTAGCTATCATTTTTTCGCTCGCGCAAACAATTATTCAAGGCATTCTTGCAGGCAAAGATATTATGCAAATATTTTTGAGCGGAGTTAATACAGGGATTATCGCTTTAGCTGTTTTTGAACTCGCCTTGGTCATTAATAAAGAGTATTCCGGCGAAGAAGAACATGAAGATGCTGTTGAAAGTTTACGTAGAACCATTCCAAGATTTATTGGAACGGTTTGTATTGCGCTGTCTTTAGAGGCGTTGATTATGGTGATTAAATATAGCCAGTTAGAACTGGCTGGTAATTTATATTACCCCGTAGCGATTATTACAAGCACCGCTTTATTACTCGCTTCGCTGGGTGTTTTCTTACACTTAACTCGCAAAAATAATGGAACATCACCTGTTCATGCAGATGGATAAGCTCAACGCCCCTTCGCCGTGTTTTTTTCACCCTTATTTAAAGACCTTGGCATAAAAAGGTAAGGAACACCATGCGAGCACATTACTTACAGCACGTTCCATTTGAGCGTTTGGGCAGTATTGCGCCTTGGCTTCAACAGGCGGGTTACAACATATCCAGCACACAGCTTTATAATTCTGAGGCATTACCCGACTTAACAGATATTGACTTTCTTATTGTGATGGGCGGGCCAATGAGTGTAAATGACCATCAACAATACCCTTGGTTAGAAGCGGAACAAAAATTTATACAAAAAGCCGTTAAATCAGACCTTCCTGTTCTTGGTATCTGTTTAGGCGCACAACTTATTGCCAGCGCCATGGGCGCCAAAGTTTATCCACAGCCAGAAAAAGAAATTGGGTGGTTTCCAGTAAAGGCCATACAACCAAAGCTAAGCACCGTTTTCCAATTTCCCGATGACATTAATGCATTTCACTGGCATGGCGAAACCTTTACGCTACCTAAAGGTGCCATTCACATTGCAAAAAGTGAAGCTTGCGAAAACCAAGCTTTTCAAATTGGCACTAAGACCATCGGTTTGCAATTTCACCTAGAAACTACGCTTCAATCTGCACAAGCTCTTGTCGATAACTGTGGTGATGAGCTTGTAGAAGCTAAATACATTCAAACGGAGGATACAATTTTATCCGCACCTGAAGAACGGTTTCTTTCAATCAACCGCTTAATGGGCTGTGTGCTTAACTATTTACACACAAACCATGCTTAACCATTGTATGCTTTAACTTAACCGCACCACTATGCCGTTTGATTTCCACTAAAATTGCATTTAGTACGCCTAGTGCTTCCATGTTAAATTCATTGCTTTCAAGCACATCAACTCAAACAAAAAGATACGAGGGCTATTTAAAATATGATGACAATTAAACCGAGTACAAATGATAGATAAATTACTGCACGACTTTTTAATTATTTGGGCGACAATCGACCCTATAGGCACAATGGCGCTTTTTGCTGCGCTAACCGCAAAACTTTCTAGCAAGGAGCGGATAAAAACGGCCTACAAAACCATTGTCTATACCGTGCTAATTTTAGTCGGCGCCATTTTGGTCGGCCAAGTCTTACTTAGCGCAATGGGAATTAGCCTTATTTCATTTCAGGTTTCTGGCGGGGTCATTCTATTTTTATTTGGTTTACAGATGGTTTTTTCAAATAACACGCTCGAAAAAACAGGTGAGCCTATGCACGACATATCTGTGTTTCCGCTGGCGATTCCTGCCACCGCCTCACCTGGGGCAATTCTGGCGGTTATCCTAATAACTGACAATAATATATACACCGTTCAAGAACAAATGATGACTACAGCAACGGTGCTTGTTGTTTTGGTGATTACGCTGCTTCTACTTCTTTTTTCAGGCAGGATCATCAGAATAATTGGCCACGGCGGCGCCTCTCTTTTAACACGAATCATGGGCATGATATTAGCCGCTTTATCGGTTGAGTTTATTATGGAGGCCATCGGAGTCGCAAATTGGGTACAGACAATGTCATGACAGTTTCGCTCGCCTTATGCCATTGTTTGAGCCACTAACTACACAGGACTTTGAGGATTGATTTCAACGTTACCAAAATGGGTTGAAGTTGGTGCCTTCATTCTGGCACTAGTAGCAGGCTTTGTTAATGCAGTCGGATTACTTAGTTTTGAGCATCAATCAGTCTCGCACTTGTCAGGCACCGCTACCTTATTAGGTACCGGCTTTTTAACATTGCCCTTTCAACATACCCTTCATTTACTGGGTATTTTATTGTCATTTCTATTTGGCTCGTCGATAGCTGGATTTTTATTACATGGTTCAACGCTAAAGCTTGGAAAGCATTACGATACTGCATTATTTTTAGAGTCTGCCTTGTTACTAGTAACCCTATTGCTGCTAACTAAAGGCTCATTTTATGGCCATTTTTTTGCTTCGATGGCTTGCGGTTTACAAAATGCATTGGCAACAACCTATAGTGGAGCGATCATTAGAACCACCCACCTAACAGGAATTTTCACCGATTTAGGCATCATGCTTGGAGAGCTTGTTAAAGGTAACGAACTGGATAAACGTAAAGCAAAACTTTTTTTAACGATCATTATTGGCTTTATATTGGGTGGTACCTTAGGCTCATTACTATTCTTAAAATACCATTTCATGGCATTATTGTTTCCAGCGAGTATCTGCCTGTTAATTTCTTTGGTTTATCGTTTATATTCTAAACAACACCATTAATATTAATAACCACCTGTCTATTTCTTGCTACACGCAAACCCTGCGAAAATAAATTCGATACAAAAAAGGAATCATAATGCAGCTTTCTGAAGTCATCCCATGGGGAAGGTCGTTAAGCGAATACAGGGGCATGTTTTCGTTATCAGAATCTGATCTTAAAAAAAGCATTGTTGGCTGTGGAGATGGCCCAGCCAGCTTTAATGCCGAATTATCACGCACCAATGATCAGGTTGTGTCTATAGACCCTATCTATCAATTTACTGCCGAGGAAATACGCTCAAGAATTAATACGGTTTACCCGCAGGTTATGGAGCAGGTTGCCAACAATACAATTGATTATGTGTGGAAAGACATCGCAAACGTTGAAGCCATGGGTAAAACTAGAATGGGTGCCATGCAAATATTCTTAAACGACTATGAGCACGGTAAAAAATCCGGCCGTTATGTAAATTCTGCACTACCCATGTTGCCTTTTAAAGATCATGCGTTTGAGCTGGCCTTATGTTCGCATTATTTATTTTTATACAGTGGGCATGTCGATCGAGCGCAGCACCTTCTATCGATGAAAGAGCTTTGTCGTATAGCCACCGAGGTTCGGGTTTATCCATTACTTTCATTAGGCGATAATCAAGTTTCACCACATTTAAAACCAGTAATGACTGCTTTAAAAGAATCTGGTTTTGAGGTTTCTCTTAGTGCCGTGCCGTATGAGTTTCAAAAAGGCGCTAGCGAAATGTTGGTAGTTAAACATGTCTAACAAAGAAACCTTTACCATGACTAAAGCGGTCACTTAACTCGACCGTTAAGCCTCATGGACTATTTTTCAGAACTCGGACATCTTGGCCTTTTCATTGCTGCATTTTTAGCCGCCACAGTTTTACCGTTAAGCTCAGAAATTGTTTTAAATGCTTTATTACTAAGCGGTTTATCACCCACTACGCTAGTTATCACTGCGACAATAGGCAATGTGCTCGGATCACTGACAAACTATGCCCTAGGCTACTGGGCTAGCTTGCTTGTAATAAAAAAATGGTTACGAATGTCGGAAGCTGATTTTATTCGAGCAGAACAGCGTTTTACTAAATACGGTTTGTTTTCCTTATGTTTTGCCTGGGTTCCAATCATTGGCGACCCGTTAACCGTTATTGCCGGTGTTTTAAGGGTTCACTTACTCTGGTTTCTTATATTGGTTACGGCAGGTAAACTCCTGCGTTATATCGCCGTTAGTTATATGTTATTACAAGTAAATTGAGCTGATACAATGCTTAACCATCGATTCAATCAAGTGTTATAAAGGCAAAATAAAGGTACCTTAAGTGATCTACTACATAACAAAAATTGTTATCACAACAGTTCTTATTGTAGCTGTCTCAGAGCTAGCAAAGCGAAGCTCTTTAATGGGCGCTTTACTGGCATCTATGCCTCTCATTTCGGTACTAGCAATGATTTGGCTATACATTGACACAAAAGATGTGGATAAGGTCAGCGCATTATCAAGCAGTGTTTTTTAGCTTATTTTGCCATCTTTTGTTTTATTTATAACCCTCCCCTTTTTGTTAAGGTATGGCTTACATTTTTACACCAGCCTTAGCCTTTCTATTGCGCTTACAATTGGCAGTTATTGGCTTATGATGGTGGCTCTAAACCATTATGGCGTTAAGTTATAAATGACCATAAGGGTTGTTAGCTAGGCTCGGCGTGCGAACTCCTCACCATTTAGCTCGCCATTAGACTCACGATATGAATCAGGAGATAACTGTGACTGATGTAACAGAGAAAAAACTATCCATTTTTGAACGTTATTTAAGTCTCTGGGTCGCTCTTTGCATTGGCGGTGGCATATTCTTAGGTAAAGCTGCGCCAGGCGTTGCAACTGTACTTAATGACTTTTCTATTTACCAAGTCTCCATCCCCATTGCTGTGTGCTTGTTTTTTATGATGTACCCCATCATGGTTAAAATAGATTTTGCTCAGGTGCTTAAGTCTGCAAAAACACCAAAACCCGTTTTATTAACCCTATTTATAAACTGGGCTATTAAACCGTTCACGATGTTTGCCATTTCCTATTTCTTTTTAGGCTACTTATTTAGAGATTTTTTACCGGGTACAGAAGTCCTCGTAAATGGTGAGGAGGTGGAGTTATGGCGAAGTTATATCGCTGGGACGATTTTACTGGGGATTGCACCATGTACTGCCATGGTTTTAATGTGGAGCCACTTAGCCAAAGGAAACGGCGGCTTAACATTAGTGATGGTCGCTATCAATTCACTCATGATGCTTTTCCTTTATGGGCCATTAGGCACGGTACTACTGAATGTAAACGCAATGCCAGTCCCTTGGGAAACGATGCTTTTTTCTGTTTCTATCTATGTCGCCTTGCCATTGATCAGTGGTTATTTTTCAAGGCAATTAATCATCAAACATAAGGGCATGGATTGGTTTAATGAAAAGTTTTTACATTGGCTGACACCGGTGAGCATCTTAGCGTTGTTAATGACCCTTGTTTTGCTGTTTTCATTCAAAGGCAAGGTTATTGTTTCAAACCCTTTAACTATTTTATGGATAGCCATCCCCTTATTAGTACAGACGGTATTCATATTTACATTAGGTTATTTTGTCTTGTCTCGATTGTTTAAACTCTCTTATCAAGATGCGGCACCGGTATCACTGATTGGTGCCTCTAACCACTTTGAAGTGGCGATTGCTACCGCAGTTATACTGTTTGGTCTTTCATCTGGAGCAGCCTTAGCCACTGTTGTGGGTGTTTTAATTGAAGTGCCTTTAATGTTAATGTTAGTTGCCTTATGCAAAAGAACGTCTTATTTATTTCAACGTTAAACGGTAATAACCGAATAACAAGATGATAAGTAACACCTGTTATAATCGCCTATTAATAAAACTTGCCTCAAACTAATCATTGAACTCATCTTCGTTAACGACTCCTTTTAAATCGCCTGTTTTCAGGATGATGTGGATCGCTATGACCATCTCAAATGTTGGCACCTGGATGACAGAAATTGGCACCACCTGGCTGATGGCTTCCATGCCAACATCCGACCTTTATATCGCTTTAATCCAAACGGCCATCACCCTACCATTTTTATTTTTAGCCTACCCATCCGGCACGTTGGCTGACTTAATTGACCACCGTCGAATGTTGCTGGGCCTACATATCGCGCTGTTTCTAACAGCAAGCGGCCTTGCGATCAGTACTTATTTTGATGCCGTTACGCCCTTAAGTTTGTTGCTATTTACTTTTGCCTTAGGTGCTGGCAATGCGATGATGAGGCCCGCTTGGGCAGCCAGCGTGCCCGATTTTGCGCCCAGAGCACAGTTGCCAAACGCGATTACTTTAAACACCTTAAGTACCAATGTTACCCGCGCCATTGGTCCGGCCATTGGTGGCTTTATTATTTTTCAATCTGGCCCAACTGGGGTTTTTATCTTTAACGCAGTTTCGTTTACCGGCTTAATTGTGGCCTTAGCTATTTGGAAACCCAAAAAACCAGATAATCAGTCTGCCTTGCCCGTTGAACGATTTATGGGTGCTTTTAAAGCTGGTTTACGCTACACACGAAATGTCCGTTCATTACGTATCGTATTATTCCGTAGTTCGATGTTTTTCTTTTTCGCCAGTGTTTCTTGGGCTTTATTACCCATTATTGTTATTCGTGAAATGAACATGGGCGCTCAAAGTTTCGGTATTTCAATGGCTGTCGTGGGCTTGGGAACAATTTTGGGTGCGTTCTTATTACCGCGGTTTCATCGTTTACTCACACGTAACCAAATTATTTCATTATCCACCGTCATTTTATCTTTACCCTTGGTACTGCTCGCTTATAAACCTAATTTGTATACCTTAGGCTTAACCTTAGTTGCTTTGGGTTGCGCGTGGATTTCTAGTTTTTCATCTTTTATTTTATCTGCTCAAATGATCGTACCTAACTGGGTACGTGCACGCACCATTTCTCTTGTCATGCTTACCTTTGGCGGCAGCATGGGGTTTGGCAGCTTGGTATGGGGGAGCTTATCTGACCATTATGGCTCTAGCATTTCAATATTCATCGCCTCCACTGGGCTACTGCTCACTTTATTGTTAAGCCGCCGTTTTGCCATCGCAAATGATAGCTTAGACCCCTCTCCCACAACTCAATGGCCCATCGCTATTGATGAAGGCTCAGTTCCCGGTGATAGAGGCCCCGTTTTGGTATCTATTCAATACTGTATTCCTCAGGACAAAACAGATGAGTTTCTCTCTCTAATGAAAAAATTACGGGTTATTCGCAAAAGGAATGGCGCGTATTTCTGGCAAATATTTCATGATGCGAATGACCACCAGCTTTTTTCTGAAGTGTATATGTCTGAGTCCTGGTTTGAGGTCTTGCGTCAACGAGACCGAATGACCTATTCGGAAATGTCTATTCGTGATCAAGTTATGGCCATGCACGTTGGTGAAAAAGCACCGGCCACTTCCATTCAAATTGCAGGAAAAGCATAACCTCAATGAGTAGCTTAATACCCATGGTTTTAATCCTCGCCACCGGCGTGGCTTGGCATAAATTTGAACCCGGCGGTGTTACAACACAACAACTAAGAAGCACCCTAAGTGCCTTGGTGGTTAACCTGTTAGCACCTACCCTGATTTTATATATCATTCTTACAACGCCACTAAAAGAAGAGCTTTATCAGGTACCCATGACCGGCATTATCACCATCAGCCTGTGCTTGGGTCTAAGCCTAATCCTATTTTCTGGACTGCTTCGTGCAGGGTATATTTCCCGCCCTCAAGCCGGTGCTTTAGTTTTAGCGGCTAGTTTTGGCAATGGCATGGGGATTTCCTTGCCTGCCGTTGAGGCCTTATTTGGTGCTGAAATGGCCAGCATTCCATTAATTTATGACCTGCTCGCCACCGTCCCTTTTGTTTGGATAATTGCCGTGCTGGTTGCAGCGCACTTTGGAACGCGCATTGCCGGTGGTCATTTAGGTCGTGAATTACTGCTGATGCCGCCCGTTTGGGCAATCGTTATAGCGTTAACCCTTCGGTATTTTCAATGGATCCCGCACGAAAGCATTATTCAGGCATTTAAAATGATGGGGCTGGCAACTGTGCCTATGTTACTTTTAATGGTGGGCGTAAACTTTAAAATAAGCAGCTTTAAATATGTTCTTTTGACAATACCAGCTATGTTCATTAAGCTGATTGTTAGCCCAGCCATCGCGTTTAGTAGTGGGGTTCCTGTTGGCTTAAGCGGTGAGGTGTTAATTATCACCAGCATTACAGCCGCTGCCCCCCCCGTTATCGTTGGTATTGCTTTAGCTGATCGATTTAAACTAGATTCTGCACTTTTTTGTACCGCATTAACCTTAGGCACAGCGGCTTACCTTTTAATAGCCCCTAGCCTTTCAGATTATTTAACACAATTAATATGAACACAGTTACAAAAACCCAATGGGGTGGTGTTTGCTTAAGCTTCCTAACCGGTATAGCGTCGGCCATTACTGTTACCAAAGCTAGCCCTGCTTTATTAGAGATAAAAAAAGAGTTACCGTTGAGTGTTATCCAAATTGGTTGGATTATGTCTTCGGCTGCCTTAGCCAGTGTCCTACTGGGCATATTTGTTGGCGCCTTATCGCATCGCTACGGCCCCAAAAAAGTGTTACAAATCGCATTAAGCCTGATTATTATTACCGCCGGCTTTAGCATCATTATCAATTCTGCTAACGAATTAATATTAAGCCGTATCATTGAAGGCATCGCAGTTATCTTTGTGTCTGTTGCTGCACCAACTTTAATTTCACATTTATCGAAACCTTCCGATATGGGCTTAACAATGGGTGTTTGGGCACTTTGGATGCCCGCGGGAAGTGTGCTAACCTTTTTATTAGCCCCTGTGATTTTAGAGTTTTTTAACTGGCGTTGGCTGTGGGGCGCGGCGTTTTTTCTTGCCCTACCCTTACTTATACTATCAATAAAACTTGTTGACCCAACACGTACCGCCTCTGACACCGTTCATAAGAAACTCTCTCGGTCCGTTGTCTATAAGGCTATTATTATGGGGCTCATTTTTACCTGTTTCACTGGCACCTTCTTTAGCATGCTCACCTATCTTCCCACATACCTCATTGAAACCTATCAAGTTAGCTTGAGCAACGCACTTTTTACTACGACTATTTTGCCCGCTTTTATTATCCCTGGAAATTTAGTCAGCGGCTTTCTCATTCATCGGGGTATCCCTTGGTTTAAAATGCTGACGTTCCCCGCCGTCGCGCTCACTATCGTAATCACTCTACTGCTACATACAAGCTATCCAGACCAATTGGGTTTAATACTATTGGCTTTACTGGGGTTTTTCTTAGGCATGATACCCACTGCTATTTTTGCCCAAAGCCCTCGTTTAGCCGATAAGCCGATTGATACAGGCCGTGTTATAGGCATTGTTATTACTGGCCAAGGCCCAGGGATATTATTTGGCCCTCCACTGGCCGGGTTTTTAATCGGCAATCATCACCATTGGCAAAACCTGTATCCTTTTTACATACTGTTAACGATCAGTATTATTCTCTTCACTCAGCGCTTAAAGACACATCAGCCTGCGCATTAATTACTCTTCATGAAGTGCGTTAATCGGGTTTAAGTTTGCCGCTTGCCCAGCTGGGACAACACCGGCTATTAGGCCAATTACTGCTGACATCACTAATGCCAGCCCTAAGAAAAGTAAATTAAACGTTATCGGTAAGCCCGGTAAAAAAAGCTGTAACAAGCCGGTTAGCATAAACAGCAATACTAAGCCTAACAGGCCGCCTATTAACGCTAACACGGCAGCCTCACCCAAGAATAATATTAATATCGTTTTTTTATCCGCACCAAGCGCTCGGAGCAACCCCACTTCGGCTGTTCTTTCTCTTACCGTTGTTGTCATAATCGCCAAAATACCAACTGCACCAACGAGCAATGAAATAGCGCCTAGCCCACCCACCGATAATTTTAAAATAGAGAGTATTTTGCCCATTGACTCCAACATATCATTTTGTGTGGTTAGCGTGACATCTTCTCGCCCGTGACGCTTAATCATAAGATCCTTAATACGCGTTTCAATGCGCTTTAATGTTACATTTGCTGAAAACACTACATTAATTTCCATCAACGACTCTCTGTTAAACATCTGCAAACCATTTTGCGCTGGAATATAGATCGTATCGTCCATATCGACCCCAAGCATCTGGCCTTTTTTTTCAATAGTGCCAATGACCCGAAACCGCTGACCACCCACACGAATATGCTGGCCGAGTGGGTTTGAGTCACCAAACAATTCTTTTTTCATGGTGTAACCCAATACCGCTGTCGAGCGCGCATCTTCCAAATTACCGGAGAAAAAATTCCCTTGAGCCACTTTAAAGTCCCAGGCATCACTCATATCCGGCCCGACACCCAAAATAACCCCACTGCGCTGCAGATTATTAAACTCTACAACGCCCGAGCCTTGAACCACAGGCACCACCTTTTCAACACCCGTTAACTGCTTTAGCGCTTGTGCATCTCGCAATGTTAACGGTCGCACTGAAGACAGCAGGCCACCAGCGCCATGCGTTTCTTTTAAACCAGGGTTAATGGCAATAATTCGAGCGCCAAACTGTGAAAAACTGTCTAATACATACTGTTGAACCCCTTCGCCGATAGCCGTTAACAAGGTCACCGAGACAATGCCAACGGCCATTCCTAAAGCCGTTAATAAACTTCTCGACCGATAGCTCAATACCGAGCTAAAGATCCAGCGTCCACTATCGACCCAATTCAAGACACTTCCTTTTGCTGCTTACCTTGCAGCGCTTCAACGGGCGAAAGCATTGATGCTCGCTGAGCTGGCAACCATGCAAATATAAGCGCCAGTAATATCGCCAATAATATAGAACCCACTTGCGCCCACCAAGGTGAGTGAAATTGGAGCTCTATAAAATATATATTCGCCAGTAAAACAATCAGCTGACTCAACGCTAAACCCGACATAGAGGCCACTGCTGCTATCAGCCCAGCCTCAGATAAAAACAACACCCGTACTGTTGATGAGGTTGCCCCCAATGCTTTGAGTAAGCCAATTTCCTTAACCCGCTGAGAAACCGTTATCATCATCATATTCATAATCAAAATACCGGCGACTAACATGCTGATAGAGGCAATGCCTGCCACCGCTATTGTTAATATATCCAATATTTCTTGAACCGAGGTCAACATAGCATCTTGAGAAATCACCGTAACGTCTTCTTCACCTTCATGTCGCTCTTTTAACAGCTCTATAATGGCTTGCTTTATATTATCGAGCTGTTGATAAACCCGCACCTCTGCAAATAAACGAAACAGCCCTTCTACATTAAACACAGACTGTGCATTTGCGACCGGAATAATAATCACATCATCCATATCAAAACCAAAACTAGTACCGCCTTGGTTTAATACCCCTATTACTCGAAATCGACTGTCTGCCAGCCGTATCCGTTCGCCAAGCGCCGGCTTATTTTGAAATAGCTCTTGTCGTAATTTATTGCCGATAACGCACACTGCTTCGCCTTTATCGAGGTCTAAAGTCGGTAGCATTTGACCTTGAGATACCTTTAATTGACGAATAAGGAAAAAATCTCGGCTCGTGCCAATCGTTAATACTTCACGAATTTTACCGTCATACGAGGCTTCAATATTACCGACCACTATGGGCGCCACTGCTTTTACACCTGATAGCCGAGAGACTGATATGGCATCTTTCAATGTCAACGGTCTTGGTGATTCACCTGTCAGAGGCGGCATACCACCGGTGGTTTCTTTTTTCCCAGGTAAAACAATTAACGTATTACGGCCGAGTACATTAAACTCTTTAAGGACAAATGATTTGGCCCCTTCGCCCAATGCTGTTAACAAGTTAACTGCAACAACACCAATGGCAATGGCAAGCCATAACGTTATCGTACGAAACCGGTGTCGACTTAAGACATGCGTTATAAACCCCACAATGTCTGACCAAAACATCGTTAAACTATACGCCCATCTAACATATTCAACTGCCTTTTCGCTCGTGCACCCAGTGTGGCGTCATGAGTTACTACCATTAAAGTAATACCTTCTGCGTTTAGTGATTCGAGCAACTGCGTCACACCCTCTCCAGATGTTGAGTCCAAATTACCCGTCGGTTCATCTGCTAATAAAATGCTCGGCTTCATCACTATTGCTCGGCCTATCGCGACACGTTGTCGTTGCCCACCTGATAATTGATTCGGGCTATGATGCGCTCGATCCATTAGGTGCAATTTATCAAGAATATCATCCACTGCCTGCTTACGTTGCTGCGCTGGGATGCCCGATAACATCATCGGCAACTCAATATTTTCTCGTGCCGATAGTCGGGGTACTAAATGATAAGACTGAAAAACAAAACCAATTTTTTGACTTCTTAACGTTGTCCGCTCGGCTTCCTCTAAGGTCGATACATTAATACCATCGAGCATATAATCACCCGAATTAGCCCTATCAAGCAGGCCCAAAATATTCATTAAGGTTGATTTACCTGAGCCTGACGGCCCCATCACAGCTATATACTCGCCTTGTTCAATCTTTAAAGAAACATCGTCCAGAGCATGAACAACTTGATCACCGATTTGAAACTTTTTTTCTAAATGATCTAATTCAATCATCGTCTATGGTCACTAAGGCTCCATCCACAGCGCCTTCTACATCAAGCGATATCAGCACTTGCTCAGTATCCGTTAAGCCCGCCTTAATTTCTGTATAACGCCAGTTACTCAAGCCCGGGGTAAACTCCGTTAAGACCAACTGTTTATTAGATGCCTGATATACCAATACTTTATTGCCATCAATAATCGTTTCTGTCGGTAACCTAAGGGTGTTTTTCTGCTGCTCAATAACCACATCTACATCGGCGCTATAGCCGATAAGCATTTTTTGATAATGTTCTTTATCTACTAAATTAACATCTATATCTACCGTACGCGCTTGTTTTTCAAGCTCTTTTACATACGGTGCAATTCGCGAAACCTTTCCCTCAAACCGTTCCCCACGAAACGCATCTAATGTCACGTGCACAAGCATACCCGGTTGAATTGAGGAGGCATCCACTTCATCGACAGGGGCTTGGACATACAAACAACCTTCGCCAATTAAATCAATGGCCGGCGGCGTTGCCACACCTGATGGAGATGGCGTAATGTACTCGCCCACTTCACCGTTAATTTCAGCAATCACACCCGAAAAGGGCGCTATTAATTCGGTTTTCTCTATCATCGCCTGTTGTAATTTCATACCGGCAATAGCACTGTCCTTACTAGCTTGAGCCTTCTTACAACTTGCCGCTGAGATAGTCTCTTTCGTCTCGGCAGCATCCAAACGTTCCACAGACACCAATTTTTTAGCCGCTAACCCTGTTAATCGCTTATGTTCACGTTTATTAAGGCTCGCCATACGGCAGCTTTCAATTACCGTGAGTTTGGCCGCCTCCACTCTGGCAATCGCCTCTTCAAAACGAGCTTGATGATCTTTATTCCATAGTCGAATAAGCACTTGATCTTTCTTAACGTGGTCACCCTCGTTAACAAACAACTCTGCAATTTGCCCACCGGTGGGTAATGATAAATGTGATCGGTTACAAGCTTTAATGGTACCTGCCCGAGTATTAGAAACCGTTAAATCTACTGGCCCTTTACTAACGGACACTAAGCGTACCGGCACTGGCTCTTCAGCACTGAAATAAAACCATGCCGATATCAGCAACAGCAATAAAATTAAACCCGTTATAACCTTAAGGATTGTCATACAACCCCTCGTAGATAACCATTAAACTTATGTTAACAGCGACGAAACGTAAGTCGCACCAGAGCACTAAGCAAGCCCCGGAAATTGCTCAGGCAGTGCTTTAAGAAAAGAGGACCGGGCGGCACAACGTGCATACCAATCATGCAAGTTTTGGAATGACTCATCGATTGCTAAGCCATGTGTGATGGCCAAACAAAAGCGCGGTATTAAGGCGCATTCTGCCACTGAGAAATGCCCAGCAAAAAACTCACTCTGACCCAATTGCTCCGATAAGATGAGCTGCTCATCAAACCAGGCTAACCGAGTCGATTCCTTAACCTCGGCACTGGCTTCGTGTGTTGGGCTATCTCGTTTTTGCTTGATATAGGGAAATAGAACTTTTCCTAATTTGCTATCACTGTAGTGATGTAGCTGTCTGGCCTTCGCACGTGCTTTAGGCGAGCTAGGCATCAGCTGTATTTCTGGACACTGGTCAAGCAGGTATTCAATAATCTGTGCTGACTCAGTTATCACCAAATCACCGTCTACCAAAACGGGCACTGTCGCATTTGGGTTTAAAGACACGACATCAGGGTGTTTTTTATCCAATTGAACAACAATTTCTCTAATGGTCAGCTTGGTTTCAAAAGCAACTAACCGTACCTTCCAACAAAAGGGGCAATCTGGCCGTTGATAAAGTGTTATTGACGATTCTGTTGTTACCATTAGATGTTTCTCAATCTCAGGTCATGCAAATGATCTTTCAACGAATCAATCCGATCATTTCCCCAAAAGATTTGATCGTCAACTGTAAACGATGGCACACCAATAACCCCTTTTGATTGTGCTTCTTGCCAATTCTCATCCATTTTAACAAGATAAGACTCATCACTACTGGCTGCTTCAACACATTCATGTGATAAACCTATTACTTCTGCCACTTCAAACAAAGTATCTATTTCACCGATATTACTGCCTTCTGCCCACTCTTGCCTCATCACTTCAATGATATAAGGCTTCAACAGGCCTTCTTTTTCCGCTGCAAACGAGACTGCGCCTGCCAATGTTGGGTCCGTTTCAATCGGTGGTGGAGAAAATGGAATACCCATTTTCTTGCAACTACGTGCTACGTCTTGGCGTACTAAATGTATTTTCTTCTTTACTCGCTCAGGCGATGATCGACCGGCCCATCCGCCAAAAGGTTTCCATAAAAACTTTACGCGGTATTGATCAACGACAGAAAACATACTTTTAGACGCTAAATAACAATATGGACTTCTAAAATTAAAATAGACATTAACCTTGGTCACTGCCTGCGCATTACTTGCTGTGTTATCGTTCATCCCCTCACCCCTCCATACTTACATTTTTTTTATTAGTATAGACCACTATTGTGCTATTAACATCCCTAAAAATACTGCTCAGGCATGCAGTATTGCAGATATAACGACATTAACCGTTTGTTTTATAGTGCATCGCTATCGCATACATACACTAGCCTAAATGCTAATGCTCGTCTTTATAGTTCAAACGATTCATGCAGCGTTGGTATTCTCACATCTGTTGCTTGAATTTTTGCAGCAAAGCTTTTCATGCTTTTCTCTTCACCATGAACAAGGTACGTCGTTTTAGGGTTCCCTGTTTTTGCATGCCATGCGATTAATTCAGTTTGGTCAGCATGCGCAGAAAAACCACCAATCGTATGAATACTGGCTTGAACAGGCATCTCTTCACCAAATATTTTTACTGTTTTTGCACCATCAATAATACGTCTTGCTAACGTTCCCTGAGCTGCAAAACCAACAAATACAATACTACTGCGCCGATTCCATAGATTATGTTTCAAATGATGCCGCACACGTCCGCCCGTACACATACCCGATCCTGCCATAATAACAGCACCACCACCCACCTGATTGATTGCCATTGACTCGGTCGTTTCACGCGTAAAATGTAGCCCTGGAAACCCAAAAGGGTCTTTGCCTTCATTAAACAGGTTTAGAGCTTCTGTGTTATAGCATTCAGGATGCCGCGCAAAAATTTGCGTTGCAGAAATTGCCATGGGTGAATCAAGAAACACATTAATAAAATGTTTTATCTTTTTACTAAGAATACCTTCTCGTAAAAAATAGAGCACTTCTTGCGCTCTTTCCATCGCAAACGTCGGAATGATGACATTTCCGCCACGGCCTATCGTTTCATTAATCACCCCATAAAGCTCTTTAATAGAGGGTTGTAATTGCTTATGCACCCTATCACCATAGGTTGTTTCCATAATAACCGTGTCTACTTTTGGCGGCCTGTCTGGTGCGTTCAAAATGGCCCGTCCACCGTAACCAAGATCACCTGAAAAGAGCACTCGTCGAACCTCGCCCTTCTCTTCAAGCTGCAGAAGAATAGACGCTGACCCCAGAATATGCCCTGCCTCAAAAAAGGTTGCTTGTATCCCCGCTGCTAGCTGTTCAGATTGCCCGTAAATGGCTTGTCTGCCAAAAAACTCTAAACTATTGAGCGCATCTAAAATACTATATAGCGGCTCAATGTCCTTATCACTATTTTGCTGTCGTTTTGCTTTACGCTGTTGGTAGCGCGCCTCTTCTTCTTGTAGGCCAGCAGAATCCAGCATAACCAACCGAGCCAACTCCAATGAGGCTGCCGTGGTGATAACAACCCCTTTAAAACCGCGTTTCACCAACAGCGGGATTCGCCCGCAATGGTCTAAATGAGCATGCGTCAGTAATAAAAAATCAATCGAAGCAGGGTCAAAGCCAAACGGTTCAGCATTTTCTTCAATAATTTCTCGACTGCCTTGATACAGCCCACAATCAATGAGAATGCGCTGACCGGCACATTCAATAAGATGACAGGAGCCGGTTACTCCCTTTGCAGCACCGTGGAATGTAATATTCAACTTGTCTCCTTTAACTTCAAATTTTTCTGAGCACGCCGATAAAAATAAAGTCCTATGCACTTCATCATATCATCTAAAAATACATCGCGTTACGTACCAACTTTCTAAACGATTGGCGAGCTCAGACAGGCTTGAATGCTTATATCATGCGCCATCATCGAGCAACCCCATTGCCTTGTTTTATCACAAACTTGGGTGCGTAAATATCAGCAAATCGCACCTACTTTAATTGATATAACGTTAACTTGATCCGCATCAGATCTGACTTCATTTCCTCATATCAACCCATATTGAAGTGCTATAGTGCCTTGAACATTTGCACATCACTATAGCCTTGGAACAAACCGTAACTTTCGACCTCGACCTTATTCAGCGTTATAACAAAGCTGGGCCACGCTACACCTCGTATCCAACAGCTGTTGAATTTAATGAAAATTTCACAGCTGAAAGTTATCAGCAGCAAGTTGACCTATCCAATCAACGAGGTGGGCCGCTATCTCTATATTTTCACCTGCCTTTTTGTGACACGGTCTGCTTTTATTGTGCCTGCAATAAAATCATTACCAAAAATCGTCAGCATGCTGTTCCCTACTTAAATAATTTACACAAAGAAATCGCCCTACAAGCAGCCTTATTTGATTCTAAACGCACCGTCGAACAACTACATTGGGGCGGTGGCACGCCCACTTTTATTAATCATCAACAAATGCGCGAACTGATGGCTGTTACACGCCAACATTTCACATTAGCAGATGATAATAACGGCGAGTTTTCCATTGAAATAGACCCTCGTGAAGCCGATGAAAAAACCATCGCTTTATTACGAGAGATTGGCTTCAATCGAATCAGTTTAGGGGTTCAAGATTTCAACCCCTTTGTTCAAAAGGCCGTTAATCGCATTCAAAGTGAAACCGAAACATTGGCGGTTGTTGATGCCGCCCGTGCAAATAATTTTCGTTCTATTAGCCTCGACCTGATTTATGGTTTACCCCATCAAACGCCTCGTAGCTTTTCACAAACGCTTGATAAAGTCATCCATGGCGCGAACCCTGACCGACTGTCTATTTTTAATTATGCACATATGCCTGAGCGCTTTAAAGTTCAACGCCAAATGAACAAGGACGAGTTACCCACGCCCGAAGTAAAACTAGAAATACTGCACCAATCTATTGATCAATTGACCAGCGCTGGGTATGTATACATTGGCATGGATCATTTCGCAAAGCCTGACGATGAGCTGGCTGTTGCCCAACACAATGGCAAACTCTACCGAAATTTTCAAGGCTACTCCACACGTTCAGATTGTGACCTGATTGGCCTTGGCGTTACTTCTATTGGGCGTATTGCAGATTCCTACTCCCAAAACCAACGCACATTAGACGACTATGCAAACAGCTTGAAGCATAATGAACTAGCTATTTATCAGGGCATTACTCTGAATGCCGACGATAAAATTCGCCGTGCTGTGATCACTCAGCTTATTTGCCATTTCACGCTAGATATTAGGACTATTGAAGAAGAACTTAATATTAATTTTGCCACTTACTTTGCTGACGCCTACCCACAGCTCGATCAATTTTCGCGTGATGGGTTGATACGCTACGATACTAATGAAATTAAGGTCTTAGCCTCTGGGCAGTTGTTGATTAGAAATATTTGCATGGCATTTGATTTTTATAGCCAACAAAAAGCTAAACATCTTTTTTCGAGCGTGATTTAGCCCCCTTAAATCCCCTCACTAACAAGCCTTATTAAACATTAATTTTTGGTTGATTACCCAGTGGCCTGAAACGAATAATAAGTAATGGCAAGAGCGTCATATTCGCCAGTAAGGCTGCAATCATTGAAAACCCCGTTAAAAGACCAAAATATATAGTGGGTATAAAATTAGAAAATACTAAAATTGAAAAACCTATCGTAATCGTCAACGAGGTGTAATACATTGCTCGACCAATCGAACTATGGCTTCGCTGAGCCGCCAACCAATAATCTTGATGTTGGCTATATTCATCTATAAAACGGTGTACATAGTGAATCGTGTCATCGACGGCTATGCCTATACAAATAGCGGCGATGGTGATTGTCATCATATCCAGTGGAATTGCTAACCAGCCCATTAGCCCAAGCACCATTCCCGCGGCCATTATATTGGGGATGATGGCGATGGCTGCTAAGCGTATGTTTTGAAAAAGTATTGCCAGCATTATCAAAATAGCAACAAACACAACGCCTAAGGTTAAAATTTGTGAGCGAAATAAGCTTTGAAGCATATTATTATAGAGAACGACCATGCCGGTAACTTTAATTTGCTCCTCATCTATCCCAAGGTCACGGTTTAGACCTTGTTTAATTTCTGCCAATAACTCTCCGCGTTGTAGTGACGGGTCTGATTCAAAAATTCTGATGCTAAAACGTAATTGATTGCCATCGGCAGACATGTAAGGCTCAATTAACGATTCCTTAATAACAGGGGGCAACTTTTTATAAAGAATCGCCAGCTCAAAATCATTATTTAGAATCTCCTCATTGAGCGTTTTTAGCAAACTTACTGCTGTTGCTATGGAGATTACCTTCCCTGTTTCATCAAAGGCATCAAGGTAATTATGTATCTCCTCAATCTTCCCTAGCATCTGACTGTTAAACCAATAACTTGAGCCGGTTATTCCAACAGCAGCATCACCATACTCATCATCAAAGAACTCATCGTCCTCCTCATATATTTCTTCTTCAGCCTCTTCTTCGTAAAAATAAGCCGGTGCATCAATAACCACATCCATGGGGGTTGTACCGCCTAGCTTTTGGTCTATCAGCTCCATACCCTGATAAATTTCTGTCGACTCTTTATAGTAATCTATAAAACGGTTTTCAACGGTCAGTTGAGCAAGCCCCCAAACACTTAACACCGCCAAGAGAACAAAAGACAACATAATTCCACGACCATATTGCTTATTCTTATCTGCCAAAAACTGTGTCAGCTTCTCGGTAATATCATGTTCTTGCGTCGGCTTTTCCTTATTTAATAACACCACTGCCGCAGGAAATAATGTAAACGTCATCAGCTGCGCGATGCCAATACCTATTACCATCATCCAACCAAAATCAATCACTGGGCGAATACCGCTAACCAGTAGCGAACCGAAGGCCACCATCGTGGTGATCGATGTATACAAGCAGGGAATAAATTTACTTTTTACCGTCTCAAGCACTAATTCTCGCTGATCATAATTTGCCAGTGTTCGATGTAATTCTCTATACCGGACAATTAAATGAACCAATAACGATAACGTTAAAATAAGAAGCAATGAAACAAAGTTTGATGAAACAACCGTCACCGGCCAATTTAAAAGACCCAAGATACCAATCACACTCATTGCTGATGCTGAACAGGTCATCATGGCCAGAATAACCCAGTGTAAGCGTCTAAAAATAACACTTAAAATAATGATGAGAATCACAAAAACAGCAATACCAAACGTTAATAAATCATGCCGAATAAAGTCTATCGAGTCGCTGGCAATCATCGGCACGCCCCCTAAAAACAAGTGCGCGGACTTTCGGTGTTGATCCATGATATTACGTACTGTCTCAATATCTTTACTTTGTTGGACCTGTAACAATGCGTTATAAGCATCAAACTCATCTGAAATTTTTTGCAGTAAGTTAGCCTCTTTTACAGAAAGCTTATTTTCTAACTGCTTGGTACGCAAAGCATCACGACTTTTTAGCAAACTCTCCCACTTTTCATCAAATTTAAACGTTATTTGCAGGGCAGTCGTTTCCCCATCAGGACTGATTAATAGATTACGGTAAAGCGGACTAGAAATTATCTCTTGCTTAGCTAGCTCACGATCAACCATAGGGCTTTCTAACGTAATAACCTCCTCGCTTAACTCATACAACGTCATCGGAGGGCTATTAATTAAAGGCACATCTAATAAAGTAGTTACTGACTCAACTCGATCAATCTTTTTTAATTTTGACCGTAACTGATTTATGTCTTGTAGCACCTCATCTGAAAACATATCCAACTGAGGTGTATAGGTAAGAATTAAACTATCATCTGAACCATAGCGCGCCTTTATTGACCGATAAAGTTCCAATGATTCATCATTTTCTAGGACTAACGAATCAGCAGAGGCATCTAGTCTAAACTTAGTAGCATGAGTCCCCAGAAAAATGACTAAAAGCACCATTACGACCATTGTAAAAATAGGTCGACCTAAAACGGTCCGGTTATAAATGGCTAATAATGTTGTCGACATATTATTTATAGATTCATTAATGAATTGTCTATAAGCATACGGGTAAACAGCATATTACTAAATTTAATTTGTGATTTTTTTCACTTAAAGCTTTTTTAAAAGGCCAGCAACACCTTCTTTTTATCACCCACCCGCTATAGGCTTTATACGGTTACCGAATAAAGTAAATCTAGCGCATTGAAAAACCTTATTTAAATAAAAAAGCCCCAACTCCCTAAACGGGAATTGAGGCTTTTTATATGGTGGGCCTACAAGGACTTGAACCTTGGACAAATGGATTATGAGTCCACTGCTCTAACCAACTGAGCTATAGGCCCATTGTTCTATTCTGACGTATCTATAAAGCTACGTAAATGCTCTGTTCGTGAAGGGTGACGTAATTTACGTAATGCTTTTGCTTCAATTTGGCGTATTCTCTCACGAGTCACATCAAATTGCTTGCCCACTTCTTCCAGTGTGTGATCAGTATTCATATTAATACCGAATCGCATTCTAATCACTTTTGCTTCGCGAGCGGTTAAGCCAGCAAGTACGTCTTGTGTTGACTCTCTCAAGCTTTCAATTGTTGCTGAGTCTACTGGTGACACTGCGTTAGCATCTTCAATAAAGTCACCTAGGCTTGAATCCTCATCATCACCGATCGGTGTACCCATAGAGATAGGCTCTTTTGCAATTTTAAGTACTTTGCGGACTTTGTCTTCTGGCATTTCCATTTCTATCGCTAACTCTTCTGGTAATGCTTCTCGACCTTTTTCTTGCAAAATTTGACGTGAAATACGATTCAATTTATTAATCGTTTCTATCATATGCACTGGTATACGAATCGTTCTTGCTTGGTCGGCTATGGAACGCGTAATGGCCTGACGAATCCACCATGTTGCATAGGTAGAGAACTTATAACCACGACGATATTCAAACTTATCAACCGCTTTCATTAAGCCGATATTGCCTTCTTGAATAAGGTCTAAGAATTGCAGCCCTCGGTTTGTGTATTTTTTAGCAATGGAGATCACCAATCGTAAATTGGCTTCAACCATTTCTTTTTTAGCACGGCGCATTTTGGCTTCGCCAATCGATAAGCGACGGTTAATGTCTTTGATTTCTGTCGTGACTAAAGAGCTTTCGCTTTCTACATTAGCCAGCCTAACTTGTGCTTTTTTAATTTCATGGAAATTTTCTTTAATAACAGCAACAAATGGCTCGTCTGTTTTTAAGTGCTCTTCTAACCATGTTATGTCACTTTCATTTTTAACAAAGCCTGCGATAAATAACTTACGCGGCATTTTTGCTTGTTTAACGCAGATGTCAATAATGGTTTTTTCTTGAGCTCTAACCAACTCAACACATTGTTTCATTTCATTTGAAAGCAATGTAAAGAAACGCGGTGTAAATTTAAGCGCCATAAACAATAAGGCCAACTCATCAAACTCTTTTTGAGTTTTTTCTGAGGCATAACCTTCTTTTTTAATCACCTTAGTACATTCTTTGTACTTAGCCGCAATTTCGTTAATACGAACTTCGACATCTTCGATGGTTAATGCTGGAATTTCAGGCGCACTTTCATCTTTCGCTGCCGCAGGCTGCGTGTAATCATAGTCGTCTTCTAAATCAACAAAATCTGGAATATAGTCTGCTAGGCGAAGCTCATCACTCTTAATTTTTTCGAACACATCAAAAAAGCGATCCACAACAGCTGGGTAACGAACAATCGCCGCCAACATTTCGTTTTGCCCTTCTTCAATACGCTTAGCTATATCAAGCTCACCTTGGCGAGTTAATAAGCCAACCGTGCCCATTTCACGCATGTACATACGGACAGGGTCTGTCGTTCGGCCTAACTCTTTATCAACGGTTGCTAAAGCAACAGCCGCTACTTCAGCCGCAGCAGATTCATCAACCGTTTGAGCAACGGTGCCATCGGATACAGTATCTGACTCTGGCGCCTCTTCGCTGACACTAATGCCCATATCTGAAATCATTGTAATGATTTCTTCAATACGCTCTGGCTCCACGTCTTGTGGTAGGTGATCGTTCACCTCCGCATACGTCAAGTAACCTTGCTCATGCCCTTTACTAATCAATGCTTTGATTTTAGAGGTTTGTTCTTTCTGTTGTTCTTTATCCATTATGTTCCCGTGAACTAAGTACAAATTTTCGCCAACTGAACCGAGTATTTTAGCAGATATTCTTAATTTATCTACGAATGTTCTTTTATTTCATTAATTCTCTAAGCTCATCTCTTTCTTCTTCACTTAAATCTTCTGCTTTTGCCAATAATATTTCATAACGACTCTTTTTTGCCTGCTCTTTCAAGCGCTCAATCGCGCCTAAAAACTCCTGCTCAGTCGACTCCCCTTCGATTAATCGCTCTTCGGCAAACAATGCTCTAATAATTTTTTCATGTTCGTGCCCACGAAACCGTTCTAGCAGCATTGCTGGCGATACCTCTATATGACCATTTAACACCGAAATAATTTCATTTAATACCGGCATTCCTGGCACATTTAATTGTAACCAAGCGTCTTGTGTATTAATTTTTTGCACCAACGCAGGCTCATGAAGAATCAGCATTATTAAATGCCTCATAGCCGAAAGGGGGGCGGCCCCAGTTTTTTTAACAACTTGTCGCGCACCGAATCGAGGTTTGAAGGAAGCGGCCGCACCTTGCTTTTCCATTTTAGTTAGCTGTGCTAATTGTTTCTTCATTAATTCTGCAAAAGCACCCGCAGGTAATGTATCTAGCAATGGTTTCGCTTGCTCCATAAAACCAGCCCGCCCTTCAATTGTCGTCAACGGGTGCTGTTTACCTAAGTAATCAAAAAAATAACTGGACAACGGCGTCGCCTGCTCTACCAACTGCTCAAAGTGTGAGGCCCCTTTTTCACGAATTAAACTATCAGGATCTTCACCCTCAGCTAACAGTAATACTTTTATTTGCCGTCCAGTGCGCAAAGCTGGCAAAGCATTCGTCACAGCACGCCATGCTGCTTTTTGTCCCGCTGTGTCACCATCCATACATATCACCAAGGTGGACACAGAGCGAAATAATAAATCAACGTGCTCGCGAGTGATTGCGGTACCCAAGGCAGCAACAGCATTTGTAACGCCCTGCTGATAAAGCGAAATAACGTCTAAGTAGCCTTCAACCACAATAATTTGCTGTATTTTAGTAGACGATTTTAGCGCTTCATATAAACCATATACTTCACGGCCTTTATGGTAGAGCGGCGTTTCTGGAGAATTTAAATACTTTGGCTCGCCGCCATCTAGAACTCGACCACCAAACCCGATAGTTTGCCCACGTTTATTACGGATAGGGAAAATAATTCGCTCTCTAAAGCGGTCATACGTTTTATTATTTTCATTCGTCACCACAAGCCCTAATTCACCTAACTGATGGAGCGAATCGTTATCTTGGCCCAACGACGACAGCAAATTACTCCAACCTGGTGGTGCAAAACCTAATTGGAAGGTTTTAGCCACTTCGCCTGTCAGCCCTCTATTTTTCAAGTACTCCGTCGCAATATGACTGGCCCCATGCTGTCGCAGTTGCTGCTGGTAAAAGTCACTCACCTTCTCATTCATACGCAGCAGTGGCGATAAATCCCGTTTCGGTTTCTCCGTTTCAAACCCTTGCTCGCGTACAACTTCCACGCCAGCGCGGCTTGCTAATTCTTCAATTGCTTCTACAAAACTAAAGTGGCTGTAATCCATTAAAAAGCCAATCACCGAACCACTCTGGCCACAACCAAAACAATGATAAAACTGCTTGTCTTGGCTGACAGTAAAACTGGGGGTTTTCTCGTTATGAAAAGGGCAGCAAGCAGAGTAGTTTGCACCTTTTTTTTTCAACGGTAGCAAGCTATCAATCACCTCGACAATATCGGTTCTTGCCAATAAGTCATCAATAAAATGCTGGGGGATTCGACCTGCCATGATTATGGTATTTTATTTACCCTATGATTCTTGCTTGAAGCATAGACAACATTAACAAGCGTTAATACTTTTCTATACGAGCCGGAAGTGCCCAGTGAAATTGATGCGCTTCTCCATGCCTACCAATTTGTCATACAGTGATCATGCGGACCACTAAATAAAAACAAATTAAGAAAGCTTGGCTTTTATTTTACCGCTTGCCGCACCAACGTCTGCACGACCTTGTAATTTAGGACGAAGAATACCCATCACTTTACCCATATCTTTCATGCCTTGCGCACCAGATTCGGTAATCGCCTGATCGATCAGTTGATCGACCTCTGATTCAGTTAATTGTTGGGGCAAGTACTGCTGGATAATACTTGTTTCTTTTTGCTCTATCAGTGATAGATCGTCACGACCTGCTTTGTCAAACGCCTCTATTGAATCACGACGCTGTTTGACCATCTTATCGAGCAATTGGAGGACTTGCGTATCATCTAATTCGATACGCTCATCGACTTCTTTTTGCTTAATAGCAGCGAGTATTAAACGAATAACACTCAGCTTTTCTTTTTCTTTAGCCTTCATTGCTAACTTCATATCCTCACGGATACGGTGCAATAAAGGCGTAGCTTGTTCGCTCATTATGTTAACGACGCGAGTAGCAAATATTAGCTACGGCCACGACGAAGGTTGTTCAATGCGCGACGTGTGCGAGACAACCCTTTCAAATGACGTTTAACCGCTGCAGCTGCTTTACGCTTGCGCTCAGCAGTTGGCTTTTCATAAAACTCACGTTTACGTGATTCAGCCAAAACGCCGGCTCTTTCACATGTACGCTTAAAACGACGTAGAGCAAAGTCAAATGGTTCGTTATCTTTAACGCGAACTGAAGGCATGTATTTCTCTCTTCTTAAAAGTTAAATGGTGTAAAAGGATGGCGGATTATACACGCAGCAAAGCCATATGCCAACACCCATACTCTCCTAATAACAACACCTTTAACGAAAATCTATTGTTAATGATTAACGTGAGCTTCATATCGTTTAGGCAGAAAGCGCCTTGTTTGCGTATAATAGCCTGCTTTAAAACCTTGCTAAACCATCGCCATCAATGACTACCCAGCCACCACTTGTTCTTGGTATTGAAACATCCTGTGACGAAACAGGCGTTGCCTTGTATGGCGAACGCGGCTTACTCGCTGATGCGCTGTATAGCCAAATTGACATGCATGCGGAGTACGGAGGCGTTGTGCCTGAACTGGCTTCACGAGACCACGTCCGTAAACTAATTCCACTTATTAAACAATGCTTTGCTAATGCCAGCGTAACTAGTCGTGAGTTGTCCGGCGTTGCCTACACATCTGGGCCGGGACTTGTTGGCGCTCTGTTTGCTGGAGCTAGCGTTGCTCGAAGCTTGGCTTATGCGTGGGACATCCCCTCTATCGGCGTTCACCATATGGAAGGTCATTTATTAGCCCCCATGCTTGAAACAACACCACCTAGCTTTCCTTTTGTTGCCTTATTGGTCTCAGGTGGGCACACACAATTAATTAAGGTCAATCAAATAGGTGACTATCAACTACTCGGCGAATCCTTAGATGATGCTGCCGGCGAAGCCTTTGATAAAACAGCAAAATTACTCAATTTAGGCTACCCAGGGGGACCTGCCTTGGCCGCTTGCGCCAAAAATGGCAATCCGGAAAGGTTTAATTTTCCACGCCCTATGACCAACCGGCCAGGGCTTGATTTTAGCTTTAGCGGGCTCAAAACTTTTGCCTTAACAACCAGCCAGCAACATGCTTTAGACGAGCAAACCTGTGCTGATATCGCCAGAGCCTTCGAAGATGCCGTGGCTGACACATTGGCGATTAAATGCAAACGCGCTTTAACTCAAACCGGGCTCTCTACCCTAGTGGTTGCTGGTGGCGTCAGCGCCAACCAACGTTTACGTAAAACACTGGACCAAATGGCCAAAGAAATCAGCGCCAAGGTATTTTATCCCCGCCATGAATTTTGTACTGACAATGGCGCCATGATCGCTTACGCTGGTTATCAACGTTTATTAGCTGGGGAATTCGACGAGCTCAGCATTAAAGCTCGACCTCGCTGGCCATTATCTGCACTTAATACGCCTCAAACAAAGTAAACAAAGACCTTATGGATATTATTTTTCTACGAAACTTACGAATTGAAGCCATCATTGGCATTTTTGACTGGGAACGCAAAGTAAAACAGCCCGTTTTTTTTGATATCGAAATGGCCGCGGACATAAAAAAAGCTGCTGCTAGTGATCATATTGACGACACTTTAGACTATAAATCTCTATCGAAAGCAGTGATTGATTTTGTCGAAAAAAGTGAGTTTCAGTTAGTTGAAACATTAGCCGAAAAAGTTGCCGAACTGATTATTCATGATTTCAATGTCCCTTGGCTAAAGCTAACCTTGAATAAGAAAGGAGCATTACGCCATGCCGATGACGTTGGCATTATTATTGAGCGTGGATCAAAACCCCAATGACCACTGTTTACCTAAGCATTGGCAGCAACATTGAGCGCGAAAAACATATCCGTGCCGGTATAAATGCCTTAAAAAAACAATTCGGTAACCTCACCTTATCCAGCGTTTATGAGTCCGACGCGGTTGGTTTTGATGGTCAACCCTTTCTAAATTTAATTGCTGCTTTTGAAACAGATCTGTCCGCAATACAAGTAGATACCATTCTTGATACGATTGAAAAAGACAATGGCCGCACCCTTGATCAGAAAAAATTTAACCCGCGAACACTGGATTTAGATTTAATCCTGTATGGCAACTTCATCAGCAAAGACCCTCTTCTCGATATTCCGCGTGGCGAAATAACTCAGTATGCATTCGTCTTAGAGCCACTGGCTGAAATTGCTGGCAACCTACAACACCCTGTTTTACAGACCTCTTACCAGCAGCTCTGGCAACATTTCGACAAATCTAACATCGTACAAAAACGCATTGATTTTAGTTGGGATTAGACAAGGCTTTTACCGCCATCAACCGCAATCACCTGACCGGTAATATAAGCCGCATTTTGGGCTAAAAATAACACTGTTTCGGCAATATCGCTGGGTGCACCTTGTCGCTGCAAAGGAATTTTTTCAACAATGCTGTCGGTCAATTCAGTTGCCTGACTTTCTGGCCATAAAATTGCCCCTGGCGATACGCCATTCACACGCACATCTGGCGCCAACTCCTTAGCTAACGATTCTGTTAACGCATATAACCCCGCTTTTGCGGTGCTATAAATCGGGTAATCTACCAATGAACGTTTAGCATAAATATCAACAATATTAACAATACAACCTTTGGTTTTTTTTAATGCCTTGAACGCCACTTTACTGACAAAAAATGGGGCTTTTAAATTACTCCCCATCAAATCATTCCACTCACTCTCATTAGCATCGCCAACTGGCGTTGGGTAAAATGTAGACGCATTATTAATCAACACGTCCAAACGCCCATGTCTAGTAATCACCTGATCGACCATCTGCTCAATTTTCTGCACCGACTGTAAATCCGCTTTTATAGCCCACGCAGAGTGCTCTCTTTTATTATTTAATAGCTGAACAAGCTCATCCGCTTCGCTGCGTGAATGACGATAGTGAACCACAACACCGTACCCTGCCGCATGAAACGTTTTCGTCATTTGCGCGCCAATTCGCCTTGCCGCACCAGTAATTAACACTATTTTCTGCAATTTGGACACACCACCCTCGAATTAAACTAGACTTTCAATAAGAACATACTACTGAATAACATATGCAAAACCGATTCTTTTTGTTGCTATTTTTGGCCCTTCTATTAAGTGCTTGCGCTCAAGTCCCTGACCAAAAAGGCTACCATTACGAATACTTCAATCTTAACGCCATGGCCAAGACTGATATCGACATGGTCGCTGACACCCACGTAAAACAAACTATCAAACACCTGAGGCTACTAGCAACAAAACTCTACAAACGTAACCCACGAGAATGGAAGAAAACCAATTTAAAATCAAGAGAAGCCGCTGTAGCACGTATTTTTAAACAACCCTTTCCAACCGTAAATGGCAAAAGTAGCGTGGACAGTATTCGACTCGCTTTTAACGAACAATATCAAGGTGACCGTGTACTTGCTTATGTATCGGGCTTAGCTAGCATGCTTACTTTGTCATATAACGGTAAAAGCCAGTTTTATTTATTCGATAGCTTAGATGCTCAAAAAGTGTATAACGGCGCACGCAATATTGAAGTCGCTTCGTGGTTACTGCAAACCAAAAGAAAACAAAATGGAGAACTTTTTTTACTCAGTTCTGGTAAAGGCCTCTCCGCAACAAACCGAAGTTATGATCGGTTATTTGGCAAGCTCATTGGTCAACAGGATCTGCTCGCGCTGGTTATTGCGACTAAAAACCATCGCACTATAAAAAATGTTTTTCAGTCGGCTGCCCGGTTTGTCTTTTTGCCCGTTTAAGCCTCTAAATATGCATACTCAGTATTATAAAATACACACAACAACATCATTGGCAGACTTTATGCCCAACGACTTTAGTCTGCTCTTGCATGCTTTAATTGTTGAATGACTTCAAGCCGCCGTTTATGAATGGCCTCACCAATTTTCTTACCCACTAAACCCTGTTTAACAAACTCTTTAGGGTCAACTTCATTCGCTGCAAAGTAAGCCTGTTTAATCCAATCAGCCTGTGGATAGTCCTTGTTTTCAAAACCCTTTCGACCTCTGGCGTCTGCCTCACAAGCCAATAAAAATGAGGTTAATTTTTGCGGTTGGCGAAAAGCCCCTAATGCCTCCAACACTTTCAATAAGGTCTCCGCTTTTAACTCAAATGCCCGATGACAATGCGTATGATATTTCATCACTTTTTCTGCCAGATCAACAAATTCATTGGGAATTCGCAAACGTGTTGCCATCTTCTTTAAAGCCGTTAACCCCATCTCCTCATGACCATGATGAGACGGCCAGTTATCCGCTTTCGTCAGCCCTTTCCCAAGGTCATGCACCAATGCCGCAAAACGCACGACAGCACTGTCCGATAACTTAGCGGCTTGACGTAGCACCATCATTGTATGAATACCGGTGTCAATTTCAGGATGGTGCTTTGCTGGCTGAGGGACACCGAATAATACGTCCAACTCCGGCAAAATAACCGCTAAGGCGTCACATTGCCTTAATACTTCAAAAAATATATCTGGTGATTGCTCACCCAATGAGCGACTAATTTCTTGCCAAACACGCTCCGCTGTTAACAAGGCAAGCTCACCACTACTAACCATTTCTTGCATCAGTTTCATGGTCTCTGGCGCCACGCTAAAACCCAGATGCGCATAACGTGCAGCAAATCGTGCCACCCGCAAGATGCGTAACGGGTCTTCTGTAAAGTGTGGAGACACGTGACGCAATATTCGAGCTTCTAAATCAACTTTGCCACCATATGGGTCAATCAATTCGTCGGCACGTTGTGCCATCGCATTGATCGTCAAATCACGCCGTTGCAAATCTTCCTTTAATGTTACTTCCGGTGACGCATGCACTTCAAACCCTTTGTAACCACCGCCAATTTTGCGTTCTGTTCTTGCTAAGGCATATTCCGCTTTTGTATCCGGGTGAAGAAAAACAGGAAAATCCTTACCTACTTGCTCAAAGCCTTGTTGTAGCATTTCATCTACCGATGAGCCAACAACAACATAATCCCTATCCTTTGACGGATAGTTAAGCAGCTTATCCCTGACGGCACCGCCTACCAGATATATCTCCATTACCATAGTCTAATATATGTTATGATTTTAAGTTTTTTTTCAACCCAAGGTTTTATTGTGTTAGAGATTTTCATGTACTGTTTGCTGTTTGGATCCTTCACAGGACTGATTTCAGGCCTCTTAGGTATCGGCGGCGGTATTGCTATTGTGCCATTTTTAGCTTGGCTATTACCCCCCCATGGTATGCCAGTAGAAACCAGCATGCAAACTGCGATTGCTACTTCTTTAGCCACTATTATTATCACCTCCCTTTCCGCCATTTATGCGCAAAACAAGCGTGGCGCCATTGACTGGAAAGTTGTTAAATATTTCACCCCAGGTATTGCTATTGGCGCTTATTTTGGCGCCCACTTAGTGCATTACCTGACGACTGAGCTGCTCTCTATGGTGTTTGGTGGGTTTTTATTACTGAATGGCCTTCGTATGGCACTAAAGTTAACACCGAATCCTGAGCGCAAACTGCCTTCTCCACTACCCTTGAGTCTCGCCGGTAGTGTTTTAGGCATACTTTCCACGCTGATTGGTATTGGTGGCGGTACTTTTACTGTTCCGTACATGTTATTGCACAACGTACCGATGAAAAAAGCTATTGCATTTGGAAGCACCTTTGGCCTACCTATTGCCATTTTTGGTGCCATTAGTTTTATTATTCTCGGCCTAAAAAACACTATCCCCATAGAAGGCAATATTGGCTATATTAATATACCTGCCTTTCTGGGCATTAGTGTAGCCAGCTTATTCGCCGCACCGATTGGTGTGCATCTAGCACACACAATCCCTACCGGTGCAATGAAGAAAACGTTTGCCGTCATCATGCTTTTTGTTGGCTTAAAAATGTTTATTAGCGCAATTTTTTAATTATTTAACAGCTGCCTTATAGAGCAACATACCCACCAACATGGATACCACGACCAGCAACGGTTCTTGAAAACCAAACCCTAAACTTGCAACCGCAGGACCTGGGCAATAACCAATAACGCCCCAACCAATACCAAATAACGCCGCGCCTATAATTAACGGACGATCTATTTGTAATAAGGTTGGTAATTGAAAGTCGTCAGCCAAAAGAGGTTTACCTCTTGAAAAAATAAAACGGTAAGCAAGCGTTGTTGTTAAAACAGCGCCCCCTAAAACAAACATTAAACTGGGGTCCCATTGACCGGTGATATCTAAAAAATTGATCACTTTATTGGGGTTTACCATTTGCGATAACGCCAAACCGACGCCAAAAATAACACCGGCAACTAACGCACTGAGTATTTTAAGCATTATTAACCCCCCGTAATTTGTTTGAATACATACACTGTTACAATGCCACTTAACAAAAACGTCGCTGTTGCTACTAATGAGCGCAGAGAAAAACGTGAAATACCACAAATTCCATGCCCACTAGTACAACCACTACCCATTGCTGTGCCTATTCCAACCACCAATCCGCCGGCAATTAATAATATTGTAGACATCGATTCCCTAGCCGCTATTGTGATTGGGAAAAAGTGCATATAAACCGCACCTCCTAAAACAAGGCCCACAACAAAGGCAAAGCGCCATGCCTTTTCTTCAAACGAAGGCGCATTAAAGACACCGGCGACAATGCCACTGATGCCTGCAATACGACCATTTAAGTACATTAAAATACTCGCACTGATACCAATTAACACACCGCCTGCTAACGATAAATAGGGGGTAAAGTTCTCCATAGTGTCACTTCTCTTATGTTATGAATAAATTTATATTATTAAATATTATAAGCATATTATCAAAAACATATTAACCCCCTAGACCCTGCTGAGAAGATAAATCTTGTGTAAAATACACGCCATGAAAAACAAAACCGACCAATGGCATACCTTACATGCCGAAACAGCCAGCATTGAGTGGAAAGACTTAGAGCGTTTTTTTGCTCGCGGTAATTTATTACGTGTTTCCAGTGAGCTTGATCTTGTGGATGCCGCTGTGGAAATAGCTAATGACAATAAACCAGTTATTGAACAATGGATCGCTGAGAACCGTTTATCAGCCGTTTCAAATAAAGAGGCTTTATTATGGTCAAAAGGTGATAGCAACCTTTGGTCTGTTATTGTATTACCTTGGATTCTCGTTCAGCAACGTAAAGGGGCTCGCTAGAAAGCTGCTTTCATTACGCTGGTTAAAACAGGGTGTGGCGTGGCGGCCTGAGTTCAGCTTTCTATCATAAAAACGATTTATCATTAACGTTCTTATCACCCTTAGCGCTCTAGCTTTAGCCCAACATCGCGGCCCACGCCTTTTCCAACCGCTTTTCTGAGATAGGTTCCCTAGTTTTAATTTGCTGGGCAAACAGCGATATTCTGAATTCTTCTAACATCCAGCGGAAAGCTTCATTTTCCGGGTTTGCGTCTGTTGAAGACACCCACAGCCAAAACTTCTTTTCAAAATACTGCGCCTGTTTTGTTTTTTCTTGGTCTTTATGTAATTGCCCGCCTGCTTTTTCCAACCTAAGCTGAATTGCTTTTAAATAACGTGTGTAAAACCTTAACTGGTCTGCCGAAACGTGCCTAACAAACCCGTTGAAACATAAACAAGACAATTGCTTAGAAATGTCCTCATACATAACTTTTTCATTACGCCACTGTTCAAGCTCTTTTACTAGCTTTTGATATTGAGACAAAAGCTGCGAAATAACCTCCGAAAGTTCATAGCCTTTTGCATACAATGAAATATCATTTTTCTGCGCCGCTGCATCAAACTCAGCTTCAGTACGAATATCTTGGTCAGCAAAAAAACTAGCAATCAATTGATAGGCCAAATCATCGAAAACATCCTCCCCATGGCTCCGTTTGCAATGGGGATGCAATGGCAATTGTTGATAACTAAACGCCTGTGCGGTGGTGATGGCTGACTGCCGGCTTAGTTTTTTTAGCTCTTTTGAAAACTTCAAACGAAATAACCGTATCAAGCCATTTCGGTGAGTTTTTTGCGCCTGTTCAGCTGAATCCATTAGCGTGAGCCCCACACTCCCTTGCTCATCAACTAAGGCGGGAAAGCCCTTCAACTCTTGCCCATCATGTTGAATCGTTTGATGCTCGGGGATATCATCAAATTGCCAATTTTTTGAACCCGATGACGATAACGCACTGGTTAACGCCGTTTGAAATTGCATACCTGCCTTCTCAGCATACTGCCGCTTTAAGGCATTAAAATCTTTAGATACAGCAATAATTTTAGATTTTTTACCCAAAATATGAAAATTCATTCGCAGGTGGGGTGATAATTTATCTAATTCAAAATCTGCTGCTTTTAAGGTTGAGCCAAATTGTTTATTTAAAAAAGCAGCCAATTTGTCTAACAAACGCCCATTCGCATAATCCATTTCCTCTAAGCAGGCTTCAACAGAATTTGAAATAGGCACAAACTGTTTACGTAAATTTTTTGGCAACCCCTTTATCAATGCTTGTAGTTTTTCCGCGTACAAGCCCGGCACCAACCACTCAAACCCATCATCAGTGAGCTGGTTCAACTGCGCCAATGGGATCTGCGCCGTTACTCCATCTTCATTATGACCTGGTTCAAAACGGTAACTTAATTTTATCGGCACACCATTTATCAGACGCATATCGGGAAACTTATTTGCATCAACCGCTGTTTCATCTTGCGAAGAAACATCCTCTGGCGTTAATTCAAGAATCGCCTGATTTTCATCCTTTTTTATCCACTTATTTAAAGCGGCCAAACTGTTGATTTGCGCTGGCAATTTTTGATCATAAAACTCAAACAAGGCTTGCTCATCTACAAGCAGGTCTACACGGCGGCCTTTTTGCTGTTCATACTCAATCTCCTGCAACAGTTTTTCATTTTTTCTAAAGAAAGCTGCATGACAAACCATATCTCTATCAACCAGCCCATGGCGTATAAACATCTCTCGCGCCTGCTCTGGTTCTGTTCGAGCCAACGGTACTTTCCGCCCTTTGCTAATCGTTAAACCAAACAGTAATAATTGCTCGTGAACCATGGCTTGCGCTGATTTTTTTGACCAATGCGGTTCATAATAATGGTGCTTAATCAAATGCCCAGCGGCTTTTTCAATCCACTCGGGTTTTATTGATGCAACCGTTCGACCATAAACACGCGTTGTTTCTACTTGCTCTGCGGCCATCAACCATTTTGGCGGCTTCTTGAATAACGTAGAGGCGGGATGAATGTAAAATTTTAAATTCCGTGCACCTAAATATTCAGCTTGTTCGTGTTTAAAACCAATCCGAGTCACCAAGCCTGCCAATAAAGACTGATGAATTGCATCATCGTCGGCCTGCGTGTTGTTTATCTTCAACGCCAAGTTTTTTTTCACTAAATCTAATAGCTGACGACGAATATCTTCCCAATCCTTTATTCGCATATACGCAAGAAAGTTTTCTCGACAATATTTACGGAACTGATTATTCGATAGTGTCTTTTTCTGGCGTTGTATTTCACGCCATAACACTAAAAAGGATAGAAAATCCGAGCTCTCATTTTGATACGCCTTATGTTTTTCATCGGCATATTTCGCCTTATTGCTCGGCCGCTCCCTTGGGTCTTGGATCGACAAGGCCGACACTATGGTTAAGGCCTCGTCTAAGCATTGAAATTGCTCAGCGGCTAATAACATCCTGCCAAATTGAGGATCGAGCGGGAAATGCGTTAACCGCCGGCCAATTTGAGTTAATTTTTCATTTTTATCTAGCGCACCTAGTTCATGCAAACTACGCACGCCACTACGAATCATTTTATCCCCAGGCGGCTCTAAAAATGGGAACTGATTAATATCTGCCAGCCTCAACGATTTCATTTGCAAAATAACCGATGCCAGATTGGTACGTAAAATTTCAGGTTCAGTGAATTCAGGCCGTTGGTTAAAATCATCTTCGCTAAACAAGCGAATACAAATTCCCGCCGCTTCTCGCCCACAGCGACCACTTCGTTGATTCGCACTTGCTTGTGAAATAGCTTCTATTGGTAGCTGCTGTATTTTGCTCCGCTGACTAAAGCGACTGATCCGTGCCAAGCCGGTATCTATCACGCAACGGATACCCGGTACTGTTAATGAAGTTTCGGCGACGTTTGTCGCCAGCACAATACGTGGTTTTTTATGCGGCTTAAAAATAGCAGCCTGCTCTTTGGCACTAAGCCGTGAATACAAGGGCAAAATATCATAGCCTGCTGGGTGATGTTTCCTAAGCGCTTCTGCCGCCTCTCTAATTTCCCGCTCACCACTTAAAAACACCAACATATCACCCGCTCTCTCGCGATGTAATTCATCAGCAGCATTAACAATCCCCTGAACGATATCCTCGTCGCCTTGCTGCGAATCGACACCGACCGGCCGATAACGCATTTCAACCGGATAGGTTCTACCGGAAACATTGATAATAGGTGCGCCATCAAAGTGCCTAGAGAAACGCTCGGGGTCAATCGTTGCCGAGGTAACAATTAATTTTAAATCTGGTCGCTTTGGTAGCAGCCATTTCATATAACCTAAGAGAAAATCAATATTTAAACTACGTTCGTGCGCCTCATCTAATATCAAGGTATCGTACTGGCTTAAAAATGGATCAGATTTAATCTCTGCCAACAAAATACCGTCTGTCATTAACTTAACAAGGGTTTGTTGATTCTCCTTACCCTGAAAACGAATTTTGTAACCAACCGCTTGCCCTAGCTCTGACTTCAGCTCATCAGCTATGCGTTGCGCCACGCTAATGGCGGCTAATCGTCGCGGTTGTGTATGGCCAATTTGTCCCTTAAACCCACGACCCAGTTCCAAGCAAATTTTAGGTAATTGGGTGGTTTTTCCTGACCCCGTTTCACCACAAAGAATAATAACTTGGTGCTTATCAATCAGCTTGGAAATTTCCTCCCGTCTCTCACTAATCGGTAAATCAGGAAAGTTCACTGTTGGGCAACTTCCCTCACGCAGCTCTACCTGACTAATAGACACTGCTACTTTTTCAGCCAGCGTGTCTAGCAGCGCTTGCTGTTCTAGCGAGCGTTTTAAACTCGCTCTTTTTAACTGCGTACGAAAGGCATGCCGGTCTTTGGTTAAACAATTAGGGATTAATGCGCGAATCTCGCGAATGGATGAAGGCATGTAAATAAAAACTATCGCTAGGCAAAGTGGCATTATACCTAAAGGGCCTCTAACACGTTTACGTGAGCCCTGTGGTTTTAAAAAAGTTTACTCAACTAGCCACCTTTTTCAGGCCCAGCAGTCGTGCAACATCACTATCTCAACGTTACGCGCTAACTTTAGTCCGCTTTAAATACAAGGTTAAACGAGACGGGAACGGTTGTTGCAATAGAGGGAAGGCTTGCAATCTCCATTAACGCCTTAACCCCTTCCGTTAGGCCAAAATCCATGGCATTCAACATGATTGGCTTAATTGTACTCACCGATATTCCGCCATTCACAGCGATCACTTGTAGCTGTGTTTGCACCGCCACTGACTGCCCATGCAGATTAAGTGTCAACGCCACTGGCATGACAAGCCTTTCACCGATATTTAGGGATGTTATCGCGTCCACCTCTATATTCGTAGACACTTCAGCTGTCGGAAAAGCTGCCGTTTCAAATAATAACGACTTCATACGCTCATCACGAATCTCGATATTCGTTTTAACACTGGCCAAATTAATCGTAACGCTTGCAGCGCCATTGTTATCAACAGAACCACTCAAAGAGTCGAAGCTATGCACTTCGCCAATTGTATTTTTCTTAATGGAAACGAAATAAAGTGATGAGGCGGTATTATCCAGTTGATAACCTGCTTGCGCGGCTAGCGACAAACACAATAATGAAATAAGTAAAATAAGCTGTTTTATTCTCATAACAATATCCACTTGGCATTAAATGTACAACCGATGATAACAAACTTTTAACCCTTTAATGAACCTCATACAATGGTATTGAAAATACCTGCCCAAACAAGCTTTCCAGCTCATAGACACTATTTTTCATAAAGTGCGACGCCTTAGTAGACTAAATTTTATTTCACGCATAAAAAAGCCCCAGCTACATAGTAGCTGGGGCTTTATAACAAATGGTGCCCAGAGACGGATTCGAACCATCGACACGAGGATTTTCAGTCCACTGCTCTACCGACTGAGCTATCTGGGCATCTAAGATGTGGTCGCGTATTAAACAGCGGCAGGCAACTTTAGTCAAGAAAGATGTTAGAAATGACCTTATTTATCGACCGGAACGTACCCTTCTGGTGCTTGAGCGTCATCACTAAATAAAAATTTCTCCATTTCTGCCTTTAATAAAGCACGCGCTTCAGGCTCAAAAGGCGTTAGTCTATTTTCGTTAATAAGCATCGTTTGTTGCGCTAGCCACATCTGCCAGGCTTCTTTTGAGATATTTTGTACGATTTTTTCACCAAGCTCACCCGGAAAAGGCGGCTTTTCTAGCGCATCGGCTTCGCGTTTTAATTTTTGGCAGTACATAGTATTAACCTTCTTATGATTCATTCGTTAGCTGGGAAATTAATTCACTCACCGGCTTTGGGAGACCTATTTTCACACGGCTGTTTATTTCATACCAGCTAGATCTATTATCTTCTGCAACTTTCGAGCTAACCGCTGGCGTCGAGCAAACAATAGGCGTGTAATCCAAATGATAATGAGAAAATGTATGACGTTTTTCCGCTATTGTTTTCGCCCCAGTTATGTCAGTGTCATTTTTTTCACACCACTCAACCAGTTGGTCATACGTTTCAAATTCTGGAAAAGCCCATAGTCCACCCCATAATCCTGTTGGCGGTCGTTGATTGAGTAAAACCGTCTGAGCATTTTTAAAGACTAACCAGTACCGCTTTTTAACCGGCAAACTCATTCGTTTTTTTGGTGTCGGTAATTCTGAAACTAAGTTTTTCTTTAGTGCCAAACAGTCGTCCTTTAATGGGCACTGCGGGCAGTCGGGGTTTGAACGCTTACAAACCGTTGCGCCCAAATCCATCATGGCCTGATTATAGTTACCAGCCTTATGCTTAGGTGTTAACTGCTCTGAAATAGCCCATAGACGCTTTAAAATGGCACTATTCCCAGACCAGCCCTGTATCGCAAAAAAACGACAGAGCACGCGTTTCACATTGCCATCAAGTATCGCTTCTGACTGCCCCATTGATAAGCTTGCTATCGCCCCAGCCGTAGAGCGCCCGATACCCGGCAACTCAACAAGCTCAGCGAGCGTTTGAGGAAAACGCCCCCCATACTGATTAGCAATGATGCCTGCTGTTTTGTGAAGGTTTCTTGCCCGTGCATAATACCCAAGACCTGACCAATAATGCAGCACATCATCTAATGGCGCTTTTGCTAACGCTTCAACGCTTGGGAAGTGCTGAATAAATCGCTCAAAATACGGTATAACCGTTGTTACCTGAGTTTGTTGCAACATGATCTCAGACAACCAAACACGGTAGGGCTCTGGCGGTAATTGCCAAGGCAAACTCTTTCTGCCGTGCAACTCAAACCAACTAAAAACAAGGGCCTGAAAATATTCAGGCCCCACGGACAGCTGCTGAGGTTGCTTTATTAAAATAGGCTTTTTAATAAGTCACCCGCTGGGCCTTTTAATTTCTCGCCAATTTTCTCATCGAGCTTTTCTTTTAGCTCTGTTTTCTTTTCTTCAATTTTTTCTTTTTGCGTCTCGAGTACGATCGCTTTGGTGTCAACCTTAATACTTGGTTTTGCAAATGTTCCAGACACATTCACCGGAATTAACATGTTTTTAAGGTCTTCAGCATCGGCTTGCTCGGCCTCACTAAGTGCCTTTGTCCGCTGTAATGTTAGTCGATAATCCAACACCTCACTGACTAAATTTGCTGTCCCTGCCCCTTTGATATTAATCAAGGGTGAGGCCATCAAGAGGTCTTGGTTGTTAACCAAGCCATTAGTTATTTGCGCAGTACCAGACATATTTGCAAAGGCTGTTTCACCCGTGCCTTGAGCTGCCAGCGCAGATACATCACCTTTCAGCACAGCCTCACCTTGTTTAATTAATGCAGCAACATCAATGCCTTTTACCGTGCCGTCTTCGAAACTAAACTGCGCAGTACCATTTAATGCCGACTTAAACGCAGCAACCGTATTCCCGCGCGTGGTTAACGCTGCTTTAATATTGGCCACGCCAGACACCTTAGACTCTCCCATCAGGTCTACCATCAACGGTTCAATATCAACCCCCGTTACCTGTTCTTTAACGCTAATACGTGGTGTATTTTGGCGCGCATCAACTGTTGTTTTACCCTCATAACTACCGTTATAAAACTTTTTGACACTCTGCTGTGAATTTAAAACACCATTTTTAGCGACAACTTTTACACTCGCCTCCTGTGCCGTTAAACCATTAACAATGAGCGATTGCACTGCAAACAAACCATTGATATTTAAATCACGGACTGTTTGAACAGGAATTAACGCAACTGCTGCTGGCGGAGGAACAGAGGCGCTATTACCCGCGCTGCTTTGGCTCCCCTCTGTGGCTTTTTTTGGCAGATAACGATCAATATTTATTGTATCTACCGCTAAATCAAAAGTGACCGCTGGCTTATCAAAATTATTAACAGATGCCTTACCCGATAACGTTGAATCATCGAATTTAATCGTCATAGGATCTAGCGTTAAGCTCCCCGATTTTGCTAAGTCAGCCACCAAGTGAGTGGCTATATCAACTTTCATTGCACCATTTGGAACAGGTTCTCCGGCCGCATCAATTGCTAACGCTAAGTCTTGAAAATCAAATTCATTTAACCCTTCGTTAATCACCACATCACCATCAAGCTTCAAACGTATTGTCGCTTTTGGTTTACTACTTTCTACGGTAAAGGCTAACTCAACACCCATTGGCGACCCTATAGATAACGCATCTGTACTCAAGCCTAAATCAGTCAGGTTGTAGCTTTCACCCTTGCTGGCATCATCCCATGATATGTTTGCATCAACAATTTGCACACCACCAATTGCTATCGCACCTAAGGCAGCCCCTGATGCTTGATCAGCATTCGTATCGCTTGGTTTTTTATCGCCCTCAGCCGATGACTGGATCATATCTTCCCAGTTAGTTTTGCCGCGTTTATCCTTTGCTAGGTTTAACCGCATGCCTTTTAGAACAACTGTGCTCACTTCTACCTGCTTACTTAACAACGGTAGCAGCTTAACTTTAACGTTTGCCTCTTGAATCTCTGCAAAGTATTCGGCGTTAAAACCTGTTGCATTGCTTAAACTCACCTCGTTAATACCCACGCCCACCCAAGGAAAAATAGATAAATTAAGGTCACCATTGATGGACAAATCACGGCCGGTCTTATCTTTAACAACCGCCTGAATCTCTTCTCGGTAAGCATTTGGGTCAATCAGCATTGGCGCAACTATAATAGTCACAACCAATAAAAATACTAAACCACCCAAAATTTTAAATAATGTTCTCATAACTTTTACTCCCCCTTGAGTATTCGTTTTATATCCTTAGATGATATCAGCCTTTTACTTAAGGCTGCATGAATGACCGGTTTAAGTTAAGCGGCTAACAAACGCTCTATTTCAGCCAATTCATTTTTTGAATCAATGAGTATTTGCAATGTGTTATCGGGGCCAAGCTCCCCTAATTTCAATTTTTGAAAAGCAGGGATTTTAAGTAACGGCGGGCACATCATAAACTCGGGCGTTCCAATTGTTGCATGCACACGTGCAATCAACACCAACTCTGCCAAACCAACCTGTTCATTATCTAACTGCCAATTTTTCCGGCTTTCTACAACGTCCAGCATTTCGTCTAAGCCCCATTTCTTTATGATCAGCGCACCTACCCTAGGCGCCAATACATCAATACACTTTGTTCTGTTCAGGTCATTTTGCAAAATATTCGGATATTCATCCAATGTCGCTAAAATAGAGGGCACACCAATATCTTGAAAGAGGCCAGCTAGCATTGCATCGCCCGATGCCAATCCTTGAGCTTTACCCGCTAAAAAATAAGATATCACTGCAACCTTAGTAGAAAACCGATATGCCTCTTTTATATACCCTTCAATTTGCTTATTTGACGAATGAAAAACAGATTTTGACAAAAAACTAAGTGATAGATGATAGGTTTCACGCAAACCCATTCGGGCAACTGCCTGCTCAACCCCTGTAGGAGGCACTCGGGTCAAGTACCTTAAACTACGCGAAGTTTTAATAATAAACCCAGATAAGCCCATATCACTTTCGATAATCTTCGCAAACATCTTAACGTTACCATTAGGGTGGTTTAACGCCGATAAAATTTTCAGGCCAACATCTGGTATTGCGGGTAATAAAGACTTATTCGCAAGAATTTTTTCAAAAACCTCATCGTATTCTCCATATTCCTCTTCCATCATTAAGTTTCCCTGTTAATTTGAAAGTATTTAATCTATTTTTGGTCAAGGGGCAGGCAAAATCAACCGATTAGATGTATTATTTCCAGTCTTTTATTAATTTGCTGGTTTAGGCTATCACTAGCATCAGCATGGAACGGACTGATCATGAACTCAATTCAAACAGACGACACAAGAATTCTTGGTATGCAGGAAATTATTTCTCCTGAACAATTACACAAAGATTTGCCCATTACAGATACGGCTGCGGAAACTACTGCCTCAACTCGGAAAGCTATTCATAAAGTATTGCATGGCGAAGATGACCGTTTACTGGTCGTTATTGGCCCTTGCTCAATTCATGATACTACGGCAGCGCTCGGCTACGCTGCTCATTTAAAACCTTACATTAATAGCTTATCTGACGATCTGATCATCGTGATGCGAGTATATTTTGAAAAACCACGCACCACGGTTGGTTGGAAGGGGCTTATTAATGACCCAAACCTTGATAATAGTTTTGACATTAACAAAGGTGTTCATCTTGCACGGGAATTACTACTAAATCTCAACTCTCAAGGTATTGCTGCCGCGACAGAATATTTAGACTTAATCACACCTCAATATGTGTCCGACCTGATTGCTTGGGGCGCTATCGGTGCGAGAACCACAGAAAGCCAAACGCATCGCGAGTTATCATCCGGCCTCTCCTGCCCAGTCGGCTTTAAAAATGGCACTGATGGCACTGTTAAAGTAGCGATTGATGCAATTGGAGCAGCCATTCGCCCACATCACTTTTTATCGGTTACCAAAAAAGGCCAGTCGGCCATTTTTCAAACCGCTGGCAACGACGACTGTCACTTAATTTTACGCGGTGGCAAAACGCCGAATTATGATGCCGACAGTGTTGATGCTGCCGCTAAAGAACTTGCGAAAGCCGGCGTTAACCTACACATGATGATTGACTTTAGCCATGCCAATAGCAACAAACAACACGAGCGCCAAATGCTCGTAGGTAAGGATGTGGCGAAACAAATAGCCGGTGGTGACATGCGTATTAGCGGCGTTATGATTGAAAGCCACTTAGTCGCTGGCCGCCAGGATCAAGTTGACGGCCAAGAACTTGTTTATGGTCAAAGTATTACCGATGCTTGCATTGACTGGGATAGCAGCGTGCAGTTGCTAGAAGAATTAGCGGCCGCTGTGCGCTCAAGGCGCAAAAGCAAACTAGATAGTGCAAACGATTAATCATTGATAACTGCTGATGAAAATTCAACTTAATGGCGAAAATTTTAGCTGTGACGATAAAACAACTTTGGAGCAACTGATCAAACAAATGGGCCTGTTCGGAAAGCGTATTGCTATTGAACTGAATGAAGAAATAAAGCCCGCCGACCAGTTTAATACTATTCAACTTAAAGAAGGAGATACTGTGGAAGTCGTACAAGCCATTGGTGGCGGTCAACCCGATGACCTTGTTGTTGCCGGCCAATCTTTTTCCTCTAGATTACTAGTGGGCACGGGCAAATATAAAGATATGGCAGAAACCCAAACGGCTATCGAAATGAGCGGCGCTGAGATCGTCACGGTAGCCATTCGCCGAACGAATATTGGCCAAAACCCTGGCGAGCCTAATTTGCTCGATGTTATTTCCCCTGATAAATACACTATTTTACCCAATACAGCAGGTTGCTATACCGCTAAAGATGCTCTTAGAACATGCCGCCTTGCACGAGAACTATTAGGTGGGCATAAACTGGTCAAATTAGAAGTATTAGGCGACGAAAAAACCCTATTTCCTGATATTACTGCCACCTTAGAATCTGCTGACATTCTCGTTAAGGAAGGTTTCGACGTAATGGTTTATACCAACGACGACCCTATTATTGCTAAACGGCTAGAGGAGATGGGCTGTGTAGCCGTTATGCCACTTGCCGCTCCAATCGGTTCAGGCTTGGGTATTCGTAACCCATACAATATTCTCACCATCATCGAAAATGCTAAGGTACCCATTATTGTTGATGCTGGCGTCGGTACCGCGTCTGATGCTGCCATTGGTATGGAATTGGGCTGCGATGGCATTCTAATGAACACAGCTATTGCCCACGCAAATAACCCTGTATTAATGGCATCGTCTATGAAAAAAGCCGTGCAGGCCGGACGTGAAGCCTTCTTGGCTGGTCGTATGCCTCGCCGCCGATATGCGTCGGCCTCCTCACCGTTGGATGGTTTAATTTAACCGAGCTTTATTCATGAGCAACGAAACCAACCCCAACTTCTTACGCCGCATTCGCAGTTTTGTAAAACGTGAAGGCCGTTTGACGCCCGGACAAGACAGCGCCATTAAAACAGGCTGGCCATTATATGGCTTGGACCCGGCCCTTCTTATTGAGCCAAATTCACTGTTTGCTAATAACCACCCTGTAACACTAGAGATAGGCTTTGGTAATGGTGAAAGCTTAGCCACCATGGCTGAGAATAACCCAGGCAGAAACTTTATCGGTATTGAAGTGCATCGGCCTGGTGTTGGGCATTTATTGCGTATCGTTTTAGAGAAGAAGCTGACTAATATTCGTCTTTTTGATACCGATGCTATTGAGGTACTTCAGCACGCTATTCCTGACCATAGCCTCAACTGCGTACAACTGTTTTTCCCGGACCCTTGGCACAAAAAAAGGCATCATAAACGCCGCATTGTTCAAACAGGTTTTTTAAACCTTATTCACTCTAAACTGGAAACTGGTGGGTCCTTTCATGCTGCAACAGACTGGAAAAACTATGCCGAACACATGATGGAGACGTTAAACGCTCATCCAGGGTTTATTAATTCAACTGAGCCAAATTATGCCGAACGCCCAGACTCTCGGCCATTAACTAAATTTGAAAACCGAGGTTTACGTTTAGGCCATGCCGTATGGGATATGATTTTTATCACTAAGACTATTAAATAACCTCCTCACTCACACATTTTCGTTCACCTAAAGTCATTGTCGGCACTTTAATCTTCTCCATCATTTGTTGAAGCTGCTCTAGTCGTTCCAATAACTCAGCCTCCAATACTTTATTGTTGGCAATTTTTTCGTCCAGTTTATTTTTACCTGCAGATACATCTCTCAGACTCTCTAATTTGCTATCCATCATCTTTTTTTGCTCACTCACCTCTCGAATCAAACTAGCAAAAGCCATCGATTTCCAACGATTAATATCAGTTTGCGCTTGTTCAAAAATGGACATTGCCTGCGATCCAATCGTGTCAACAAATCGTTTCGTTAATGCATTTTGTTCTGTTAGTGCAACCGCCGAACTACTACTAAATTCTAAGCCATCTCGAAGCAGCTTATTTAATCGTAGTTGATAACCAGTGACATCAAACCTTTCAGCCTGCTCCGCATCAAGGTTATGCTCGTCTTTAAAGCGCTTATAAATCGCATCTAATAACTTAATACTTGCTTGTGTGGTGCTTAAGGTTTCCTTTAACAGTTCATGTAGTCCTTTAAAACTAGTTTGCATGCCTTGACGAATACCAACACTGGTCCAGCTCTTACTCATTTGCTCACGACCTTCTTCAATTAAATATGACACTCGCCGAGTGTTCACCACCTCCAATAAATCAGCTATTTGCGTATAAAAAATATGCTGACTGGTTTGCAAATGCGTTAGGTTTTGCTTGTATACAGTTTGTTCTTTGCGGGTTTCCAATAATAATTCAGCCGTTGCTGCCTCGCTCTTACTGTAAAACCCGTTCAGCTCACTTGTAAGGCTCACGACATGCTGCAACCGGCTCGTGATGGCATTGTCTGCTATTCTCATACTTTCTACGACATCATCAATCACTTTGTGCTGAAGAATCTCTTTTTGTGAACTAAGTATTCTATCTGACAGGAAATTTTCCAAACCTGTTAAACGGCTTGAGGATATCATTTGTTCATTTTTTTTAATGTTACCGATCAACGCTTGCTTGGCCGATAATGGAAAGATAGCTTGCTCATCTAAATTTAATAACCGTGCTGTTTCCAATGTTTGTTTATGAATCGACTCAGCCCACTCTTTATCACTCATCAATTCGTCATTCATCGTATCAATTTTATTCAATACAACAGCTAAGCTATGTGGGTGTTTACGTCTATACCCTTGAAGATGTTGTTTCCACATTGCCATATCGCTTTGCGTCACACCGGTATCTGCCGCTAATACAAAAATCATTGCTTGAGCATTTGGTAACATACTTAAAGTTAATTCCGGCTCGCTACCCAGTGCATTGAGGCCCGGCGTATCTAACACTGTTAAACCTTTTTCTAACAACGGGTGTGGAAAACTCACTAGAGCATGACGCCACATAGGAATTGTCACGTCACCTTCAATATCTTCGCTCACCAACCCCAGCTCTTTCGCACGTCTCGCTGGCACCGTCTTTGTCTTTAATAACTGTAAAAAACTATCTTGCATTTTTTCGGGCGAGTCGCAATCAAGTGCAAAATGCGCCCAGTGTTTTGGGTCTTTTTTATAGTCTTCTATCGATATATCACTAACACGCGTTTCAATATCTAACAACCTAAGGTAAGGTGCCTCTTGGGGGTCATAAAACAGCTCCGTCGGGCACATCGTTGTCCGGCCTGGGCTTGATGGTAATAAACGTATCCCCGCAGACGAGAAAAATAATGCATTAATTAACTCTGTTTTACCTCGCGAGAATTCAGCCGCAAAAGCGATAGTAATCGTGTCTTTTTCTATCAAACGTAAATTTTTAATCAACATCAACTCTGTTTCTGTATCCGTAAGGCTCGCCTTATCTAGCCAATGCTGATAAGCCTGTATAGATTCAGTCATTGACTGCTTCCAGAGGTCGTAACTACGAAGTTGTGCATCAAGATTCATGTATTAGCCACCCATTATTTAACACGCTTATTTCATAAAGCGTTTTCAAAAGTATAGATGATTATTTAAAAAGTTCTGATCGCAAATACGGTGCTGACTCACACTAATGCGTTTGCTTTAGATAGTGACCACTACCTGCGCCTAAAGGTAACATTCAGCTCATGATAAAATTAATCATAAACAATAGACTCAAGCATCCTAGCGAAACAGCCTGAAGTCTCCCGTTACTATATCAAAGCAAAAAGCGGTGGTAGCAGTAACATTTTTAACACTTGCAAGGCTAATAAGGCCACTATCGGGCTAAAGTCGATACCGCCCATTGGTGGAATCAAGCGCTGGAAAGGTGTCAATACGGGCGCTGTTATTCTATATAACAAGCTGACCACCGGATTATGGGCACCCGGGTTTATCCAACTTAAAATAACGGTTGCGAAAATACTATAAATAAAAACATTAATAATGGTGCTAATAAGTTCTGTCAAACTCCAAATAAAAACCACCCAAACATTCGGTTGCCCTCTCATGGCTAAAAAACCTATTAGCATCTGCAAAACCAACATCAACACAATAGCCGATAGGTTAAGCCCTTTAACTGTAGGGAAAATCGGCTTTAGTACTTTCAGCGGTACCTGTGTTGCTTTAATAATAAAGCTCGACACCGGGTTTCTTGAGTCCGCATTCGTGTATTGCAGTAGCACCCTCAGTACTAACACAAAAATATACGCACCTACCAACGAATTTATAATCAGCATCAATGGGTTTGACAAATATCCTTCTGGCATCAGTTATTTCCCAATTCGTCAGATAACTCGATTGAGCGTTCTTTTGCTCCCAACAGCGCAGCCTGCAAAATATCCCTTAGCCCCTGCTCTTCCAAAATACCTATAGCACGCTCCGTTGTGCCTCCGGGTGAGGTCACGCGTTGACGCAATACACTTGTTGGCTCACTCGACTCTAGCGCCATTTTTGCCGCACCTAGAGCTGTTTCTTGTGTTAATAATTGCGCTGTTTTTTGGTTCAAACCCGCCTTTATTCCTGCCGCCTCCAACGCTTCCATGATCATAAAAAAGTAGGCTGGCCCACTACCTGACAAGGCTGTCACCGCATCCAGCTCATGCTCCTCTTCCACCCACACAGTCACTCCAACTGCACGTAACAGGGATTCCACCAAGTCTTTTTGGTTTTCCGTCACCTGAGCATTTGCATAAAGCCCTGTCGCCGCTGTTTTAAGCAGCGCTGGCGTATTAGGCATACAACGAACAATCGGTAAATGGCCGCCTAACCAACGATCAAGGGCCTCAACTCGGATACCGGCTGCAATAGATACCACAACAGGGGATTTATCCTGTATCGCCTGCCCTAAATCTTGTGCAACCGATTGCATATGTTGGGGTTTTATTGCTAATACCAAAACATCTGCTTTAGTGGCTAGCTCTTTGCTGTCTTGTAAGGTATTAACCCCAAATGTTTGGTTTAAATAGCTCAGTTTTTCACTATCTAGGTCAACAACGGTTAGCTTATCGGCTGGGTAACCATTACTAACAAGCCCACCAATTAAGCTGCTGGCCATATTGCCACCGCCAATAAATCCAATCTGTTTTGTATTCATACTCTCACTTAATCTTAAATTTTATAAACGCCATTAAACCGTATTTTTTAGTCTTTCGCCAAAAATAGCGGTGCCTACTCTCACCATTGTTGCTCCTTCTGCAACGGCCACCTGTAAATCGCCGCTCATTCCCATCGAAAGCGTATCCAAGCTAATATCAAATGTTTGCTCAATTTCTTTTTTTGCCTGTGCCATTTTCCTAAACGATGCGTGCTGCTCAGCTATCGGTTTATCTACTTTGGGAATAGCCATAAGCCCTCGTAACCGAACGTTTTCCAATGATAATATTGGTTCAATAACGTCTAACAACTCATCTAAATAAAAACCCGACTTGGTTTCTTCTTCATCAACATTCACTTGCAAACAAATATTAAGCGGTGGCAGATAAGCCGGTCGCTGCTGATTTAAACGAGTCGCTATTTTTAACCGGTCTACACTGTGTACCCAGCTAAAATAGCACGCAATGTCGCGAGTTTTATTTGACTGAATAGGCCCAATAAAGTGCCATGAAATATCTAAATGCGCCAGTACGTGTTGTTTTTTCAGCGCATCCTGTAAATAGTTTTCACCAAAATCACGCTGCCCTGCACAGTACAGCACCGCCACATCGCTTGCTGGACGTGTTTTACTAACTGCTAATAACTTAACAGGTGAAGAGCGTGTTTGCTCTAGATCTTCGATCAACGCTTGTTGTGCAAAGTATCGTTGTAATAAAGGAAGCATTATTTAAAATTCGTGCCTATACTTGGGGTACGTACTAGAATTTACATACGCTAATGATAGTGATATTTTCTAGTTATTTTATTATACAAATAACAGAGCTCTTTGGGGCAAACGGGTTTAACACATGGATATTTCAGATTTACTAACCTTTAGCACAAAAAATAACGCATCGGACTTACATCTTTCAGCCGGCTTACCACCAATGATTCGTGTTAATGGTGATATTCGTCGAATCAATATGCCTGAACTAGAGCATAAAGAAGTTCACTCGATGATTTACGATATCATGAACGATAAACAGCGACGTGATTATGAAGAGTTCCTAGAAGTTGATTTTTCATTTGAATTGCCTGGTACGGCCCGTTTTCGTGTTAATGCATTTAACCAGGATCGTGGAGCAGCTGCTGTATTTAGAACTATTCCCGTTGATATTCTTACCCTAGAAGACTTAAATTGCCCGCAATCTTTTAAGGAGATCATCAATGTTCCACGCGGTCTTGTGCTAGTAACCGGCCCAACTGGGTCAGGTAAATCCACCACGCTAGCAGCGTTGATGGATTATAAAAATGACAATGTATACGAACATATTCTCACTATCGAAGATCCAATTGAATTCGTTCATAAAAGCAAAAAGTGCCTTATTAATCAACGTGAAGTACACAAACATACCCATGGGTTCAGTGAAGCCCTAAGAGTTGCGCTACGTGAAGACCCTGACATTATTCTTGTAGGTGAAATGCGAGACCTTGAGACCATTCGACTTGCGTTAACCGCCGCAGAAACGGGGCACTTAGTTTTCGGTACACTACACACCAGCTCCGCCGCTAAAACCGTTGACCGGATTATTGATGTATTCCCAGAAGGCGAAAAGGGCATGGTGCGTTCCATGTTATCTGAATCACTTCGAGCTGTTATTGCCCAAACCTTGATGAAAAAAATTGGTGGTGGACGAATCGCCGCCTGGGAAATAATGACCGGCACCCCTGCCATACGTAATCTCATTAGAGAGGATAAAATTGCACAAATGTACTCCACAATACAAACCAGTCGTAAAGATGGTATGCAAACACTTGATCAACACTTAACTGAACTCGTTCAAGCTGGGATTGTCTCGAGACAAGACGCCCGCATGAAAGCCGCTGATAAAAGCACGTTCAATTAAATCCCCCCCCTACAGTAAGGAGATTAATCATGGATTTTGATGCCCTATTACAACTCGTTGTTCATAAAAAAGCATCTGACTTGTTTATTACAACTGGCTGGGCGCCCTCTTTGAAAATAAATGGCGAATTACAAGCCATTTCTAAAAGTCGATTAAGCAATTCTCAAACTCTTGAAATAGTCCTAAGCATAATGACCCCCGAACAAAAAGAAGAGTTTAAGACCACTAACGAATGTCAATTTGCGATTCAAAGACATGACATTGGTCGCTTTCGTGTGAGCGCGTTCACCCAAAGAAGCAGTGCGGGCATGGTATTACGACGAATTGAAAGTAAAATACCAACAGCAGAAGAACTGGGCATACCCCCTATATTAAATGAGCTAGCGATGACGAAACGCGGTCTCATTATTTTTGTTGGTGCAACAGGAACCGGCAAGTCCACATCATTAGCGGCCATGGTCGGCCACCGTAACAACAATAGCACCGGCCATATTATTACTATAGAAGACCCTATTGAATATTTACACTCTCATGCTGGCTGTGTCGTTACGCAACGGGAAGTAGGCATTGATACTGAATCCTATGAAGTAGCTTTAAAAAACACCCTAAGACAAGCGCCTGATGTGATTCTAATTGGTGAAATTCGAACACGAGAAACAATGGATCATGCTATCGCGTTTGCCGAAACGGGACATTTATGCTTATCAACCTTGCATGCAAACAATGCGAACCAAGCACTTGATCGCATTATTCATTTTTTCCCCGAAGAAGCACATAACCAATTATTCATGGATTTATCACTCAATCTCAAAGCTGTAATAGCTCAACAATTGATACCCACAATCGATGGCAAAGGCCGAAAAGCTGTTATTGAAATACTCATAAACACGCCTCTTGCCTCAGATTACATTAGAAAAGGCGAAATACATAAGCTAAAAGATTTAATGAAAAAATCAGTTGAACACGGAATGCAAACCTTTGATCAAGCATTATATGAATTGTATAAAAAAGGTGAGATTAGCTATGAAAATGCTCTGATGTATGCTGATTCACAAAATGAAGTAAGGCTGATGATTAAACTTGGCTCTGAAGCTTCTTCAGACTTTAATGACGAATCAATCCATTTAATAGATACGGAATAAACCTACCGTTTATCTGGTATAAAACACCTCTCATCTTTCAAATGCCCCTGTTTATGTGAAATTCTGCTAGGCTCAAAACCATGAAAATTCATCAACAGCATATTAGTTTAAAACCACCACAAGGTTTTACGCTTATTGAGCTTTTAACCACCGTTATTATTGCTGGTATTCTCTTAGCAATTGCAGTACCCAGTTATCAAGAGTTTATTCGAAAAAACCATACTATTACTCAAACAAACAACCTAGTATCTTCACTTAATTTAGCTAGAAGTGAAGCGATCAAGCGAGGCATTCAGGTCACTATTCGTCGTAAAGGTATCGCCAGCCAAGTTTGGGATACTGGCTGGGATGTTTTTACTGACATCAATGGAGACGGAACTCTAACAGACGATGCGGATATTAACTTATGCGAAACGGGCGAAGATTGTCTTTTAAGAACGTATGGCGCACTACCAAACGGCTATACGCTGCGTACAGGGGCCAATTATGATGATTGGGTCGCTTATTTACCCAGCGGCCTATCAAGAAGTTCTAGTGGAACAGCCAATGACACGTTTAGAGTATGCGCCAACAATGCCGATATATCTAAATCTAGAGCAGTAGCTGTCAGTGTGTCTGGACGCCCTCGAACATCAACAGGAACCGCATCATGCCCTTAATTAAGCAAATAGAACCCAGTCAAAGGGGCTTTTCTCTAATAGAGGTAATGGTCGCCGTATTTGTTCTAGCCATCGGTTTATTAGGCCTTGCAGGGCTACAAGTTGCTAGTCTTAAGAGTAACCACAGCGCACAACTACGCACAGAAGCTGTCATTCATGTCTATGACATTATAGATCGTATGAGAGTTAATAAACTGGTTGCACAAGCAGGCGGCTATGATATTGCTCTCGCAACACCATCTCCAGTGTCTGCCTCTGTTGTCGATACAGACAGAGTCGCTTGGAAAGCTGCCATCGCAGCCTCTCTCCCTGGTGGGGCTGGCGCCATCGTTACCGCTACTGGTGTCACCACCATTACCATACAGTGGGATGATTCACGTGGTACAGGTGGTAGTAACACCCAACGTTTTTCAATAAGTACAGAGTTATGACACATACCAAAACACAAACAACACAGTACGGTATTACTCTTGTTGAGTTGATGGTCGCTATGGTTATTGGCCTGCTATTAGCTGCTGGCATCAGTCAGGTATTTGTTAGTTCTCAACAAACCTACCGAATAACAGAAGAACAATCAAGATTGCAAGAAAACGCCCGCTTCGCGCTGGAATTCATCACCAGAGACGTTCGTGAGGCAGGCTACACTGGTTGCAGGGCCATAGAAGAAATGAATGTGCAAACTGTTGCTAATGCACCTGTTCCGAACTACACAGAAAACAGTATCATCAATGGTAACGAAGCCACATCAGCTACCGTATGGGCCCCGGCATTAAATGCAAGCATTAGCGGTTCAGTCGTCGGTGGTACCGATACCATTACTATTCAAAAAGGTAGTAGTTGTGGAGCCACCTTGATTACTCCAATGACCATCTCCTCTGCAAATATAAAAGTTTCATCCCCTAATAGTTGCAACCTAACAGCAGGTGACGCATTAATGATATCTGATTGCCAAGATGCTCATATTTTTAGAGCTGGCACTGTTTCCAATGGTACCGGCTCACAAACAATTCCTCACCCAGCCAGTAATAACACTGGCACACACTTTTGCATTAACCAAGCAGGTATTGGTACAGGATCTTGTGGTACCGCTAACGCAAAATTATACGGGGCTGACTCTGAATTACTCCAATTTACCTCACTAACCTATTTTATACGCCAAGGTGCTGGCGGCCGAAATGCTCTATGGGTATTTGATAACACCGAGGCCGCTTCAGCACAAAACCCTATGGAATTAATAGAAGGCGTTGAAGATATGCAAGTAACTTATGGTGTAGACACAACAGGTGATGATATTGTCGATGCTTATCAAACGGCTAACACGGTTAATGCGGCTACAAACTGGATCAATGTGATCAGCGCTGAAATTAGTTTATTGGTTGAGACTCAGGACGACAACCTAACTACTGACAACATGACTTACACCTATAATGGCGCGACAGTTACCTCTGCAGATAATCGATTACGCCGAGTTTTTACAACCGTAATCGGCATTAGAAACCGAGTGCAATAAGTATGAATAATCATTTCAAACTCCATAACAAGCAAAGCGGCGCAGTATTATTTGTCAGCCTTATTATGTTATTAATAATGACTCTACTAGGCATTTCAGGCATGCAAACTACTGTTTTAGAAGAAAGAATGGCGGGGAATTTCAAGGATAGAAGCATGTCATTACAAGCAGGGGAATCTGCACTGCGTGAGGCAGAAGAATACCTGAGAACTACCGCTATATTACCACCGTTTACCGGCAGCTCATTAGGTCACTATCAGCCGACTGGCTCTGGGCCAGCACGTTGGGACGCAAGTGTTACCAATTGGTCTGATACCACTAACGATGTTATTGCGTACACCGGAACACTTAGTAATATAACAACACCACCTGCATACATCATTGAAGAAATGCCTGCCGTGCCTGAGTCTGGAAGTAGTTTAGAAGCTGGGGTGGCCGTTGATACTCGTTATTACCGTATCACGACTAGAGCACTTGGTGGCACTGATACCGCTGTAGTTATGTTACAAAGCACCTATAAACGCTAAATGGATTTGGGGGACACTCACATGTTAAAACTAATCATCCAAAGATTTATTTTCATTGCTTTTGCCGCCTTATATACAGCCGGTTCTGCATATGCAGCCATTGCTCCATCACCCTTATTTTTAACCACCTCGGTGGATCCGAATGTACTCTTTAATATGTCTGTTGAAACCCCAATGGGGGGGGCCGCTTATAATGATCAGCCTAATGTATCAACAGGGTGTACTGGTCGCGTGAATGATGGTGGTTCTGTAGGTATCTGTTATTCTCCTATTCAAGAATATCTTGGTTATTTTGACCCTAATAAATGCTACACCTATGGGTCTGGGCAATTTAACCCCGCTGGCCCAGTAAATAACACTAACCATGAATGTACCAGCAAATTTAGTGGTAACTTTATGAACTGGGCCACCATGACAGCTATGGATATGTTTGTCTGGACGATGACAGGTGGCAACCGTGTAGTCGATAGTACAACTGAAACAGTTATTCGTAGAACCCGAAAACAAGACAACGACAACTGGTTTCCCCGTAAACTTATTAAGTCTACTCGAAACGTAAACCCATCTACGGTAACGCCTTGGTCTGTTCCTGTATATATTCGTAATGAAGCATTCGGTGTAAAATTTGGTACATCAATTAACGCCAATGATTTAAGTGGCAGCACCTACAACATACACATCAAAGTGTGTGAAAGTAGCAGTAATTTAGAAGCTAACTGCGTTCCTTATGGAAGCGGCAGTTATTACAAGCCTGAAGGCTTAATACAAAAGAATGCGGACCAAATGCGTTTTGGTGTAACGAGTTACAGCAACACCAATGGTAACGGAATAGATGGGGGCGTTTTACGCTCCAATATGAAATACGTAGGCACAACCATGCCAGATGGCTCTGGCGGGACAATGACTAATCCCCTTGCAGAGATTTTATCAACAGGCATTATTAACACCAATGCAAACACTGCTGATTCGGTAGCAAGTAGTGTTTCCTTATCAGGCGTTATTACCTATTTAAATAAGTTCAGCGACCCTGGTTATAAAGGGAACGACCCTGCTAGCGAACTATTTTATGAGTCTATTCGTTACTTTAAAAACCTTGGTCCAACGGCAGAATACCTTACAGGTGCTAATGGTGGATTCCCTATTTTAGATGGCAGTCGATGGGAAGATCCAATTCAATATGAATGCCAAAATAATTTCATTATCGGCATTAATGATGCCAACCCTTGGAAAGATAAAAAATTGCCTGGCACTCACTTTACGGCCAGTAGTTTTAATGGCACAAATATTAGCGATGATTATGGCGAACCCAGCACGCCTGATTCAGACATCAATGTCACCAACCTTACCAATACTGTTGGCGACTTAGAGGGACTGACCGGTACCGCTCAAGTTGTTGGCTGTACAGCTCTTAATTGCGACATGGCTAATACCGCAAAAATAATTCCAGGTTTAGGTGAAGTAATGGGCACAGCCCCTTATTCACCAAAGGAAAATTCTTACTATATTGCAGGCCTTGCTTACTATGCTAATACAGAAGATATTCGTACCGGCGCCACAGGAAATTTAGGCGCAACAACCGACTTCACAGGTAAACAAACCATATCTACATTTATGGTGGACTCTCAAGAATACAGCTCCAACCCTTTACTAGGGCAAATGAACATGCTGTGGCTTGCTGGAAAGTATGGTGGTTTTGTTGACGATAATGATGATGCAGACCCTAATAATGGTACGCCAGGCACATCAACAACAGAATGGGATGCCGACAGCGATGGCGAACCCGATAATTATGTATTAGCGACTGAACCAGACAAACTTGTATCCGCTCTTAACCAAGCATTTACTAACATTGAGGCACTAACCTCTTCTGCATCATCGGTTGCTACTAATTCTACACGCTTAGATACTAACTCCTATGTCTTCCAGGCTCGCTTTAATAGTGCAACATGGACAGGACAGCTATTAGCGTTTAATTTAAATAATGATGGAAGTATTGGCTCACAAGCGTGGGATGCCTCAACGCTTATACCTGCTGAAAACAGCCGCAATATATTCTCTTACGACTCTACCAGTGGTAGCTCTACGGGCATCATTTTTGAATACGCTAACCTCAATACTACCCAACAACTACTGATGGACACAGATTCATCTGGCACAACAGACACATTAGGATCAAATAGAACCGATTATATTCGAGGTGATACCTCCAACGAACAAAAAAATGGTGGCCCGTTTAGAGACCGTGTGTCTTTATTAGGTGATGTAATTAACTCCGACCCATGGTTTTCAGGTCATGTTGAAGACTTTGGTTACACTCAATTAGCTGACACTACAGAGGCTGCCGCCTACCCTGCTCATTTAACCGCCAAACTTGCTAGAACGCCTGCCGTATACTTTTCAGCTAATGACGGCATGTTACATGCTGTTAATGCAACATCAGAACCTACTGATTCCTCATATTCTTCTAGGGGCGTCGAATTATTTTCCTACGTACCTGATGCAACCATCGGAGCATTAAGTACTTTGACAGACCCTTTTTATGGCTGTGGAGGTGCTGGCTGTATTCCCCACAGGTATTTTGTTGACGGCGCTCCCCGTGGTGGGGACGCTTACTTTGGTAGTGCATGGCGTTCAGTTCTAGTCACCACTCTAGGTGCTGGTGGCAAAGGTCTATTCGCCCTAGACGTTACAAATCCATCCAGCTTTTCGGCTAGTAATGTTTTATGGGAGATTTCAGATGCTCAAGCCCCAAACCCCTCAGATGTAGGTTCTTTTGCTGCCGATCTCGGCTACACATTGCCTCAGGCATCAATAGTTAAAATGCAAGATGGCAGCTGGGCTGCTGTGGTTGCTAACGGTTACGAAAGTGCAAATAACTCCGCCGTTTTATTCTTAATTGATATTCAAACCGGGTATATACTTAAAAAAATTGATACTGGTGTCGGCAGTGCAGGTAACCCTAATGGATTATCTACCCCTATTGCAGTTGATGAAGATGGTGATAAAGTTACTGATAGCATTTATGCTGGTGACTTGCTTGGCAATCTATGGAAATTTGATGTCTCGGGGAACAATACAAGTACGTGGAAAGTAGCTTATGGTACAAACCCTAGTCCTGCTCCACTATATCAAGCTCTTGATGGCTCTGGAACCCCACAACCCATTACCGCCAAACCGCAAGTTGGCAAACACCCTAGCGGTGGTTTAATGGTGTACTTTGGCACTGGTAAATATTATGCCGTTAATGACCAAATTGTTGGCCCATCACCTCAAATACAGACTTTCTTTGGCATTAGAGACCAAGGTTCGGCCGTTGCAAGCCGTACAAATTTACTACAACAAGAAATCCTAACAGAAAAAACATTTGAGGTAACAGCTTCTAACGTTATACAAACACCTTCTAACCCACTTCCAAGTGACTCAACACTTATCGATTTACGTGCAACATCAAATACAACTGTTGACTACACAACAAAAGATGGTTGGTATATGGATCTAAATGTGCCCATTGCCTCCCCATATAATGGCAATGGTCCAGAAGGTGAGCGTGTGATCGCTGCCCCTCTACTAAGAAATGGGCGCATCATATTTGTTACTCTAATACCTGACCCTAACCCATGTAATTCTGGTGGCTCAAGCTGGCTAATGGAACTAGATGCTGTTAATGGGAGTCGCCTTGATACCTCGCCTTTTGATATCAATAATGATGGTGTTATTGACTTACTTGACCTAGTAGCAATGTACGACACTAATGGAGACGGAAACATTGATGCTCTAGATACTATCCCTACCAGCGGTATTCGTAAGGATGGCCTTGGTATTATTAAAACGCCGGGTGTCGTTATTTGCGATGATGGCACAGAATGTAAATACTCGAGTGGCTCTAGCGGTAATTTAGACATGATCAAAGAGTCCTCTGGTAGCCCTACTGGCAGACAATCATGGCGTCAATTAAGATAACCTCTTTTAACAAGTCCAAATTATGAAAACTAGAAACGGCTTTACCCTTATTGAATTAATGATTGTTGTTGCTATTATCGCTATATTGACATCAATAGCATACCCTTCGTATGTGGAAAATACTCGTACCAACAAACGTACAACAGCTCAATCAGACTTGCTGAAATTATCTAATTTTCTTGAGCGCCGCTTCACTGAAAATAACTCGTATTTAATACTAAATGGTACGAGTGACCCTATATCATCCGCTGCCTGTGCAACTGCAGCAGGATGCACCCCGGCCTTAGAGCCAGGTATTATTCATGCTGATTATAATTATTCATTTTCATCAACACCCACGGCAACTGCTTTTGAACTACAAGCTGTACCACAAAATGCTCAAGCATCGGACAAGTGTGGAACAATGACTTATGACCAAACTGGCGCTAAAACAGCCACATTAACAAACTGCTGGCGATAAAAGGGGAGACCGAAGGGTCTAAGCGAAAGTAATCAAGCTGACTAACTTCTTGCTTTCTTAATTAATTACCTATAGTAAAATTTAGCTACTTGAGCATATGACTGAGTACGATAGTAAAAGCAGTCCTGCGCATGAACAAAGAAATACAACCAAAAGCCCTAACTAGGGCTTTTAACATCTGAATGCCCTAATGGTTTATCAGGAAATAAACAATCACGAATACGTTGCTTAACTTCTTTTGCCTCGGGAAAGCGTTGCTCTTGCTTTCGCGACCAGATATGCTTTGTCGCCTCTTCAGTATGTACATTTATTTCAAAAGTGCCCCCACTCGCTGGTATTAAAGTAACACCACCGAGCTCTTCTTCAAACGTTGTCAGTAACTCCTGTGCTAACCAGGCCGCACGTAACAACCACCTGCATTGTGTGCAATACTGTATTTCTATTCTGGGTTTATCGTCGTAGTCCAATTCAGTCACCCGTCAGTAAACTATAAACCAAAAATAATATTATTGATGGTACGCGGGGCTACTTTGATGTACTTCATCAATCATCGCCTTCACGTGCTCTGGATTAATGTCAGGTAGTATTCCGTGCCCTAGGTTAAAGATATGTTTATGCCCGTGACCATAATCGGCCAATACGTCACGTACTTTTTGACGGATTTTTTCTGGGCTAGCATACAAGCTTGTTGGGTCAAGATTCCCTTGCAGTACAACGCTATCTTTCGTGAGCTCTCGTGCTAGCTTTAAATCTGTTGTCCAATCAACTCCTAAGCCGTTATAGCCAGCATCCGCCATAGTTTCTAGCCAAACACCCGCACCTTTAGTAAATAATAATCGTGGTACGCTTGGGTTTGTTGCTTGTAGGGCGTGTGAAATTTTTCGGCTATAGGCTAAAGAAAATGTTTCATAATCTTTTGTTGATAAGTTACCGCCCCAGGTATCAAACACCATGACTATTTGTGCGCCCGCTTCAATCTGAGCTTGTAGATAGCTTATTACCGATTGACTAACGATGTCGAGCAAACGATGCATCAACTCAGGGGTGTCGTACATCATGCGTTTAATTTTTGCGAAGTTCTTGCTCCCACTTCCTTCAACCATGTAACAAGCTAAGGTCCATGGGCTACCGGAAAAACCAATTAATGGAACAGCACCATTCAACCCTTTTTTAATGGTTGAAACAGCGTTCATTACGTACTGAAGTTCTTGATTCGGATCGGGTACAAATAACTTGTCAATATCCGCTGCCGTTTGCACAGTACGTTCGAACCGAGGGCCTTCGCCTTCTTCAAAATAAAGGCCTAAACCCATAGCATCTGGGATTGTCAGAATATCGGAAAATAGGATCGCTGCATCCATTGGATAACGTTCCAACGGTTGCAAAGTGACTTCACAAGCAAGCTCTGCATTTTTACACAGATCTAAAAAACTACCCGCTTGAGCGCGTGTCGCACGGTATTCAGGCAAATATCGGCCCGCCTGACGCATCATCCAAACAGGCGTACGCTCTGTTTTTTCACCACGCAATGTTCTTAACATTAAATCATTTTTTAACGTGGTCATTATTTAATACTCTTAAGTGTAAAAGCCGTGTATTGGCGTTGCTAAAATAGGGTAATGAAGACTATATGTTTAAGTAATCAAGGATGCCTTGGGCGGCCTCACGACCTTCGTAAACAGCCGTAACAACAAGATCCGACCCCCTAACCATATCGCCGCCAGCAAATACTTTTTCATTGGTGGTCTGATAACCAAATTCATTATGCTCTGGTGCTATCACACGGCCACGCTCATCAAGATCTATACCAAAATCTGCAAACCATGGCATTGGACTTGGCTGAAAACCAAAAGCCACAATAATACTATCAGCCGGTACGATTTCTTCCGTGCCTGGTATTACAACAGGGCTACGTCGGCCGCGTGCATCTGGCTCACCTAACTCGGTGGTCACTAATTTAATGCCTTCAACCTTGTCCTTACCAATAATTTCTACCGGTTGACGATTCCAAAGAAAGTTAACACCTTCTTCTTTTGCGTTTGCTACTTCACGACGAGAGCCCGGCATATTTTCTTCATCACGACGGTAAACACAAGTCACTTCTTGTGCATTTTGACGAATACTTGTACGGTTACAATCCATCGCCGTATCTCCACCACCGAGCACCACAACTCGTTTCCCTTTCATGTCGATGAACTCATCGCCCATGATGGTATTAACGCCTTCTAAGTCCATCAAGCGGTTGATATTAGACACTAAGAATGGAAGTGCCTCATGCACGCCCTCTAAGTTTTCACCCGGAAAACCACCTTTCATAAATTTATAAGTACCCATCCCTAGGAAAACAGCATCGTACTCGTCTAGTAATTGCTGAAATGGCACATCTTTGCCAATTTCTGTCTCTAATATAAATTCAACACCCATACCTTCTAGAATTTCACGACGGTTTTTCACCACGCTTTTTTCTAATTTGAACGGAGGTATCCCAAAAGTTAATAGTCCGCCTACTTCAGGGTAACGGTCATAAACCACCGGCTTTACACCATTACGAGCAAGAATATCGGCACAACCTAAACCGGCCGGTCCTGCACCAATAATCGCTACGCGTTTACCCGTCTGTTTGACCGTTGATAGGTCTGGGCGCCAGCCCTGTTTGAAAGCCTCATCAGAAATATATTTTTCAATAGAGCCAATAGTAACAGCACCAAATTCATCGTTTAGCGTACAGGAGCCTTCACACAACCTATCTTGTGGGCAAATGCGTCCACAAATTTCCGGTAATGAATTAGTTTTATGCGACAACTCGGCCGCTTCAATAACCTTACCTTCTGAAATCAGTTTAAGCCAATTTGGAATGTAATTATGCACGGGGCATTTCCATTCACAATATGGGTTTCCACAGTGTAGGCAACGATCAGCTTGATCGGCTGCTTGCTCTGCATCTAACTCACCATAAATCTCTTTAAACTCTTGTTTTCTTTGATTCGCAGGCACCTTTATTGGGTCAATGCGAGGTACGTCAACAAATTGAAAATTATTAGCCATTTTATCTGTGTTTCTCTACGTTAAACTTCTTATGAGGTTATTGAATCTAATAGCGATTTAACGTCAGCCGCTTTAGGTGCAACCAGCCAGAAGTGTTGTATATAATCAGCAAAATTATCAAGTATATCTTGACCTCTTTTACTGCCTGTTTCGACTGTAAACTCTTCTATTAAACGGCGTAAATAGCCACAATGTGCATCCATTGACTCTGTATACACACGATGAATATCTACCAATTCATGGTTATATCTGTCGACAAACGTACGTGACTCGTCCAATACAAATGCAAAGCCACCCGTCATTCCTGCCCCGAAGTTAATGCCGGCCTCTCCTAAGACAGCAATAACACCACCTGTCATGTATTCACAACCATGGTCTCCAATGCCTTCAACAACCGCTATTGCGCCAGAGTTTCTAACAGCAAAACGCTCTCCTGCTAGGCCAGCTGCAAATAATTTACCATTGGTAGCGCCATATAAGCAGGTGTTACCCATGATGGTTGAATCATGACTATCGAACATGCTATTTGCTGGTGCTTTTAGAACCAGTTTACCACCGGCCATACCTTTACCAACATAATCATTCGCATCGCCTTCAAGTGTCATATTTAGACCACCCGCATTCCACACACCAAAACTTTGGCCTGCTGAACCGCTAAAGTGAATATCAATAGGGGCATCGCTCATGCCATTATTGCCATAACGTTTCGCGATTTCACCTGATACGCGAGCACCAATAGACCGGTGAATATTACTAATCGTATATCTAAACGAACCACCCGCTTTTGCTTCGATTGCTGGCAGCACATCTACCACTATTCCTTCAGCAAATGCGGCATCGTCAAACGGATCATTTTGTGGCGTAATGCAGTGCTGTGCTTTCGTTTCATTGCCCGGAATATAATCCAAGATAGGCTGTAGTTTTAAGCCACTTTGCTTATCTGTTAGTCCCTCAATTTGCTCAAGCAAATCTGTTCGCCCAATGATGTCTTCAAGTTTTTTAAAGCCCAGTTTCGCTAACCATTCGCGCACCTCTTGAGCAAGGAAGCGGAAGTAGTTCATCACATACTCTACTTCTCCGTGATAATGTTTCATGCGAAGTACATTATCTTGTGTCGCAATGCCTGTCGCACAGTTATTAAGATGACAAATACGAAGGTATTTACACCCCATAGCAACCATTGGGCCCGTACCAAAACCAAAGCTTTCGGCACCTAAGATAGCCGCTTTAATAACATCTAGACCAGTTTTTAGCCCCCCATCTGTTTGCAGACGAACTTTGTCTCTTAGATCATTTGCAAGCAATGTTTGATGCGTTTCAGTTAACCCTAACTCCCACGGTGCTCCAGCATAACGTACTGAGGTTAGTGGGCTGGCACCTGTACCGCCGTCATAACCCGCAATCGTAATTAAATCGGCATAGCATTTAGCAACACCTGCGGCGATCGTTCCAACACCCGCTTCTGAAACCAATTTAACCGACACAAGGGCTTCTGGGTTCACTTGTTTCAAATCAAAAATAAGCTGAGCCAAATCTTCAATTGAATAAATATCGTGGTGTGGTGGTGGTGAAATAAGTGAAACGCCTGGCTTAGAGTAGCGCAGCGTTGCAATCATTTTATTAACTTTATCACCCGGCAGCTGCCCACCTTCGCCTGGCTTAGCACCCTGAGCAACCTTAATTTGCAGGACATCGGCATTAACTAAATAATGTGGTGTTACACCAAAGCGCCCTGATGCAATTTGTTTTATTCTTGACAGCTTTTCAGTGCCAAATCTTGCAGGGTCTTCACCCCCTTCACCAGAATTTGAACGGCCACCCAAACGATTCATTGCAATAGCTAATGTTTCGTGCGCCTCAGGTGACAACGCACCCAATGACATTGCAGCTGTATCAAAACGTGTATACAAGCCTTCTGCGGGCTCTACTTCATCGATAGAAATAGCTTTTTTCTCATCTAACTTCAAGCTAAACATATCGCGAATGGAGGCAGGTGCACGGTGATTCACCTCATCAGCATACAGACGGTATTTACTAATATCACCTGAACGGACCGCTTGTTGCAAAGAGTTGACAACATCTGGGTTATAAGCGTGATACTCCCCCCCATGAACATATTTCAACAAACCGCCTTGTTCAGTACTTTTTCGTGGGTTCCAAGCTACTTTAGAGAGTTGTTTTTGCTCATTTTCTAGCGTTTCAAAACCAACCCCTTCAATGCGGCTGGTGGTTCCTTTGAAACAGGTATCAACAACTGCCGATTGCAGCCCAACAATTTCAAATAACTGCGAGCCACGATAGCTAGCAATTGTTGAAATACCCATTTTAGATAGTATTTTGTACAGCCCTTTATTGATACCCTTACGGTAATTCTGAGCCAACACATCTTCTTCAATACCAGTTATATCGCCCGTTTCCAGCATGTCGTTCAGCGTTTCATAGGCAAGATACGGACAAACAGCCGTTGCACCGTAACCAATAAGCGTTGCAAACTGGTGTGGATCTCGGACCGTAGCCGACTCAACAACAATATTTGACTGGCAACGCAAACCAACGTTGACCAAATGATGATGTACAGCACCCGTCGCTAATAAGGCATGTACTGGTAAAAAGCCCGCTGCTAACCCTCTGTCACTTAAGACAATAACAACATTACCTTCACGAACTTTTTCCTCAGCTTGCTGACATATATGCTGAATAGCACTTTCTAAATTAAACACAGACAAGTCATATTGCAAACTTATAACCGCGCTTTTATATGACGAATCTGTCATTGACAGCAGTACATCAAATTTTGATGCTGATAAGACCGGTGAACCCACTTCTAAGCGGTGCGCATGTTCGGCCGACTCTTCAAATAGATTTTTTTCCCGACCAAAGCTTGTCATCAATGACATAACCACTTGCTCACGCAAAGGGTCAATAGGCGGGTTCGTTACTTGTGCAAACTGCTGTCTAAAATAATCATACAAGCTACGAATTTTAGTTGATAAAACAGGCATGGGGATGTCATCACCCATTGAACCAATTGCTTCTTGGCCTGCTTCTGCCAACACTTTAAGTACTTGATCTCGCTCTTCAAAAGTCAACTGGTACTGCTTTTCATGCACCTGTAAAGTTGCTTTATCTAATGGCGCCAAAGTCAGTGGATCATCATCTCTTTCTGTACATAGTTTTTTAGTGTGCTCAGCTAACCATGCTTTGTACGGTTGACGAGCCTTTAAACGGTCATCAATTTCCTTCGGCGTAATCAGTTCGCCTTTTTCTGTATCCACAGCTAACATTTCGCCCGGTTTTAAGCGACCTTTTTGCACAACGTCTTCTGGCTTATAGTCATACACGCCCACCTCAGACGCCAGGGTGATATGACGGTCCTTAGTAATCACATAACGAGCAGGGCGTAGGCCATTTCGATCGAGACAACACGCTACATGACGACCATCTGTCAGCACAATGGCTGCAGGGCCATCCCAAGGCTCCATATGCATGGATGAATATTCATAGAAAGCACGCAGTTCAGGATCCATAGTGTGAACATTTTGCCATGCTGGTGGGACGAGCAGGCGCATAACACGGAAAATATCCATGCCGCCAGCAATCAGACCATCCACCATATTATCCAGACTATTTGAGTCTGAGCCTACGGACGAAACCCAAGGTCGAATATCATCCATATTAGGTATTAAAGGCGTTTCAAACGTATAGCTACGTGCTTGCGCCCAGCTTCTATTACCGCGAATAGTATTAATTTCACCATTATGTGCCAGAAACCTAAACGGTTGAGCTAGACGCCATTGTGGAAATGTGTTCGTTGCAAATCGCTGATGGAAAACACATTGTGAACTTTCCAGCTCTGGATTATTTAAGTCTGGGTAAAAAACCGGTAAAAACTCTGGCATTACCAAGCCTTTGTAAGAAATGACATTTGAAGCCAAACTCGCCACATAAAACATCTCGTCGTTTTGTTCTATCCGCTTTTCAGCACGACGTCTTGCAATATATAGGCAACAATCCATTGCTGCATTATCCATCCCCTCTTTTGCATTGACAAATACCTGCTCAATACAAGGCAAGGTTGCTAAGGCTTGTTCACCACATGCTTCTGTATTGGTTGGCACAGTTCGCCAGGCAATAACAGTGAGCCCTTCTTTTTCTATTTCTTCTTTAAGGATTAGTTTTGCTTGCTCAGCCTTAGACGCATCTTGGCTTAAAAAGACCATGCCAACAGCGAACAATTCAGTCGGTGTCGCGCCAAGCTCTTGTGCTTTTGCACGAAAGAATTTTTCTGGCGTTTTAAGGAGCAAACCACAGCCATCACCTGACTTGCCGTCTGCTGCGATGGCGCCACGGTGGGTTAATCGAGCTAACGAATCGATGGACGTCTTAATCAGCCAGTGGCTCGGTTTGTTATCAATGTGCGCAATGAGTCCAAATCCGCAGCTGTCTTTTTCAAACGCAGGGTCATATAAACCCGCTTGAGGGATTGAGGTATGTTTCACTCGGTTAACCTTATGTGCTTAGTTATTGAATAGACAACTTACTTACGCAAGTCGGCTAATAATTATACCAATCAGATAGATTATTTTCAATTTTGAAGAGCATATCTATTAACAAATACCATACTCTTAAGACCTACGCGACACACGCTTAGCTGAATATCAGCTTTTTAGCACCTAGCTCACTCTTTAACTAGAACATCTCTTTGAACGGCGTCAAACGTACGAACCCAAGGTTTTAATGCCGTCAAAGAAGCCGGCATCTTATTCGCTTTTTCTTCTGCTAGCTTTTTATTTTCAAAATCACCATAGATAACCACAAACCATTGCCCAGCATTTCTTTTATGTTGAAAAAAATATAATGGTTTAAGGGTGTTATGTTTAAGAATAAACTTTTTTGCAGACTCTTCTGTGGACACACCCAACAATTGCAAAGTGAAATGTTTTTTATCTCTACTTTCAAGCCATTGGTGATTCAACTGAATAGCTGTTAATGCTGCGGGTGCTTTGGCGCTAGGATTACTATTTTCTTTTATAGATACGACCTCCTTGCTATCGCTACCTGCCTCCTCTGCTTTGATGTTAGCTAGAACCACCGTTTGAGCATTAACGCTCCTCTCTACCTTAACGGCCTCTACCTTAACGGCCTCTATCTTTTCATCTGTATTCCTCAGGCCGCTCACCTTTGTTTTACTCGCCGTCTCTAAAGGAGCGTCTAACGTTGAAGAAGGCGTTTTGACATCTTTTATCTCGCTAAAGCCGCTTACTCTTGGCTGCTCAGTAATCGCTGTTTTAGCAGGAGTTTCTAGCGTTTGGCTATGTATCCGCCCTGCCGACTGAGCCTGCACAACAGTAGAAGGCACCTCCTCACTTTCTTCTTGAGGGTAAAAGATAAAAACTGAAACACCCAGCAATAAAATAGCTAGTGCTATTAACCCTATTACGGATCCTGATTTCACAAGTGTAGGCTTTTCATGCCCCATAGCTGAGGTGCTCATTTGCGCTAAGACATCATTTATTCGCCCTGGCAAACCACCTGTTTCAATAAATAACACCACTTCATCTAGGCCTACCAAATTAGTCAGACCTGGATTGTTTTTTTGTATTATCTTTCGCGCATACTCTGTTGTCTGCCGTTGCGTAAATGGCTCTAGGTCAATCAATTGGCAACGCGACTCAACAGCCTCTCCTAGATTATCCGCGGAGCTTAATAAAACTTGCAAACAATCATAGCTGTCTGCCAATTTAAACAAAAAATCGAACTGCGCCTCGCCTAGTTGATGTGTATCTTCAATACAGATAATGACTTTTTTTTCTGCTTTTGACGCGGCTGCCAATCGCACAAGAAGCTGTTTGTTATTGCCTTCCAATTCATCAAAAGCTTGAGTTAATACCTCCAATGGAGATGTTGTATCCATTAGCGATTTCGCTGGTATTAAGCAAAACTGCCAACGCTTATCCCTTTGTTTGTCAAATTGCCTAAGAAAAAAAGACTTTCCTGATTGTTCTGGCCCTCTTAATAAAATAGCTTGCCTTGTATTTGGAATAAGGTGAAGTATTAGATCAAGCCGCTGCTGCCTTTCTGCTGGGAAAAACTCCTCCAGCGCCACCTCTTCATTTAGGCGATTAAGAGACATCTCTGTCTTTTCCGTCAATCACTTTTTTAATTAACGACTCATCAGTGCAGTCATAAATAACGGCTTCACCAAGGTTTTTTAGCAGCACTAGTCGAATAGAACCTGAGGTGTTCTTTTTATCGACTTTCATATGCTTTATAAAATCGGCACCGTCCATTTCTTCAGGTGCTTTTACTGGCAAGTTAGCTTTTATACATAAGGCCTTTATCCGGGCAGCCTCATCAGAGCTCATCCAACCCAACTGCACAGATAATTCTGCTGCTAAACACATTCCAGCGGCTACCGCCTCACCATGCAACCATTCGCCATATCCCATATGAGTCTCGATGGCATGACCAAATGTATGCCCAAAATTAAGTGTTGCGCGTATTCCAGACTCTTTCTCATCCTTCTCGACGATCTCAGCTTTTTTCTCACACGATCGTTTAATTGCATAAATTAATGCGTCCGCTTTTTGTGCTAATAAATATTCTATATTTTTTTCCAGCCAGACAAAAAAATCCACATCATTTATCGCACCATATTTTATGACTTCCGCCAAACCAGCACTTAGTTCTTTGGCTGGCAATGTTGAGAGCACTGTCGTATCGATCAAAACAGCTTTAGGCTGATAAAACGCCCCAATCATATTTTTACCCAAACGATGATTGACCCCTGTTTTTCCACCCACAGAGGAATCAACCTGAGATAACAAAGTAGTCGGGAGCTGAATAAAACTAACTCCTCTTTGATAGCTTGCAGCTGCAAAGCCGGTCATATCTCCAATCACACCACCACCCAAAGCGATCAACGTGACTTGCCGGTTACATCTGTTTTCTAATAATGAATCAAATATTTTATTTAGGTACTCTAGCGTTTTAAACCGTTCACCATCTGGCAGAATAGCGGTTCTAACGTCTACACCTACTGGTAGCTGATCGACTAACTGGCTTAAATACATCGGTGCAATCGTTTCATTCGTGACAATCAATACTTGGTTAGAGACAATGTGCTTTTCAACGAATGCTGGCTGCGTTAATAAACCCTCACCGATGTAAATAGGGTAGCTTCTATCACCAAGGTCAACATTCAATATCTCTAATTTATTATTCATTTTTTCTTTAGTTGCTCAAGAATACTTAAGATTACTTTCTTACTACTTGTTTTGTTTGTGCTAACAACGATGTCTGCAATTGATTCATAAATCGGCGCTCTAAGTCGCATTAATTCTTCCAGCTTCTTCCGTGGGTTGTCAATTTGCAATAAAGGCCTTTTTGTATCAAATTTTGTTCGGCTTAACTGCTGCTCAACAGAACATTGTAAGTATATAACCCAGCCTGTTTCCGTTAACACTTTACGATTTTCTTCGCTTAAGACAATACCACCACCTGTTGCAATGATAGCGCCATCCAATACCGACAGTAACTTAAGTTTATCGGTTTCTCTAGACCTAAAACCTTCTTCCCCTTCAAGCTCAAAAATTAAGGATATTTCTACCCCTGTACATTTAATAATTTCTGCATCTGTATCATAAAATGCTTTATTTAAACGCCGCGCTAACAGTTTACCAATCGTTGATTTGCCGGCTGCCATTGGGCCCACAAGATAGATATTATTTTTTTCTGGCATGAACTTTATCTTATTCTGAAATTTGCTAGAACTATATCACGAGCATTTCATAGCGCGTGCAATGTATTACTTACAACAAGTACAAGCACATAAAAAAACGGGGCTTAGCCCCGTTTTTTTATCAATCTATCGTTTTTAATTAACCGCTAAATTATCTTTTAATATTTTAGGTGTAATGAAGAATAAAAGCTCTCTGTTATTATCTTGCTTAAAGTCTTTCTTAAATAACACCCCAACACCCGGCAAATCTCCAAAGAAAGGAACTTTACGAACACTGTGATCTTTCGAACGCTCATAGATACCCCCTAAGACAACTGTATCGCCATTATTTACCAGTACTGTCGTATCTACTTCCTGTGTATTAATTGGCACACCACCCGGTTGAACATTTGAGAAATCTGGCGAGTCCTTCGTTATATTTAACTCTAAGTTAATGCGGTCATCTGGTGTAATTCTTGGCGTCACCGATAACTTTAACTCTGCCTCTTCAAAACTCGTTGAAGTAGCGCCCGAAGAGGATGCCTCTTGAAATGGAATTTCAACACCTTGACTGATTTCAGCTTCAATTTGATCAGACGTAATAACACGGGGGCTTGAAATAACTTCACCTTTTGCTTCTGTTTGTAACGCTGACAGTTCTAATTGTAATAAAGAACTTCCAATTTTACCCATTATAAACTGTATCGCACCCGCTGGACTGGCCGCTGGCAAATCAACCATCAAACCTTCGCTGCCACCAACATCAAAAATATTTCCGGCTCCCACCGTTATTCCATTTTCTAATGCTCCACCCACGACTGTTGTTGAATCCCCTGTAGCAACGCCACCACCCGTTCTGCCAGACAAACCGAACCTGACACCTAAGTCACGTGTAAAGTCATCATTCGCAATCACAATTCGCGATTCAATCATCACTTGTCGCACTGGGCGATCTAAACGCTCAATAATTCTACGAATTTCAACCAATTTTTCAGCGGTTTCTTGAACCAATAAAGTATTAGTTCTTTGGTCAACTGAAACCCCGCCTCTATTGGAAATTAACTTTGTATTTGAATTAGCATTTCCACTACGCCCGCCTGTAGATTTTAAAATTGTCACCAAGTCAGAAGCCTTGGCATAACTAACCTCAAAAAACTCCGTTAATAATGGCGACAATTCCACCACTTGCTTTTTGGCTTCAAGTTCTAATTTCTCTTGAGCCGCGACCTCTGCTTGTGGGCCAACCATCATCACATTGCCTGTAATCCGCTTCGCCAAACCTTTGCTTTTAAGAATAATGTCTAATGCCTGATCCCATGGAACATTATTCAATCGCAAAGTCACGCTGCCACCGACAGAATCACTAGCCACTAAATTCATATCTGTGAAATCGGCAAGCAGTTGCAATACAGATCGAACTTCTATACTTTGAAAGTTTAGAGATAACTTTTCACCTGTATAGGGAAATTTATCAGCTACCAATTCTTCTTGCTCTTGTTTTGTTAATGGTTTGAATTCAACCGTTAACAATTCATCCATCTGATATGACAAAAATTCGTAGTGGCCAATTGCTGCAATTGATAACTTTGTATCATTACCAGATGGCATCACATCAATAGTTTTTACAGGTGTTGCAAAATCTAATACATCTAATCTATTAGCAAGCTCTGGGGGTAGCGAAGTGTCTTTAATATCTACAATGACTTTACCACCTTCCTGCTTAACATCTACAACCGAAGAGGTATTTGTAAGGCTCACTAAAACACGCCCTTCACCTTCTTCACCGCGCCTGAAATCCACTGCACTAACTAATTTATCTGCCGCTTTTGCTGGTGCTGTTGTTGCACTAGGACTGCTAATCACAGGAGCACTTGTCACATTACCTAACGTTATAAAGACACTCTGCCCCTCTATTTTTGTTGCATAAGGCGCAGCATCATTAAGGTTAAGCACAACTCGTGTTCTACCACCTGCCTCTAACGCTCTAACGCTGATGGCTTTACCGATATTAATTGGAATAGTTGTTTTACCAACACCATTACTTACCCCCATAAGATCGATGGCTATTCTAGCTGGGTTATCAGTACTAAAACTTTTCAACTGATCTGGCGCAGAATCCAACGATAGTTCAAGCTGTACTTTATTCCCAGGCAAACCGGAAAATTGAATATCCTTCAGAATGGCTGCTTGCGCAGGCATCATTGACATCGAAGCCCAACATGCCATAGCAAATATTCCTTTTATTAGCCGAGCTTTTTGCTTTGCTATGCCCCATCCACTTGCATTTGACTTGTGCATGACTTTTCCCTTATTTACATGTTTCATTATCAATATTCTCTTCTTTATTCAACAAGAGCCAAAGAAGCTTCTCTTTCACGCCACTTACCCGTTGTCGTAGCTACCCATTCTGCAAGATTAATTTGATGGTCTTGTATAGCTGTAATTTTGCCAAAATTTTGACCTAAATAATTGCCGGCCTGAACGCGATGAATAACCCCATCATTCGCCTTCACTAGTGCCCACAACTCATTATTTTTGGAAAGGATGCCAACCATACGTAATGTATCTAACGGGTAAGCCTCTAACTCTTCTTTTGCTCTTTCTAGGTCAGGCCCAGGCCCCTCAACACTTGCCACTACATCAATTGCTTGGGGCTCTTCAAGCTTCTCAAAGGGGTTACGCAAGCCATCAGAAACATAGATGTATGATTCATATGATTTAATAATTGGCATTGGCTCAATTGGGGTTGCCGGCTTTGACTTTACTTGTGCAATATAAGTTTTTAAATCATCAAAATCTTCACTAACACATCCGCCCATCAAGGATATCAATGCAACAGAACTTAGTAGCTTACTCAAATTAAATCGGGCCATTATTTATCACCCTCGTCTAAATAACGATAGGTTTTCGCTATTGCATTCATTGTCATCTGCCCACTTTTCTCTGTAGGCTTTAGAGCCACATTGTGAAGCGTAACAATACGTGGTAATGCCGCTAAATTACTGACGAACTTTCCAAACTCGTGGTAACCACCCACCACTGTTAACTTGATTGGTTTTTCTGCATAGAAGTCTTTTCGTCTCTCAACTGAAGGCTGAAATAAGCTAAATTCCAACCCACTCGCTAAGCCTGCTTGCGAAACATCGACTAACAAATCAGCAATTTGTGTTTTATTAGGCAGCTGTTGCAACATAGCACCAAACTGCTGTTTCATATCAATGAGTTGTTGTTTATAAGCCTCTAAGTTTACTGCCTTCGCTTGTTTTCGCTCGAATGTTTTTTTTAAAACGATCTCTTGTTTCTCAGCTCGCTCCAAATCACTCAGCTGATCAAGCGTGTCATAGTAAATCCACGCAGCAATCAAAATGACGCACATTATTATTATAGACACTACCTTAATGCCAAAAGGCCAATTACCTGCTTCTTTAAAATCCCAGTTTATATCAGCTAAATTCATCTAATTTCCCTCCACGGGTTCCCCAACTTTAGCCTGGACGACTTTTAGGGTAAAACTGTTTGCATCAACGCCTTTTGAACGAATCACATTTAAGTCGGTCCCCTTAAGCCAAGGTGATTGTTCTAAATTTCGCATATAAGCAGACACTCTTGTATTCGATTGGGCACTACCCTCGATGCTTAGTTTTTCTCCACTTTGAGTAAATTTAGTAAGGCGCACACCCTCTGGTACCGTTTTAGCTAACTGATCAAACATATGTACAATTTCAGGCCGACTACTTTGCAAACGTTGAATGACTTCCATCCGAGCAAGCAACTTACTTTTTGTCCTATCAAGCGTTTGAATTTCCTTGATTCTTTTATCTAAAACAGATATCTCATTTTGAACAAAGTGATTACGATTATGTTGCGTCTCTATCAGCCCATCAATCGAAAAATGCACCACTGCCATTACAAAAATTGACACCAACACACCTAAACCCAGGAAAATCAAAAAGTCGACTTGGCGCTGCTTTCGCAGTTCTTCACGCCACGGAAGAAGGTTAATTTTAGCCATTAATCAAAACTCCTTAATGCAAGACCTGTTGCAATCATCATTGCTGGCGCATCATTACTAAGTGCTTGTGTCTTCACTTTCCCAGCCAACGACATCTGAGAAAACGGGTTCGCTACTGTCGCGGGAGTACCTAACTTTTCCTCCAACAATGCATCAACACCTAATAATGAAGAAGTGCCACCAGAAAGAATAATATGGTCTACGCTATGTTGTGCACTAGATGAGAAAAAGAATTGCAATGAACGTCCAATTTGTTGGCACATCACATCTTTAAATGGGTCTAACACCTCTGTTATATAACTGTCTGGCAAACCACCATGTTTTTTGGCCATCCCGGCCTCTTCGTACGAAAGTCCATATCGACGTTGAATCTCTTCTGTTAATTGTTTGCCACCAAAACCCTGCTCTCGAGAGTAAATTACTTTATTCTTATGAATAATATTAAGTGTCGTCACAGTGGAACCCGTATCAGCGATGGCAATCGTTGCCTCAGGACCATAATCAGGCAACCCGCTTTGTAAAAGCCCATAGGCATTTTCTAGCGCATAGGCTTCGACATCCACTATTTTGGCTTTCAACCCGGCCAGATCTAATACCGCCACCCTATCGTCTATATTTTCACGCCTTGACGCTGCCAGCTGTACATCTATTAAGCTTGCATTTCTTTCATTTGGACCAATAACACTAAAATCCAGATTAACCTCGTCCAAAGCATAAGGAATGTATTGATCAGCAATCATCTCAACCTGCGCTTCGAGTTCTTCATCACTTTCAGGTTTCGGGATAGTAACAATTTTGGTGATAACAGCGGAGCCAGAAACCGACAACGCAGCTTGCTTTAATTTTGTGCCTGAACGCTCAATAACGGTAGACAGCGTATTTCCGATAGCCTCAAGGTCTGCAAAATTATTATCAATAACCGCATTTTCAGGTAACGCTGCAACACCATAGCTCTCCACTCGGTAACGTGAACCATGTCGACTGAGCTCTATAAGCTTAATCGCTGATGAACTGACATCAATACCCAAAACATTAGGGTTATTACGTTTGAAAAAAGACATCCTGTATTTCCCTTCTCTTTAGTCGTTCCTGTGACCACACAAAGAACTCTCAATAATTTAAATACAACTAAACAACAAAATCAAGCATAAAATCAATAACTAACAACGTTTTCTTTGAGTATAGCCTTACTTTTAGATATATGTGTTTTCATTTTAAAAAAAAACCATTAAGCCACGGTTAATGTGATTTTCTTCATAATGCTAATACAATAGTACACCATTACTTAATCCACCCCCTACTTTTGCAGCTAAAAACGGAATGAATCAACAGCACAGCTCTTCATCACTTTTTAAAAAAGTCAGCATATCTATTTTTTTGATAGGTGTGATTTTTATTGGTGCCCTCGGTTTATACATCAAGTTTTCAATAATACCCGACCTCCCTGATGTCAATCTCTTAAAAAATATCCAGCTCCAAACCCCTATGAGCATCTACAGCCGAGACGGCTTACTCATTGCTAAATTTGGTGAAAAAAAACGCATTCCTACACGTTACGAAGACATTCCAGCGACCCAAATCAATGCCTTTCTTGCCGCTGAAGATAAAGACTTCTTTCAACACTCAGGTGTCGATTTTATTGGGCTTCTGCGTGCCACAGGCCAGCTTCTATTAACTGGCGAGAAGAAACAAGGAGGCAGCACCATTACCATGCAGGTCGCCAGAAATTTCTTTCTCACGAAGAAAAAAACGTATTCGAGAAAAATACGTGAAATCCTCTTATCTTTTATTATTGAAAGAGAGCTAAGCAAACAAGACATTCTAACGCTTTATCTAAATAAAATTTACCTTGGCCATCGCTCGTACGGTATAGCAGCAGCCGCTCAAGTGTATTATGACTCAACACTTTCAGATCTCTCTTTAGCCCAGCAAGCAATGATTGCTGGACTTCCAAAGGCACCTTCCGCCTTCAACCCAATCTCCAACCCAGACAGAGCGCTCCTTCGCCGTAACTATGTTCTTAACCGATTACTAAGTCTTAACTACATTAGTCAACCGGAGTTTAATGCCGCCATTGCCGAACCCATTACCGCTCGCTTACATTCTGCTTCTGTGGAACTTGAAGCACCTTATGTTGCAGAAATGGTGCGCAATGAAGTTTATGAAATATATGGTGATGAAATTTATACCAACGGCATGCATGTTGTCACCACTCTCGACAGCACTCACCAAAATGCTGCCAATCATGCCGTTAGAAAGGCCTTACACGCCTATGATCGGCGCCACGGGTATCGCGGTATTTTAGACCATATTGACTTAGATAATATCGACACCAACGACTTAGATTTAAGTCCTTTATCATCGTATAAAAAAATTGGTGAAACAGAACCCGCCATTGTGACCGCTTTAACGGACAAGAGCGTTACTGCCATCACCTCAGATAAAGTACTAGTCGAAATTACTTGGGAAAACCTGAAATGGGCATGGCCATATATCAACGAAAATAAGCAAGGCAAAAAGCCAACCTCAGCCGCTGAAATTTTGGCTGTTGGTGATATTATCCGGGTTCGTCAGCAACCTAATACTGATATTTTTGAGCTTGCCCAAGTGCCTAACGTTTCTGGCGCGCTCGTTTCAATTAACCCAAACGATGGTGCTCTCACTTCACTTGTTGGGGGCTATGATTATTACTCCAGTAAATTTAACCGTGCCTTTCAATCTCAACGCCAACCGGGGTCTGGCTTCAAACCTATTTTATACTCCGCTGCCCTATCTAAAGGCTATACAACGGCTACGTTGATTAATGATGCTCCTGTCGTTTTTGATGATGCAGGCCTCGAACAGCAATGGCGACCAGAAAATTATAGCGGCAAGTTCTTTGGCCCTACCCGTTTACGTGAAGCGCTTATTCACTCAAGAAACCTAGTCTCAATAAGAATTCTACGGGACATCGGCACAAAATATGTACGAAACTTTGCCGGACGTTTTGGCTTTAACCCCTCCTCACTACCAAACAACCTCTCCTTGTCCCTTGGTAGCGGTAGCGCTAACCCATACAAAATGGCAACCGCTTATTCTGTCTTTGCTAATGGCGGCTTCAGTGTAAGCCCTTATTTTATCCAACAAATTACTTCTGCCTCTGGCGAAATACTCTTCCAAGCTAATCCAGCTGTCGCCATCATCGACAAGCAAGAAACGCCACAAAGCAAAAATCTACTTGCCGACTCAGCAATGACAACGCCGCTAATAACGCCTACGCTATTAGATAACAACACACCCATTGACCCCATCGTTGAGCCTCCTATTAGAAAAGCTCCTCGTGTTATTTCCCCACAACTTCACTTTCTTATTAATTCTTTATTAAGGGATGTTGTCAACCGAGGAACCGGGAGAAAAGCCCTTTCTTTAGGTCGCTCAGACCTAGCAGGTAAAACGGGCACGACCAATGATCAAAGGGATGCTTGGTTCAATGGATTCAACCCTTCATTGGTTGCCGTTGCTTGGGTTGGCCTTGATAACGGCAAACCATTAGGCAATAGAGAAACAGGTGGCCGCGCCGCCTTACCTATTTGGATTGACTTTATGAGGGAGGCACTTAAAAACACACCTAATATCCCCCTCTCACAGCCCGACGGCATTGTTGGTTTATTAATTAACTCTGAGACAGGGTTAAAAACAAACCCTTCAAACCCAAAAGCTATTTTTGAATATTTCCGAGAAGAAAATACACCGCCAGCTGATAATAAAAATAATGAATTCAGTAACTCGTCCCTAGGAAAACAACCCTCCATCGAAGAGTTATTCTAAAACACGCGATCTAGCTACCAAAAAAAACGCACTTAAAAGTGCGTTTTTTGTAGCAATTATTAAACGTTACGGCTATTAACGTTCGTCCAGTGACACATAATCACGTTTTGGAGAACCTTTGTATAGCTGACGTGGACGACCAATTCTACCGTTTGGATCAGCCATCATTTCTAACCAATGTGACACCCAACCAGATGTTCTAGCAAGTGCAAACATCACCGTGAACATACTGACAGGAATACCAAGTGCCTTATAAATAACACCCGAATAAAAATCAACATTTGGATACAACTTACGCTCAACAAAATACTCATCTTTCAATGCAATTTCTTCAAGCTTCATTGCTAATTCAAACATCGGATCTTGCGTGCCCGTCTCTTCAAGCACCTCGTAGCATACCTTTCTAATAATCGTTGCTCTAGGATCAAAATTCTTATATACACGATGCCCAAAACCCATGAGTTTAAATGGGTCATTCTTATCTTTGGCTTTTTCTAAGAATTTAGGAATATTTTCCACACTGCCAATTTCGTCCAGCATTGTCAGCACCCCTTCATTAGCACCACCATGGGCAGGCCCCCATAACGCTGCAATACCCGCTGAAATACAAGCAAATGGGTTTGCACCTGTACTGCCTACCAACCTAACTGTTGAAGTACTCGCATTTTGCTCATGGTCAGCATGCAAAATAAACAATAGATTCAGGGCTTTTGCTGCAATCGGGCTAACGACATAATCCTCACAAGGTACTGAAAACATCATGTACAGTAAGTTTTCACAATAATCTAAATCATTACGCGGGTAGACAATTGGCTCACCGATTGAGTGCTTATAACAAGCCGCAGCAATCGTAGGTAATTTAGAAATCAACCTGTGCGCCGAAACCATCAAGTGCTCTTCATCATTCATGTTTAAACCATCATGATAAAAAGCCGCTAACGACCCTACCACACCCATCATCATGGACATAGGATGAGCATCATGACGAAAACCATCAAAGAACTTTTTCAACGACTCGTTAATCATCGTATGACGGCGAATAATATTACTGAAAGTTGCAAACTCTTCCGCATTTGGCAATTCACCATGAATTAACAAATACGCTGTCTCGATATAGTTACTATTTTCAGCCAACTGCTCAATGGGGTAGCCGCGATGCAACAACACGCCTTTATCGCCATCAATAAACGTAATTTCACTTTCACAACTTGCCGTTGTTCCAAAACTAGGATCGTGTGTGAAGTACCCTAGTTCACCCGGTATCCCTTTAACATCAATGGTTGAATTACCAAGCGTACCCTCAAGTAATGGCAGCTCTACACTTTTCCCAGTTGTATTATCTGTTAGCGTTAAATTTTTTGACGACATCTATAACTCCCTATCTATAAATAGTGCTATCTCACTACTTACGCGCAATAAAAACATGCACTCATTAAAAATAATTTGAAAACTTACTCATGATTTTAACGAACTATCTTAATCAGGTCACCTAGTTTGGGCTCACGATTCGGAAAAAGATCATTCAAAAGCCTCAGTTGGTCTTCTACATGGTGAGTGATCGGCGAGTTTTTAGCCAGCAGCTTTATACTTTTATTATGTTGGCCAACCTTCACTAACACCACCTTTAACTCTTTTGCGACTTTTCTATCTTTAGCATTCAACCTTGAAAAGCTTTTAATGCTCGTAAGCACTTGCTTATCAACCTCTACAAATCTATCAGCTCGTTTTGTTGTCGCAAAAAAGACAAACGCCCTTAAGCCATCAAATACCACGGCTATTCGAACCTTGCCTTGCCCATATGGTGTTTTACCGTTAACTATCGCCTGATAGCCAGCTAACTGACCCACTGAAAAAGGCTTTTCACTGAGTGTTTTTGTTATTCCTAAGCGAGTTCTTAGAAACTCCTTAGGGGTTATTTTTTTATTTAAATCTTCTAACGTTAATTGCATCAACGCATCGTTGTTAGGGGTTGATGCAGCAATTGCGTTCGGCTTGTTCAAAATAAGCCACTGACTAGGAAACGTCAGTTTAAAATTCATCTCAGGGTGATAAAAGTGACGCCCACGAATGATTCCATCTTTCTCGCTGTCGCCAAATGTTAAGCTCTCTATTTTTTTTAAAAACGTAGTGTCTTGACCAGTCGTTCCTGAAACAACTGATGAAGCCCCTGCTCCACTTAACACTTGTTGCAAACGGGTATCATTATCGGGGTGGGTTGAAAACACACCGTGATAAGCTCGTGGCTCACGGCCTTGCTCAATAGCTAGTTTTTTATCGAACAACTCTTGATTCTTTAACGTTGAGATGACTTGTCGCATGGCAGAGGCACGATACCCCGCATTAATCAGGTACTGAACCCCTAAACCGTCCGCTTCTAACTCGTGTTCACGCCCATAACCTCTGACTATGCCCGTGCCTAACATATTCGTTAATTGTCCAGCCCCCTGCACCCCAGATGCAGCCGCAATAAGGCTTCCAATGATATTTGTTGTCGTTGCTAGGCTATGCTGACGAACAGAGTGTCTCGCTGTGACATGACCTAATTCATGACCCAACACGGCAGCCAACTCAGCCTCACTATTAAGGTACACCAATAAACCTCGAGTAATATAAATATAGCCGCCGGGTAATGCAAAAGCGTTGACTTGAGTGCTATCTAATAAGGTAAATCGGTAAATTAAGTTTTGTCGATGGCTAACACGTGCAACCCGATCACCCACCGATTGCACATACTGCTGAAGCTCTGGGTCATCATAGCGACGATATGCCTTCATTACTTGCTGACTATGCTGCCGACCTAAGGCCAGCTCTTCTTGCTCTGACATTAAAACAAAGTCACGCTCTCCGGTTACTGGGTTAACCGAGCAGCCAACACAGAGTAATACGATTATGACAATACTATAACGACTTACCATGCCTCCTCCCTAAAACACTTAAGCAAAAAAAATGCTACCTATAAGGTAGCATTTTTTTCAACTATACGCTTTAGCGTCAACTTATCCACGCTGATAACGTTTATTAAACTTATCAACACGGCCAGCCGTATCAACAATACGCTGTTTACCGGTATAAAATGGATGACACTCTGAACAAGATTCAATATGCAGTTCAGACTTACTGAGTGTTGAACTAGTTTTAAAAGCATTCCCGCAACTACAAGTAACGGCTACTTCGTTATATTCTGGGTGTGTATCTGGTTTCATAGTATTCTCTAAAAATCTGTGGCAGGACAGTACTGTCCTTAAGCTTGGTCGCGCATCATACGAAAAATGTTAGCCTTTAGCAAGTCCTTTCATTGTTACCTTTGTTCGGTATGATGTCTAATTTTATTAATTGTTCAGAAAACCCCTCATGAAAATTGTTTCAATCAATATTAACGGCATTCGCGCTGGCGAAAGAAAAGGCTTTTTTAACTGGGTACAACAACTCGATGCTGATGTACTGTGCTTACAAGAAATAAAGGCCCAAGAAGATCAACTAACTGCCGATACCTTCTGGCCCGCTAATTACCATTGTTTCTACCATCCTGCCGAAAAGAAAGGTTACAGCGGCGTCGCCATTTTTTCCAAGCAAAAGCCTGACAATGTAACTAAAGGTATTGGTTGGGAAGACTTTGATGCCGAGGGTCGCTTTATTGAAGCCGCCTTTGGCAACCTAAGGGTATCATCTATTTACATGCCATCGGGGTCCTCAAAAGAATCCCGCCAAGCCTTTAAGTACGACTTAATGGATCGATTAATGCCCGTGCTACAAGAAAAACAAAAAGATGGCAAACAACATATTATTTGTGGGGACTGGAATATTGCACATAAAAAAATAGACATTAAGAACTGGCGCGGAAATCAAAAAAACTCTGGTTTTTTACCCGAAGAGCGCGCCTGGCTAGACGATCTATTTGGCAAAGAAGGCTGGGGTGATGCCTTTCGCCTTGTGAACCAAGAAGCTGAACAATATACATGGTGGTCCAACCGAGGACAGGCGTGGGCCAATAACACTGGCTGGCGGATAGATTACCAAGTTATTTCAGAAAACTTAAAAAATACGGTTGCCAATGCATCCATCTATAAAGATGAGCGGTTTTCTGACCATGCCCCCTTGATTGTTGATTACGACATCCCTACAGCCTAATTATGCCGATCTCTATCGCCCAAGGAAGTTGGCTAGGCTCTATTCGTGCCTTCTGCCAACCACCCGTCATAGCGATGCTATTTTTAGGCCTGTCTGCAGGCATTCCACTCCTATTAATTTTTTCTTCATTAGGCTTATGGCTGCGCGAAGCTGGCATTGAGCGTGCTACTGTTACTTATTTTAGTTGGGCTGCTTTGGGCTATTCTTTTAAGTTTGTTTGGGCACCCTTGGTTGATAAATTACCACTGCCTTTTTTAACCACTTGGCTCGGCTATCGACGAAGCTGGATTTTATTCTCACAGCTGATGATTATCATCTCGATTTGCTTGATGGCGTTCATAGATCCGCACCAAGATGACCTAGTTCTCATGGCTTTTGCCGCTATTTTGCTCGGTTTCTCTTCAGCGACGCAAGATATTGTTATTGATGCTTATCGCATTGAATCAGCCGAGAGCAGCCTACAGGCGCTGATGTCATCTAGCTACATTGCCGGCTATCGGATTGGCATGATTGTTTCTGGTGCTGGCGCGTTATTGCTAGCCAACCACTTAGGGTCCAGTATAGACAGCTACAGCTATAGTGCATGGCAGTGGGCCTACCTATGTATGGCCAGCATCATGTTGATTGGCGTTATCACAACACTTTTGATATCTGAGCCCCGTCAAAAAATTCACTCCAATTTTTTCCACGACACCCGTGAGCATGTCCAGCTATTAACGCTTTTCACCTTGGCTGTTACGGGTTTTATTGCTGTTTATTTTTTTAGCGCCGATACGGCAAACCAACTCAAAGCAGAGCTCACCACGCTTTTCTCAAACAGACCCCTAGCCAGTGTTTTAGTCGAATTCTTCCGCCTTGGACTGGCACTGGCAGGTGCAAGCCTTGTCACCCGCCTGCTGATATCAAGTGGGCTTATTTCTTATACACTGGTCACCAAAACTTACATAGAACCCGTTAAAGACTTTTTCTCACGTTATGGTTATTCAGTTGCTTGGCTGCTACTGGCTTTGGTTGGCTTGTATCGAATATCTGATATTGTTCTAGGCGTCATTTCAAACATCTTTTATCAAGACCTTGGCTTCAGTAAGCCCGAGATCGCGAGCGTGGTAAAAACATTCGGACTACTGATGACTCTTCTGGGTGGTTTTATTGGCGGCTTACTTGTTTTACGTTTCGGCGTGATACGAATTTTGTTTATCGGCGCCTTACTATCTGCACTGACTAACTTGCTCTTTATGCTGTTAGCACAAATAGGTCACAATATGCCTATGCTTTACCTTGTGATTTCTGCTGATAATTTGTCTGCTGGTCTTGCTAGCGCTGCCTTCATTGCTTTTTTATCGAGCCTCACCAATGTTTCATTCACCGCCGTACAGTACGCCATTTTTAGTTCTTTGATGACCTTGCTCCCCAAAATATTAGGTGGCTACTCTGGTTCGATGGTTGAATTATTTGGCTATGAACAATTTTTCCTAATCACCGCGTTAATGGGGGTCCCTGTCCTTGTGCTGATCAGTTGGATTAATAAACACATTAAACTAAACGTTTAAAGGGACGTAAAAAACTACGGCACCTTGATGAATAGCTGGCTAATCAACATAAAACTGTTGTTTAAAACTCAATTCCAGCGGTTTTATTACACCTTTTGGTTTTAGGCTGATATTAAATGTCACCACTTCTTTGTTCGACACTCTAAACTCACTCAAATAATAAATAGCCTTTCCTTCCGCTACTCTTCTTGATTCAAGAGTCTTTAACTGACCCGCACGATTAACGGCCATTACTTTAACGTCTGCATTAACTGTTTGAGGCAACTGGCCCGGGTGGGGCTTCTTTTGAACCGACAGGTTTAACACCCCTTTATAACGGCTCCGCAAAATGCCATAAGCCGTAGCCATTTGTGGCGGCAAGGTATCAGCAGTAAACGCGTTGTAATACACAATATAATCACCAAAATCGTAAGCATTTTCTGCTGTACTCAATGTTGGGCATAACAATAAAAGTAATAAAAAGTATTTTTTAAATCGCATCTTTTTTTCCATCAAGTTGATAGAGTGCCACTTCGCCAAATAAATTAGGCCATAGCTTCATTAATGTACTTGGTCGATGATCATAATCCATGATCCCTTTTTTAGAAATCACCATTGAACGTTGATGACAAAACTGTTCAAAATCACTCACTGTACATAAATGTATGTTTTTTGTATCGTACCATTCAGCCGGTAAAGCCTTAGAAACGGGCATCCGCCCTTTCAGCGAAAGGTAAAGGCGACAGCGCCATAAACCAAAGTTTGGGAACGTCACTATACTTTTTCGTCCTACCCGCAGCATTTCCTCCAGTGTTTTATCTGGTCGATGCAGCGCCTGTAATGCTTGGGTCATAATCACGTAATCAAATGATCCATCAGCAAAATCAGTTAAACCTGCATCCAAGTCTGTCTGAATAATATTGACGTTCTTTTTTAAACAACTCAAGACATTCTGTTGGTCTATTTCTACCCCATAGCCCGTCACCTGCCGATTTCTTTGCAACCAATCGAGTAACGCACCATCACCACAACCTAAATCTAGCACCCTAGAGCCCGGCTCTACCCAATCGCAAATTTTTTCTAGTTCGGGCCTAAGTTCACTCACGGCGACACCTCAATATTTCGCATATAGGCACCAAATGCATCGAGATAGTCGTCATTGTGCACTAAAAATGCATCATGCCCATAATTCGACTCAAACTCTAAGTAGCTAACATCTCGACCCGCCTCGGTTAATGCACTGACAATCTCTTTGGAACGAGCAGGTGAAAAACGCCAATCTGTAGTAAACGAGGCTAAAAAGAATTTTGCTTGAACTTTCTCAAATACAGCAGATAAATCGCCCCCCTCTTTTTCAGCAGGGTCAAAATAATCTAACGCCTTGGTCATTAATAAATAAGTGTTCGCGTCGAAACGGTTAGCAAAAGATTCTCCTTGATATCGCAAATAGCTTTCTACTTGAAACTCAACACCGTAATCATATTTAAGTTGATCGTTTTTTAGTTCTCGACCAAATTTATCACCCATTGCATCATCAGATAAATAGGTTATATGCCCCAACATTCTTGCGACCTTTAAACCATTAGCCGGCACCGTATTATGATCATAATAACGACCGCCGTGAAAATCAGCGTCACTCATAATAGCCTGTCTCGCGACCGCATTGAAGGCGATATTTTGTGCTGATAATTTAGGGGCAGACGCAATGACGATGGCATGGCGTATCATATCTGGAAATTGAATCGCCCATTGCAACGCCTGCATACCTCCTAAACTGCCGCCCGCTACAGCGGCCCATTGACTGATACCGAGCTTATCTGCCAGTCTTTTTTGATAGTTAACCCAATCAACAACGGTCACTATTGGAAAGTCTTGACCGTAAGCTTGCGAGGTTTTCGGGTCAATACTTCGCGGCCCTGTTGAACCACTGCAGTGGCCCAAATTACAGGGCGAGACCACAAAAAACCGGTTCGTATCAATTGCTTTTCCCGGCCCTATGCATATATCCCACCAGCCTGGCTTTGAGTCGCCTTCATGATGATACCCAGCGGCATGATGATCTGCCGATAAGGCATGGCAAATTAGAACCGCATTATCTACTGCCGAATTTAACCTGCCATAGGTTTCATAAACAATATCGTATTGCTCAATGAGCCTACCACTCTCCAACGATAACGGCTCGTCAAAGTGAAGGGTTTGTGGCTCAACAATACCCACTGAATTTGTTTTAATATTAGACAATTTATTCTTTTAAGTTATAATAATATCAGTTAATATTATTTTTAATTATATCAAAAACCCTTTATATTCACCGGCCTAGTATGAATTTACTGCGCCTTAAGCGACGATAATAACATGTACCTGTATAACGAATTTGATCAAACTCTTGTCAACGAACGCGTTGAACAATTTCGCGATCAAACAAAGCGGTTCTTAAATGGCGATCTAACGGAAGAACAATTTCGCCCCTTACGCCTTATGAATGGTTTATACATTCAAACACATGCGCCAATGTTGCGCATCAATATACCGTACGGCTTATTATCAAGTAAACAGCTTCGCATGCTTGCCCACGTTTCTCATAAGTATGACAAAGACTACGGACACTTTACGACTCGCCAAAACATTCAGTTTAATTGGCCAGAGCTAAAACGGGTGCCCGATATTCTTGCTGACTTAGCAAGCGTGCAAATGCACTCTATTCAAAGTAGTGGCAATTGCATCCGAAACACGACGGCAGACCCACTAGCCGGCGTTTGTGCAGATGAAATTGAAGACCCAAGACCCTATTGCGAAATAATTCGTCAATGGTCAACTTTACACCCAGAGTTTTCATACCTGCCACGCAAATTTAAAATTGCCGTAAGCGGTTCACCAAAAGATCGTGCCGCTACGCAAGTACACGATATTGGTCTACATCTTAAAAAAGATGCTGATGGCAACATCGGTTTTGAAGTCTTAGTTGGTGGAGGACTTGGGCGCACCCCCGTTATTGGTCAAACAATTAACAACTTTATTGCTGAAAAAGACCTCTTGTCCTACCTTGAAGCGATTCTTCGCGTTTATAACCGCTTTGGCCGCAGAGATAATAAATACAAAGCCCGTATTAAAATACTCGTTCGCGAAACAGGCTTAGATACTTTTAAAGAACAGGTCGAAGCAGAATGGGCTTCCATCCGAGACAGTCAATTAACGCTAACCGACGATAACATTCAACGTGTAAAACGTTACTTCACACCACTAAATTACGAAACAGCTAACGATGAGGCTTTAGAGCAACACTTGGCTAATAGCGGTGCTTTTCGTCAGTGGTTTCAACAAAATACTAAAGCGCACAAACAATCCGGTTACCGTATTGCCTTTGTTTCGCTTAAATCACCAAAGCGTCCGCCGGGCGATGTAACCAAACAGCAAATGGAACTCATCGCCGACTTGGCTGACCAATATAGTTTTGGCCAGATCAGAACCACTCACGACCAAAACCTTGCATTAACCGATGTAAAATCCTGTGATTTATATGCCCTTTGGCAGCAATTAGCCGAGCATGACCTTGCAACAGCAAATATTGGCACGATTACCGATATGATTTGCTGCCCCGGTCTCGATTTTTGTAGCTTAGCAAATGCCAGCTCTATTGATATCGCACAAGGTATTACTGACCGTTTTACTGACAGCGCCATTGACGCTGGCAATATCAGCCTCAAAATGTCTGGTTGCATGAATGGCTGTGGCCACCATAGCATCGGTGAAATTGGTATTTTGGGTGTCGATAAAAAAGGCGAGCAATGGTATCAATTAACTCTAGGTGGTTCCGATAGCCATCAAAGTAAATTAGGGGACAGGCTTGGAAAAGCCATTGCCAAAGATGGTGTAGTAGATGCTATTGACGACATTGTTCAGGTCTATAAAGCCAACAGAATAGATGATGAAAACTTTGCAAGCACACTGCAACGCATCGGATTACAACCGTTTAAGGATAAAGTGTATGACGCTCATTAAAAACAACGAAATCGTTCAAGACCGTTGGACCAAGCTAGACGAAGAGCAAGCTCTACAAGCAGACTATAACATCATCGATCTTGCCTATTGGAATGCCAATAAAGATTCCTTAATCGCTAGCAAAGGACATCTTGGCTTATGGGTTCAAGGCGATGAAAGTGCAGAACAATTTGCAGATGACTTACAATACTTTGAGCTTATCGCTATACACTTTCCAACATTTGTTGACGGTCGTGGTTACTCACTAGCGAAAATATTACGTGAAAAGCACCATTACACCAAAGAAATCAGAGCCGTTGGTGATGTCCTACCCGATCAGGCTCTTTATTTAACACGTGTAGGATTCGATACACTTGAATTCTCAACTAAAGAAGCTGGTTCGCTTGCCTTAGAAAAATTAAATGAGTTTAGCGTTTTCTATCAGGCTGCTACCAACTAGCAGCCTTGCCCTTATCGTTATTTTTATCAAAATAACGACAAGATACGCAAAAAAACATATTACACCACTAGCTCGCTTCTTAGCTCCCTTGCCAGGCTGTAACTAAAACACCCCCTAACCGTCACACAAGCGTCATAACCTGTTGGTACATTTGATGTCCCGTTTCAATGCATAAGGACATCCAATGGATTCACTAATAAAGCTCACTCTCGGCGTCAGCTTAACGCTTGGCATATCATTCTCTACACTTTCTTTTGCTGATATTAATATCGTTAAAAAAGGTCAATATACCGAGGAATGTGGCGGCGAAGAAAGTTGCACCGAGATTTCAGCTTTTAGTCCTGTGTCGAATAGGATTTACACCACCAATGCCGAAGAGAATGAACTCAAAATTCTTAATGTAGATAGTAACGGCTGGCTCTCCGAGCACAGCACTCTGACTTTGATTGGTGGCGGCCCAAACAGTGTTACTACCTACGGGAATTGGGTTGCTGTAGCCGTAGAGGCTGTCAATAAACAAGATGATGGCAACGTTCTTATCTATGACCTTGAAGGAAATTTACAGCGGATCATAAAAGCTGGCGCATTACCCGACATGCTGACATTTACCCCGAACGGTAAATTTTTAATTGTTGCTAACGAAGGAGAGCCTGACGATGAGTATAAAAATGACCCTGAAGGTACGGTAACTGTTATCAATACAAACACTTGGATGCCTGCAACGGCTGATTTTAATACGTTTAACAGTACTAAATTAAAAAACGTGCGTATTTTTGGCCCAGATGCGTCAATTGCCCAAGACCTAGAACCTGAATATATTACTGTTTCAGCCGACTCCAGTACGGCTTGGATTAGCCTGCAAGAAAACAATGCTTTAGCAAAACTAGACATTGCGTCAGCGACTATCACCGATATTTATGGCTTAGGTTACAAAAAACATCAACAAAATAAAAATGCCTTTGATGCCAGCAACAAAGATAATGCAATAAACATTCAAACATGGCCAACATACGGCATGTATCAACCCGATGCTATTGCAAGTTTCGAGTATAAAGGTTCAACTTTCATTTTATCTGCCAATGAGGGCGATGCTAGAGACTATGACGGTTACAGCGAAGAAGTGCGTGTTGAAGACCTAATATTAAACCCTGACGCATTCGAAAATGCTAGAGAGCTTCAACAAATAGAGAACCTGGGGCGATTAAAAACCACCACTGCCAATGGCGATATAAACAATGATGGGGCACATGAAAAGATTTACTCTTATGGCGCACGCTCTTTTTCTATCTGGGATGAAAAAGGGTCTCGAATCTATGACTCTGGGTCTGACTTTGAACGCTTCTTAGCCACCTATGCTGATAACAACGTTGATAATGAACCATGGGAAGAAGGACGTAGTGACGACAAGGGGCCTGAACCTGAATCTATTACTACCGGTGAGCTACGCGGTAAAATTTATGCCTTTATTGGCTTAGAAAGAGCTAATGGTATTTTTATATATGACATCTCTAATCCGCGCAAACCAAAGCCTGCCGGTTATATCAACATTGAGAAGCAAGGTGACATTGGACCAGAAGGGTTAATTTTTATTAAAAAAACTGAGTCTCATGGTTGGCTAATTGTTACTAATGAGATTAGTAACACGATTAGTATTTACGAAATAAGCATTGATTAACACAATGCTTTGTTAAAAAGTCCCTGCTGGTTTTATCAGCAGGGACTTTTTGTGTTCATTGCTGAAACAGCGTGCAATTTAGTTAATGATCTTACCCACTACCATTTGTGCCGATCTTTTCCGAAGCTGATATGAAATAGGCTCAAGCTTCACCCCCCGTAAGGCTAATGTGGGTAACATTTCTTGCAATACACTTAATGTTTCTGGATATGGGTGACCAATGCCCACGGCATAACCGTTTTCTAAAGCTTGTTTAATCAATATATCAAACTGTTGTTTAATCTTTTCTTCATCAATAGTGTGGTCGAGAAAAACATCACGACTAAGGACGGGCACACCTTGTTCAACGGCAATTTGCGCGGCAATAGACTGCCCAGCAGTACGACTATCAACAAAAAAATAATTTCCCTGCCGCATTGTTTTCATCACCCATTCCATATGGCCAGGATGCCGTGTTAGCAAACTCCCTTGGTGATTATTCATACCGATTGCGTGAGGTACTTTATTAAACGCTTGCAACAGGGCCTGCTCCACCTCTTTTTCTTTCATATCAATGGCTAAGGCACCCTCTTCGGCAGCTTCTCCAAGGGTTGACTGCATTGGCATATGCAGCATAACTTCGTGCCCATGCTGATGCGCAAGATTGGCCAACTGTCTGGCTTTTGGTGCATTGGGTAAAACCGCATACGTTAAGTTGGCCGATAGATTAATCAGCTGCCGGCCTTCTTCTAAACGATAACCAATATCGTCAATAATAATACTGATAACCGCCTCTGGTTTTACTTCCTCGGCGTGGCTAGGCCCTATCAAAAAAACACAAGCGATCAATAAAAAAGTCCGAGCCATAATTAACTTTTCCACCGGTCGCTCGTGCCTATCGCTTACTTTCTTAAAATATTGATGCCTTTAAGCAAATTAAGCGCTTCGTGCAAGGGGTAATCTGTACTCACTTGCTCTACTACTTTTTCTTCCTTTTCTTCTTCGCCTTCGGGGTTCACTAAATGCTTTGTTAAATCTTTTTCTTTAATAGCAACAAAATCATCTTCTAATTGTTCTAACTTTACTGCCGATAAAGTAATGTCAGGCGTGATCCCTTCAGCTTGAATTGAGCGACCTGATGGCGTGAAGTAGCGCGCCGTGGTTAATTTAATCGCTCCGCCTTTATTGTTTTCTAAAATCGTTTGCACCGAACCTTTACCAAAACTTTGCTGCCCCATAATCACTGCACGCTTATGGTCTTGTAACGCACCAGCAACAATTTCTGAGGCCGACGCAGAACCACCATTAATCAACACAACAATTGGAGCACCTTTTAAAACATCATTGGGGCCTGCTTTAAAGCTCATTTTAGAATGCTCAATACGGCCTTCTGTGTAAACAATTAAACCATCGCTTAAGAAAGCATCACTCACTGACACGGCCGCATTTAATAAACCACCAGGGTTATTACGTAAATCCAATACCAGACCTTTTAGCTCATTACCTTCAGATTCTTTTTTTAACTCAGAAATCGCGTCATTTAGGTTTTCTCCAGTCCTTGTTTGGAAGCTGGCAATTCTTACATAGCCATAGCCGGGTTCTAAAAGACGATTTTTCACACTAACCACTTTAATAACTGCACGGGTGATCTTAATTTTAAGTGGCTTCGGCTCACCTTCTCTTATAATCGTTAACAGAATATCGGTCCCTGGTTTGCCGCGCATTATTTTTACTGCATCTGACAAGGTCATGCCTTTTACTGGTTTTTCATCTAAACGAATCACCAAATCACCGGCTTCTATCCCTGCTTTAAAAGCAGGCGTATCATCAATTGGCGTAATAACTTTTACGAAACCATCTTCCATACCTACTTCGATGCCTAAACCACCAAATTCCCCACGTGTTCCTTCACGCAAATCTTTAAAGGCTTTTTTATCCAAATAGGTTGAGTGAGGGTCCAAGCCCGTTAACATCCCTTTTATCGCATTCTCTAATAGGTCGTGATCACTAACCTCTTCAACATAAGACGCTTTAATTTGGCCAAATACTTCTGAAAATGCCTTTAAATCCTCTAATGGTAACGAACTGTTAACCCGTTCTTTCTCAGCCAACACGGTCCCGCCAATGCTCAACATAATACCCAGTGCAGCACCTACCATTAACACTGGCAATGTTTTACGTAAAAAATTCATATCAACTCCATTAACTTACAAAATTACCCAACGCGACCTTTTTTAACCGCTCGACACCATTGAATAGGATTCACCGGCTTTCCATTTTTTCTAATGCTGAAGTATAGACCGGCTTTTTGTTGTCCGCCACTCACTCCAACCGTTGCTATCATTTCACCCGCTTCAACCCAGTCACCCACTTCTTTGTACAACCCTTCATTGAAGGCATATAAACTCATATAGTTTGAACCATGATCGACGATAATCAACAAACCATAGCCTCTTAACCAATCCGCATACACTACTCTACCATGCGAGATAGCCTTAATGGCGGTGCCTTCGCTTGCAGCAATAACAACCCCGTCATAGCGACCAGATTGTCTTGCACTACCAAATCGCTTACGTATCGAGCCTTTTATAGGCCAAGGCAATCGACCTTTTAAGCTCTTAAAAGGTTTATTTTGCTGGGCCAACACAGGCGTATCAATAATGACTTGGCGAATACTAGCTAATAGCGTTGTTAAGCGTTTTTCATTTTCTTTTAATTCAGCCAATTCATCGGCCGCTGATTTCATCTCTTTACCTAACTGAGCCAACACCTTTTTACGTTGACTCTTAGCCGCCATTAACTGCTCGTTCTCCATTTTTTTTGCGTCAATAAAGGTGGCTAACTCACTCAACTGATCATCTAGCGCCACTTCAACATCGAGTAATTGTTTAATACCCGCGTCCAGTGCCGTTACATTGTCCAATCTCGCTTGGTTGAAATAGTCATAGTACTGTATTACTCGACTCATCCGATCTGGGTGCTGTTGATTAAGTAACATCTTCACACGCTGTTGCTTACCCATTAAATACGCCGACTTTAATTGCTCTGCCAATAACTGTTTTTGCACCTTAGTCTGTTCTTTTAGCCTAGCTTGCTGGGCTCGCAATTGCTTAATTTTTTTGTCTGTTTCATCAAGCTTTTCATTCAGCAAACGAAGCCTTTTTGAAGACTCAGCCAAGCGTTTATCCAGTTGTTTAAGCGCCTTTTCCTCTTTAGTTTTTGATTGCTGCGTTAAAGCGATGTTTTTTTCCACCAATTGCATCCGCTCGCGCAACAAAGCCAGTTGTTTCTTTTTCTCACTCTCAGACGATGCAAATAAGGACCCTGAACCCAGTAAAGAAACTAATATAAGCGTCGTTAAAATAAGTCGTTGCTTTAACATTCTTATTGGCTAGAGGTACTACTTTAACTGGTTAAATGAAGCAAACTATGCCCACTCATCTCGGCTGATGGACTAAGCCCCATAGCGGCCAACATCGTAGGCGCGACATCTGCTAAATCACCGCTGCTATCAAGCTGTGCGGAACGGCCAACATAAACAAAGGGCACTGGGTTGGTGGTATGCGCTGTGTGCGTCTGACCAGAATCTGGATCCGTCATTTGTTCGGCATTACCATGATCCGCCGTGATAAAAACCTCACCGCCTACTTTTTCAAGTGCTTCCAACAACCTTGCAATGCAGGCATCAATCGTTTCAACAGCTTTCACCGCTGCATCAAAATTACCTGTATGGCCAACCATATCGCAGTTTGCATAATTGGTAATAATGGCATCATATTTTTCTGATAAAACAGCCTCAACCAATTTATCTGTGAGTTCTGGCGCACTCATCTCTGGTTGTAAATCATATGTTTTAACATTTGGCGATGGAATTAAAACTCGATCCTCACCCTCATTTGGTGCGTCATCACCACCATTAAAAAAGAACGTAACATGCGCATACTTTTCAGTTTCAGCAATACGCAATTGCTTTAGACCTTTACTGGCAAGCACCTCTCCAAAGCCGTTATTTACCTCTATAGGAGGGTAGGCAACGGGCAAATCAAAATCCTCATGGTACTGTGTTAAACACACAAATTTATTCAATAACGGCGCCTCAGCTTGCTCAAACTCATTGAAGCCAGTTTCTGTAAATGCCCTGGTTAATTCACGTGTTCTATCTGATCTAAAATTCATAAAAACAACGCTGTCGCCATCTTCTATTTTAATAGCCTGGCTACTGGTAGGGTGTATGCTGGTTGGCAAGACGAACTCATCTGTTTGCTCGCGTCCGTAAGATGCCATTAATCCACTAATTGCATCTTCAGCAGAGTATTCTGCTTTCCCTTGGCTCAATAGGTCATACGCCAGTTGGACTCTATCCCAACGATTATCTCTATCCATCGCATAAAAACGACCTACTAAAGACACCGTTTTGCCAACACCTAACTGTTTATATAGAAGCTCCATTTTTTCTAATGACGCCTTAGCACTTTTCGGCGGTGTGTCCCTGCCATCTAAGATGGCATGCAAATAAAGCTTTTTAACACCTTTCTCAGCAGCCATTTCTATCATTGCTTTAAGGTGATCTTCATGGCTATGTACACCACCAGGCGATAATAAGCCTACAACATGTAGCGCCTTATCATCTTCAATCACATCCTTTACTACATCACAAAGTACTGGATTGTTTTTAAATTCACCCGAATGAACATCATCATTTAATTGCGTAAACGTTTGCGGCAATAAGCGTCCTGCACCCAAGTGCAAATGCCCAACCTCTGAATTACCCATTTGCCTATCTGGTAACCCCACTACCGAGCCTGAACAATCTAATAAAGCTTTAGGCTTGGTTGCCCATAGTCTGTCCCAGGTTGGCGTGTTCGCCGCATTAATGGCGTTAGATTCTCCTGCCTCAGCGTAACCAAAGCCATCTAAAATCATTAACACAATAGGGCGTTTAATTAAATGTTGCTTCAAAATGCTATCTCCACAGTTTGCTTGTTATAATGGGTTAATATATGTCATCCATTTTACGATATATGCCCTTTTAATACTTTAACTATATGCAAAGACAAGCCCTATGAGCAACCTAGCTATGGACAAACTCATCGAAAGTGATGAGGAAATAAACAAAGCCGCTGATCTTCTTAAAGTGCTCTCTCACCCTATTAGGCTAAAAATCATTTGTCAGCTAGGGCATGACGAAAAAACTGTACAACAACTATTAGACAGTGTTGGCTCTACCCAAAGCAACGTCTCACAACATCTTGCAATTATGCGAAATAATGGCGTTTTACAATACCGTAAAAATGCCACTCAAGTCCTCTATAGCGTGGCTGAAAAGGCCTCTATAGATGTCGTACATTTATTAAAAAAAATCTACTGCTAATTAATCTAATACTTTAAGGCTCACCCTAAGATGGATATTTATTTGGAATTTATCAGCAATCACAGCCTGCTTTTTATTGCCTTGCTGTTTGTTATTATTTTATTGTTACAGTCTTTTTTTAGCGACATTACCCGCAAATATAAACTCATTTCCCCATCTGAAGCGATCAACCTGATTAACCGTGAAGACGCTGTCGTTATTGATACACGTACTAAAGACGAGTTTAAAAGTGGTCACATTTCAGGCGCCGTATTGATGCCGATCTCTGAGATAAAAGATAACGCTGATGCGTTAAATAAATACGAGGAACGCCCGCTAATACTTTACTGTAAGTCAGGAACACGTTCTGACGAAGCTTGCAAAACACTCAGCAAGCTTGGCAGAACTAATGTGCATGCTTTAAGCGGTGGGATCCAAGCTTGGGAAGCCGCCAGCATGCCACTCGTTAAAAAATAACCCTTTTCATCTGGAATCCATATGGCCTCTACCGAACAAACCGCTTCATCTGACAAACAATTTGCAATTCAAAAACTATATGTAAAAGACCTATCTTTTGAATCGCCTAACACACCCACTGTTTTTACAGAAAAGTGGGAACCCAATGTTGATATAAACTTAAACAGTAATGCCAAAAAAGCACCTCAAGACCTTTTTGAAGTCTCAATCACTGTTACCGTCACCGTAAAAAATAATGACAGCGTGGCCTACTTAGTTGAAGCGACCCAGGTAGGAATTTTCGGTGTTAAAGGTTTCTCAGAGCCTGAGTTAGGCCCACTCTTAGGTAGCTTTTGCCCAAGTGTTTTATTTCCCTATTTACGTGAAGTGGTTTCTGAGGTTGTCACCAAAGGCGGCTTCCCTCCAATGTTACTAAACCCTGTTAACTTTGATGCTTTATACGCTCAGCATAGCCAACAAAACGATATCTCCAAAGCCAATTAACTAATACGCAGATGAGCCCTAAAAAAATAGCTGTTCTTGGTGCTGGCTCGTGGGGTACCGCCATGGCTGTGATGATGGCCAGAGCAGGTCACCACATTACATTATGGGGACATAACCCGAGCCATATTAAGCAACTCAAGATTGATAATAGTAACGTTGAATTTCTTCCTGGCACCGACTTCCCCAGCACCTTAAGCGTTACAGATCAGCTGGAAGAAACCGTCGAAGAACACGATTTTTTAATGCTTGCTGTTCCCAGTCATGCATTTAGACAAACGCTACTTAAATGTAAGCCTCAGCTTAAAAAAGATACTATCGTGAGCTGGATAACAAAAGGCTTTGAAACCGGCACAGGGCTATTAGCACATGAAATCGTCATAGAAACCCTAGGCAAGGATACAAAGTTAGCCCTAATCTCTGGGCCTAGTTTTGCACTTGAAGTTGCAGATAATCTGCCCACAGCCGTTGTAGTAGCTTCTACAGATATCGAGGTTGCCACTGAGGTTGCAGATATAATACGAAACTCTAACTTCCTGACCTTCCCAACTAAGCACCTTGCTAGCGCAGAAATAGGTGGCGCCATGAAAAATATCTTAGCCATTGCTGCCGGTATTTCTGATGGTTTAGGTTACGGAGCCAATGCTCGAGCCGCATTAATCACCCTAGGCTTAACTGAAATGGTACAACTCGGCCATGTCTATAATTGCTCGGAAAGTTCTTTTCTTGGCTTAGCCGGTGTCGGTGATTTAGTGTTGACTTGTACCGATAATAAATCACGTAACCGACGTCTTGGTTTACAGCTTGGACAGGGCAAAAAAATTGATGACGCAAAACAAACGATTGGCCAAGAAGTAGAAGGCATCCATGCTGCTCGTGAAGTGCATGCTATTTGTGAAAAGTGGTCACTCGATATGCCCATCTGCATTCAAACATACCGAATTTTGTATGAAGGATTAGCCCCTGACGTAGCCGTTAGATATTTGCTCAGCCGCGCTCAATTGGCCGAACCTCAGCTAGACTAGTTTTTACCATTCGAAATCATGTTGGCGCCATGCTTCATACACCGCTACAGCAACTGAGTTTGATAAATTAAGACTTCTATTACCCTCCTTCATTGGAATTAAAAGTCGCTGCTGCTCTGGTAAGGCTTCAATAAATGCCTTTGGCAAGCCTCTCGTTTCAGGACCAAAAACCAAGGCATCGCCAGCTTGATAGCTGACCTGCGAATAATTACTTTTTGCAAACCTAGAAAAAGCAAACACCCTGTTTGGTTTTTCGCCGTCTAAAAATTCATCAAAATTTTGATATTCCTTCACATCCGCCACGTCTCGGTAATCCATCCCTGCTCGCCTTAACTGTTTATCGTTAATTTCGAAACCGAGCGGGTGAATTAAACTTAAACGCACCCCAGCATTAGCGCAAAGGCGCATTACATTACCCGTATTAGGAGGAATTTCTGGTTCAAATAAAACGACATGGATCATGATGATATTAACCTTGGGTTAACTGGTATAATTGAGCATATTATCTCACTATCAGTCAGCAAATGTTACACCCTAAATTAGCCTCTTACTTTTGTGGAATGCGATTCCAAACACCCGTTGTCTTACTTTCTGGCTGTGTTGGCTTCGGTCAAGAATACACCCGCGTAGAGGGTTTTTCTCATCGAGATATTGGCGCTGTTTGCCTTAAAGGCACCACGTTGAGCGCCCGCCCTGGAAACCCAACACACCGCGTTTACGAAACCCCATCGGGCATGTTAAACGCGATTGGCCTGCAAAACCCCGGTGCCAATAAGGTTGTTGATGAGATACTTCCTTCGCTAAATTTCCAAGAAACTCGTTTTATTGCGAATGTTTCTGGCTCCACTATTGAAGAATACACTGAGGTAACACGGCTTTTTGATCAATCTGCTATTGATGCCATAGAAATTAATATTTCTTGCCCGAATGTAAAAGAAGGTGGTGTGACATTTGGCAACGATCCTGACATGTCTGCACGCGTGGTAGAAGCCTGTCGATCCGTTACCAACAAACCACTAATTACTAAACTATCCCCCAATCAAACAAATATTGCTGACAATGCACAACGTTGTATTGACGCCGGTAGCGATGCCTTTTCAGTCATCAACACCTTAATGGGCATGGCTATCGACACCAACACAAGAACCCCCATTATTGGTAATGTACAGGGCGGGCTTTCTGGCCCGGCAATTAAACCCATTGCTTTATTGAAAGTTCATCAAGTCTATCAAGTCTGCAAAGCACATAATATTCCTATTATTGGCCAAGGCGGTATCACTACCGCTAATGATGCGCTTGAGTTTATTATTGCTGGAGCTAGCGCAGTTGGTCTTGGTACAGGGCTATTCTATGACCCCTTACTGAGTAAAAAAGTTAATGATGGGATAGTCGATTATCTCGATACACACCAACTTAACCACTTTTCTGAATTAATCGGTAGCCTCGACTGTTAAGCACTAAAATCTTTAATTTTCCGAGTTAAGGTATTTCGCCCAAGGCCTAGTAATTTTGCCGCTTCTTGCCGGCGCCCCTTGGTAACATCCAATGCTTGCATAATTAATACCTTTTCTACCGAAGCCACCACCCTTTTCGCCACATCTGCTTCCCCTGCTAATAATCTTTTAGTAATATCTTCTTTTGCAGCGTCTAACCAGTCACCCTCAACCATCACTTTTTCTGTCGAGGTGATATTTTTCAACTCATCAGGTAGGTCATCTAACTGAATGATGTTGCTCGGGCACATTGCCGTTAATAAATGACAGGTATTTTCAATTTGCCTAACATTACCCAACCAAGGCAAACCTGACAGATACCGCATGGATTCGTCATCCAACAACTTCACATCATCTTCCAACTCGCTGGCAGCCTTAGCTAAAAAATGTTTTAGAAGTAATGGAATATCTTCGCGACGTTCTCGAACCGGAGGGATTTTGATACGCACCACATTTAAACGATGGAATAAATCTTCTCTAAAAAGTTTTTCTTCAACAAGTTTTTCTAGCCCCTGATGTGTTGCCGCAATAATACGCACATCCACCTTTATTGGTTGATGACCACCGACAGAAAAGAACTCTCCATCTGACAGTACCCGCAATAAACGTGTTTGCATATCTGCTGGCATATCACCAATTTCATCTAAAAACAGCGTCCCACCATCGGCTTGCTCAAAACGCCCTTTTCGACGACTCGTTGCGCCAGTAAATGCCCCTTTCTCATGCCCAAATAGCTCAGACTCTAATAAATCTTTAGGAATCGCCGCCATATTTAACGCTATAAACGGTTTATCTCTTCTTAAACTATGTTGATGAAGGGCCTTGGCAACTAATTCCTTACCGGTGCCTGATTCTCCATTTACCATCACCGTAATATTAGACTTTGACAAGCGCCCAATCGCCCTAAAAACAACCTGCATAGCTGGAGCACTACCAATAATGCCCGACTCACTGGCCTCATCTTGAGTATCAGGTTGCTCAACAGCGCTTGTTTTCTTTTTAAGGTGCTCGTAGGCTCGTTCAACTTGATTAACAACCTCATCAACATCAAAAGGTTTAGGCAAATATTCAAAAGCACCACCATCATAGGCAGACACCGCACTGTCCATATCTGAATGAGCCGTCATCACAATCGCAGGTAAATCTGGATAATGTTTCTGTAGTTCTGCAAGGAGTTCAATGCCACTTTTGCCGGGCATACGAATATCAGTTAGCAACACATCCGGCTTATCTTTACGCATAAGATTTAGAATACCCTCTGCACTTTCAAAACATGTGACTTGGTGCCCCTCTCTTTTTAATGCTGTTTCCAACACCCATCGAATAGAACGATCATCATCGACCACCCATGCTTTTATCTTTTCACCCATAATTAATACTATCCATTTATCTGATGCTTACGTTTTACTCGACAACCCATTAGGTATTACACTCCCTAGTTATCCTGCTTTTTCTAGCGGTAATATTGTTGAAAAAACCGTGTGGCCCGGTTCACTGGCCACTTCTATAATGCCACTATGGCGCTGCACATTTGTCTGAGCTATTGATAAGCCCAAACCTGTTCCGTCAGTTCGCCCAGTCACCATTGGGTAGAAAATTTTTGTTTGCATCTCTTTCTCGATGCCAGGCCCATCATCAATTACATCAATTTTTACCGCTAACTTTCTAGTCTCATCACCTATCGTAAAATTTCGATGTATTCGCGTTCTAAGGATAATTTCACCACCATCTTGAACAGCTTGCGTTGCATTCCTAACTACATTTAGTAATGCTTGAATAAGCTGATCTTTATCTGCCTTGATATCTGGAAGACTAGGATCATAATCTGCTCTTATGATGACTTTTTCATTAACCTCGGCTTCCACTAATTGCCTTACACGTTCCAAAATCACATGTATATTAATGTATTGATGATTCGGTAACTCTGATGACCCCAACATTCGATCAACTAGCGTTCTTAAGCGGTCCGCCTCTTCGATAATAACGTGTATATAGTCAGAAAAATCACCATTTAACTCTTTTGATAGCAACTGAGCAGCCCCCCTAATACCACCTAATGGGTTTTTAATTTCATGGGCAAGCCCTCGTAACATATTGGTCGCTAGTTCATTTTGTGCTAATAATTTTTCATCATGATCGATCTGTAAATAGTAATTAAAATCAACGATTTCAACGAGCAGCTCTTCTTCATCGTCATTACTATTATTTGATAATGGTGTTGCTGATAAACTTACGCTTCTTTTTGTTCCAACGGGGTGGCCGATGGGAACCAAGTGCTCAGTCACTTTTGACCCTAGTTGCCGGCTACGCTGAAACACCTTATTGATATCAAAGCGTGCGGTTTCAAACAGGTTTTCTGCCTTCGCGCCAATGGCTTTACGTTCACTGATATCAAGTAATTCTTCAGCTGCATTGTTTATATAAACTAACGCATTTTTTTCGTTAAACAGCAATATACCGACAGACAGTTGTTCCATGACAGAATTTGGCATAAAGGTGTGTTTTTTCATTCTAGATACCTAGCAATTAATGCGCCAAGTAGTATGAGGCGCCCTCTTTAATAAACATAGGTCTCATCATACTCGTTAACAGAAATTTTATGCACCAGTACAGTGCATTTTTATTTTAACGTCCCATTGTTAAACGCTTTATATCTTTATGATGCTGTGCTTCTTTGTAAATAAAAAGTCACACTGGGGCTAGTTATTTTTACCTCACCATTCTTATCTATTACTTGCACCTGAACAACATGCGCACCACGCTCCACCCCCTCAAGATTGAAGCCTTCTTGAACCACCCCATCAAGTAATAATTCAACCGTATCTTCTTCTTGCAAAGCCGGCTGCAAATCATATGTAACATTCACAATACCTTGATTACTCCTAACCGTTCCCTGCTCAATGGGTGAAATAATACTAATATGATCATAAGGAATATTGGCTTCAGTTAACTCTTTGCGCTCTTCTGAAGTCACTATTTTTTTTGTAGGAATATTAGGTGCCTCATAAGTCATAATCGGCGGCACAATCACTTTCTCTGCACCTTTAACAGGTGTGTCGGAGTAGGCTGTTTTCCCTTGTTTATTGATATATTTATAAACATCGGCTTGCACAAAACCCGCTAAAAAAATTGTGATTAAAATAATACTTCGCTTCATACCCTGCTCCTTTATGACTGTGCTATGCAACCATAAGACCATATTTCTTAAAATTTGTGCAAAAAAAACCCCGCAATAGCGGGGTTTTCATTACATCAATGCAATTTTACAAGCTGTAGTACATATCAAACTCAATCGGGTGAGTGCTCATCCTTAGGCGAGTCACTTCTTCCATTTTTAATTTAATGTAGCCATCAATCATATCATCAGTAAACACACCGCCCTCAGTTAAGAATGCACGGTCTTTATCCAATGCAACTAGTGCTTCATCAAATGAAGTCGCTACTTGTGGAATTGCAGCTTCTTCTTCTGGTGGCAAATCATAAAGGTCTTTATCCATAGCTTCGCCAGGGTGGATCTTATTCTTAATACCATCAAGACCCGCCATTAACATGGCTGAGAAACATAAGTATGGGTTTGCCGTTGAATCAGCAAAACGCACTTCAATTCGACGACCTTTAGGGTTTGCTACAAAAGGAATTCGAATAGATGCTGAACGGTTACGTGCAGAATAAGCCAACATAACAGGTGCTTCAAAACCCGGTACTAAACGTTTGTAGCTGTTTGTTGAAGCATTTGCGAAGGCGTTAATTGCCTTAGCATGTTTAATAATACCGCCAATATAAAACAAGGCTATTTCAGATAAACCGCCATATAAATCACCAGAAAATAATGCTTTGCCGTCTTTAAAAATTGATTGGTGAACATGCATACCATTACCGTTATCACCAACGATTGGCTTCGGCATAAAAGTAGCTGTTTTGCCATAGGCGTGAGCAACGTTTTGAACTACATATTTAAGTTCTAAGACCTCATCTGCTTTCTTCACCAATGTATTGAACACTGTGCCAATTTCACACTGGCCCGCTGTTGCTACTTCATGGTGATGAACTTCAGTCTCTTGACCCATTTCTTCAAGCGTTAAACACATAGCCGCACGCATGTCATGAAGAGAATCAACAGGAGGGACTGGGAAATAACCGCCTTTTGTACCAGGACGGTGACCCATGTTGCCACTTTCATAATCTTTTTCTGAATTCCAGCCCGCTTCTTCAGAGTCTATTTTATAAAAAGACCCCGACATGTCTGTTTTCCAACGAATATCATCAAATACAAAAAACTCATTTTCTGGACCAAAATAAGCCGCGTCACCAATACCTGTTGACTGAAGATACTCTTCTGCTCTTTTAGCAATTGAGCGAGGGTCTCTTTCATAGCCAGACATATCGCTAGGCTCAACAACATCACAACGGATAATCAGCGTTACGTCATCAAAAAATGGGTCTAAAACAGCTGTTGATGGATCTGGCATCAAAATCATGTCTGACTCATTAATACCCTTCCAACCTAGAATGGAAGATCCATCAAACATTTTGCCGTCCTCAAACACATCAGCATCTACCGTATGTGATGGAACTGTTACGTGTTGTTCTTTACCAATAGTATCAACGAAACGGAAATCAACAAAAGCGACTTCTTTTTCTTTGATCAAATCTAATACATCTTGTGCTGACATGATTACTCCTAAAGTTTTTAAAATGATTGCTTCTAAATTTAAGTTAGCTCGACATTTTCTGCACATAATATGCCAAAACATAACTTGTTGTATTTTACGGATATTTACCTTTTTCACGGCTTAAAATCCCAACATTGGTGCATCATTTACACTAGCCGCACCAATTTTGGGCAATTTAAACAAATAACACTTTTACATCCGTCACCTCTGGAAGTGTTAACGTTTTCTTTTTAAATTTTTCTGACACATCCCGTGCTTCACTAATATTATTAATGACCTCTAAAGGAAGCTCTATTTCAACCTCTACCTTACCATCCAGATAATGAAGGGTGACATTTGACACTCCGTCTTTTTCAGCAATGCCTTCCCATGACTCATTAAGCTGACCTATAAGACGATGCCTTAAGGGTAAATCGACACTTGGCGAATAAATCTCATCATCCTCTGGGTCGATATGGACCGTCACCTCACCAATATTTTCAACGCCCTTTATTAATGATAAGCGTACCCTTTCGCTAATTAAATGTCCCTCAGAAACACTTATTTTAGGGTCCACCAAGATATGCACATCTACAAGAGCTGTATCCCCCATTTTTCGAGTACGTAAAAAATGTAGCTCTCTCGTGCCACTGGCGTCTAATATGATTTGCTTAATTTTTTCTACAACCTCTTCATCCAATGCAGTGTCGACTAACTCCTTACTCGCATTCAATGCTAGATCAACCCCAACCTTTGCCACCATTAGACCCACGATAATTGCCGCAATAGAATCAAAGTATTGAAAGCCAGCCATATCAAGACCAACACCTATTAATACAACTAAAGAAGAAATCGCATCACTCCTGTGATGCCACGCATTAGCCTTCATCAACTCAGATTTTGTATCCCGAGCAATTTTCATCGTCAGCTGGTACATGACTTCATTAGATAAGACAGAGATCATTACAATAGTAATAACCAACCAACCATGCAGCAATACATCATCATTAAAGAAGCCGGCTATTGCATTCCAAATAATTCCCCCAGCCGTAGCCACCAACAAAGCACCTAAAATGACGGTTGCTAATGTTTCAAACCTTGCATGACCGTACGGGTGTTTTTCGTCCGCCTCTTGGCCGGCATGATGCGATGCGTAATACACCAAGCCATCTGTTAATAAATCGGACAGAGAATGAAAACCGTCAGCGACCAATGCGTGTGATTGAGCGAACCAACCACAACCAATTTTGAAAACGGACAATACTAAATTAGCCAAGCCACCAATCACGGTGATATTCTTTTTGGCCCTGGTTTCAGTCATCAGTTGAGACATATTATTTAATCGCTTCCAACTTTGATAATTAGGATATATTCGTGATCAATTTCTTCTGTGCTTAAAACAGTATGTCCATTGATTCTACACCAAGCAGGAATATCTTGCATAACACCAGGATCTGTACAGCTGACTCTTACTTTATCACCTGAAGAAAGTGTCTTTATTATATTTTGCGTTTTTATAACCGGCATAGGGCACATTAACCGGCGTGCATCTAGCTCTATCATACGCGCCAAGCGTCTTGAATCTGATCCGCCTTTAAAGGCGTTACGGTAAAGTTTTTATTAACCCCGTTCTCAGTCACTTCAACATCAACAGTTTTTGCATCTCTACCTTGACTAAACCGTGCGACAATTTGTGCCGCTAGTTTAAGGTCTTCATCATTGGCCGTTCCATCCAGCAACGTTAATGGCCCTTTATGACTCATGGTTCTTAGCGTTATAAACTGCTTTTTATAACCCTGTAAGAAATTATTCTCACCTTCTTCACGAGCCACTATCAATTTAAAGTTTGGTTTTGGTCGAATATGCCGGCCTACTTTTAACAACATAATGTCGTCTATTTCATAATCTCGTTTGCCTCGAGAAGCCCATAAATCAGTTAACTTAACGGAATACGCTTTATCGGTTAAGAAACAACAACCACCAGCAGGTTGGGCGTAATCATCAAAGCCAAATTTTTCAGCCAGCGCCATTTGAGGTTTACGTGTCCGCCCACTAAAGTCATACAATTGGTCACGATTAACCCAGCCTTCACGCTCGGGCAGCGTTTCTGGCAAATTTTGCGCGCACAAAGGGCGCAATAACAAATCATCCGCGCCCGACTCTTCAGAAATTACCGGCATAGTCTCCTTACGCTGTGACATCGGACGTTGACCAATAACTTCACCGGTAATAATAAAGTCAAAGCCATTTTCTTCTGCCCACTCTTTGGCTTTTCCCACCATAAAGATTTTACAATCTAAACAAGGGTTCATATTGGCGCCATAACCATGCTTTGGGTTAAGCAAAACATCTTTATATTCTTCAATAATATCAATAATATGAAGCTTAATGCCTAGCTTTTCAGCGCTCCATAATGCATTGTTTCTTTTCGGTTTTGCTTTATCTTTTTTTCGAATTGCATGGGTATGCCCTTCCACACAAAACCCTGTATAAAAATTTATACCCTCTACATGAACCCCTTGCTCAAGCATAACTTTTGCCGCTAATAGTGAATCTAAACCACCTGATATCAGTGCGACCGCTTTACGTTGCGTTGCCATAATCTTCTCTTAAATACATTGATTGATCATTATACCCAAAGGGCCTCAAGTTTCGTATAAATGCTTAAATAGCTTATGCATTTAAGCTTGCTTTAATGATAAGTGTAGGCTTATTAGATATACTTCTCTTTTTTATTCAAACAACCGCCGAAACTACTGTGTCAAAATCTACTCAAGACCTTATGACGTTCCAAGGCCTTATCCTTGCTTTACAAGAATATTGGGCTAACCAAGGGTGTGCTATTCTTCAACCGCTAGACCTTGAAGTGGGCGCTGGAACTTTCCACCCTGCCACTTTTTTGCGTGCCATAGGCCCTGAACCTTGGTCAACGGCCTATGTACAACCCTCGCGCCGCCCAACCGATGGCCGCTTTGGTGAAAACCCAAACCGTCTACAACATTATTATCAGTTTCAGGTGCTTATCAAACCATCGCCCATTGATATTCAAGACTTATATTTAGGTTCACTCAGTCATCTTGGTTTAGACATGCTTGAACATGATATACGCTTTGTTGAAGATAACTGGGAGTCTCCTACCTTAGGTGCTTGGGGCTTAGGCTGGGAAGTCTGGTTAAATGGTATGGAAGTCACCCAATTCACCTATTTTCAACAAGTCGGCGGCTTAGATTGCCGCCCCGTTAGTGGCGAAATCACCTATGGTCTAGAACGCATTGCCATGTATATACAGGGCGTTGAAAGTGTGTATGACCTTGTCTGGACTAAGACCAATAAGGGTGTCGTTACTTACGGTGATGTATTTCACCAAAATGAAGTGGAACAATCGGCTTACAACTTTGATCATGCCAATATAGACGCCATGTTTAAACAATTCGATGAATGCGAACAGGCTTGCAACCTTTTAATTGAAAAAGGTTTGCCACTGCCTGCTTACGAACAAGTTTTAAAAGCCTCGCATACCTTTAACTTATTAGATGCTCGTCACGCCATTTCTGTGACTGAACGGCAGCGCTTTATTTTACGTGTCCGCAGCCTTTCTAAAATGGTCGCTGAAACATATTTTGCCTCTCGAGAAGCGCTAGGCTTCCCCATGCTAAAAACTGAGGAGACACCGTAATGGCCGAAACAAAAGATTTATTGTTTGAGCTCGGTTGTGAAGAACTTCCACCATCAACATTAAAAACCTTACGCGACCACCTGCTATCTGCAATATGCAGTGGCCTTGAAGAGGCAAAATTAGGTTTTACTCGTACTCATAGTTTTGCCACACCCCGCCGTTTAGCTGTATGGATAGAAGAACTCGAAACAACTCAAGAAGATATTCATGTTGAAAAGCGTGGCCCCGCTATAGCGGCTGCTTATGATGCTGAAGGCAACCCATCTAAAGCTGCTTTAGGGTTCGCACGTGGCTGTGGCGCTAGTTTTGATGACCTTGGCACGCTGAAAACAGATAAAGGCGAGTGGCTTTCGTATAAAAAGCTTGAAAAAGGTCAATCGGCTAAAGCGCTTATTCCTAGCATTATAGAAAAAGCCTTGACTCGCTTACCAATTGCAAAACGTATGCGCTGGGGTCATTCTAACGATGCATTTGTACGGCCTGTACATTCAGTATTATTGCTCTTAGGTGATGAGGTCATTAATACTCAATTTTTTGCTGTTAACGCCTCAAATACTTCATTCGGTCATCGCTTTCATGCACCTGGCCCTATTACCATTGAAGAGGCCAGCCAATACAATGATAAGCTCGCTAATGCCCACGTGATCGCTTCTTTTGAAGACCGCAAAGCCCTTATTGAACAGCAAGCCATTCAAGCTGCTAACGCGGTCAATGGTCAAGCGCACATCGAACCTAGCTTGTTAGATGAAATTACTGCATTAGTAGAATACCCTGTTGCCGTAACAGGTAGTTTTGACGACCATTTTTTAGCACTCCCCAAAGAAGTCCTCATTACCACCATGCAAATCAACCAAAAATACTTCCCTATTTTGGATGAGAACGGCGAGTTGCTTCCATACTTTATTACCATTAGTAATATTGATAGCAACAACCCAAGCTCTGTTAGTCATGGTAATGAGCGAGTTATTCGCCCGCGCTTATCCGATGCTGAGTTTTTCTGGCAACAAGATATGAAAAAGACACTTGCTGAACGAATCAGCTCATTAGATAACGTCATTTTTCAGCAAAAGTTGGGATCTATTGGTGAAAAAACTCGTCGCGTTGAAAAACTCTCTATTCAACTTGCCGATCAACTCGGGCGTGATACAGCACTAGCCTCACGCGCCGCACTTCTCAGTAAAACAGACCTGGTAACGGATATGGTTGGCGAATTTGCTAGCCTACAAGGCGTTATAGGCCGTTACTATGCCAAAGAAAATGGCGAACCAGATGAAGTCGCCGAAGCCTTACAAGAACAATACTGGCCGAAACAGTCGGGTGGTGTGCTACCGACCAGCAAAACAGGTCAACTTCTTGCCCTTACCGATAAACTCGATACCGTTGTGGGGATTTTCAGTGTCGGTTTATTACCTACCGGCGACAAAGACCCATTTGCTTTACGTCGCGCCTCTTTAGGTATTTTAAGGATTATTATTGAAGGTCAACTCGAATTTGACCTAAAAGAACTCATTAGCCTATCTTGTGCGCAATTTAGCCACACGTTTGACGCAAATAAGACCAAAGAGCTCGTTTTAAATTTTATGCTCGACCGTTTAAAAGGCTATTGTTTGTCAAATCATTACTCTCCTGAGCAATTCGTTTCCGTTGCCTCTGTTGACTGTACTCGACCTGTAGATTTTATGAATCGTATTCGTGCGGTCAAAGATTTTTCTAAACTAGACGAAGCTATGAGCTTAACTGAGGCCAATAAACGGATTCAAAACTTATTAAAGAAAGCACCGGACAATGTCAGCGCGCTTTTTGATGCCTCGCGTTTAGTCGATCAGCAAGAAATCTACCTATATCAACAATTACAACTGATCGAAACACAGACTCAGCCATTAATCGAGCAACAACAATATATTGAAGCGCTAAAAGTATTATCTAAGCTGAAAACGCCCATCGATGATTTCTTTGAACACGTTTTTATTATGGCCGAAGATGAACAGCTTAAACATTCGCGGTTGGCTTTGCTTAACAAAATTCACTCTAATTTTATTAAAATAGCTGATATATCAATTTGTTAGATAGACAGTAATGCTTACTAAAATAAACAAGCCAGACATTATTTTAGACCGTGATGGTGTTATTAATATCGACAGTGACAGCTACGTTAAAAGTGTTAATGAATGGCTCCCAATTCAAAGTAGCATTCTTGCGATTGCTAACTTGCACAAAGCAGGTCATCGAATTTTTATTGCAACCAACCAATCCGGTTTAGGTCGTGGGTACTTTAGCTTAGATACCTTAACCGCCATGCACAACAAAATGCTCGATTTAATACATCAAGCCGGCGGTGAAATTACTGGGATAGCCTTTTGCCCACACACACCTGATGATCATTGTACTTGCCGTAAACCAAAGCCTGGCTTATTGCATGATTTATCCCTAGAATTCAATATTGATTTAAACGCCGCTATTGTCATTGGCGATAGCCTAAGGGACTTACAAGCCGCAACTGAAGCTGGTTCAAAAGCCATACTTGTTTTGACCGGAAAAGGAAAAAAAACTCAACAAGAAAACCCTGAGCTCCCTTACCCTATTTTTGAGACACTTTATGACGCAAGCCAAAACATCCTTATTTAAACTGTTAATTCCCGGATTACGATCGGTTGTTTTTTTTATATTCCAAGTCACTACTTTGTTTATATTTGCACCACTGGTTCTACTGTCTTTTCCGTTCTCCTATAACATAAGATACGCCATAGCTAGCACCTGGGCTAAACTGGTTATTAAAGGCCTTAAAGTTATTTGTAAGCTGGATTTTCAGGTAACTGGTTTAGAAAACATAAAAGGTAATGGCATTATTTTTTGTAAACATCAATCTGCTTGGGAAACCTTTGCGTTACAAGTCATGTTTCCAGAGCAATGCTGGGTCTTAAAAAAAGAACTGCTGTGGATCCCTTTATTTGGCTGGGCGCTTGCACTAACGCAACCTATTGCAATAGACCGCTCAAAAAAGAGTAAATCGTTTCGACAAATTATCAAACAAGGCAGCCAACGACTTCAATCTGGTCGGTGGGTTGTTATTTTTCCAGAAGGCACACGAACAGCCCCTGGTGAACGAAAAAAGTACATGGTAGGCGGTGCCTTATTAGCGGAAAAGTCTGGTTACCCGGTTATTCCTGTTGCACATAATGCCGGCGAGTTTTGGAAAAAAAATGCTTTCATAAAGCACCCAGGTACGATTCAAGTTCGAATTGGAAAAATGATCGACAGTAACGCCATGTCTGCCAAAGAGCTCAATCAACAAGCAGAAAACTGGATTGAAGGGCAGATGGAAGAAATAACAAACAAATCGCCTTAAAACGTTATTAGTGTCCCTTAACTATCATGCTATTAAATCAACTCTTATAGCTTTCAAGTGATCACTAATAACCCCATTAGCAATAGGTTTTATTAGGTATAGTTGACCTATCCAGAGTAAAGTTTCGGCTTTAAAGCATACCTTCTTTAACTAGAAAGTCGATAATGCTGGCGCGACCTTCACCGGTCTTAAGGTTTGTAAAAACATAAGGTTTATCTACTCGCATTCGCTTCGTATCCTTATCCATTACATCCAATGATGCGCCTACATAGGGTGCTAAATCAATTTTGTTAATCACCAGAAGGTCTGAGCGCGTAATACCAGGGCCACCTTTCCTAGGAATTTTTTCTCCTTCAGCAACATCAATAACATAAATTGTAATATCGGCTAATTCAGGACTGAATGTAGCCGATAAATTATCACCACCGCTTTCAATAAATATTAGATCTAAATCTGAGAATTTCTCACTCAAATCCTCAACAGCAGCAAGGTTCATTGATGCATCTTCACGAATAGCTGTATGAGGACAGCCACCCGTTTCAACTCCTACAATTCGATCAGCTGCAAGCGCTTCACTTTTAGTTAAGAATTGCGCATCTTCTTTTGTATAAATATCATTCGTAACCACTGCTAACTGGTAATCAGCACGCATCGCTTTACAAAGGGAGTCCAATAAAGCTGTTTTACCTGACCCAACCGGGCCTCCCACTCCAACTCGTAAAGGTATTTTTTTTGAACTATTCATCATTTTCTTTTTTACCCAAATGTTAAGATCTAAATAATCGTGTGTATTGTGTTTCGTGGCGTGCGCTAGCATGAGCCAACGCTGGCGATGAGCTACCTATATCTTCATCAAGAATTTCCAACCCCTGCTCCACTGATGTAGCTAACGGCTTTGCTAAATCACGTAAAATACGTTGGCCAGAAACTTGACCTAAAGGTATTAGTTTTACACCAGAAATAACTAGGTTCTCCAGCCAAGTCCAAGCAAAACCATGAGCAGCTATATTGACAGGAATACCCCATTGATTGACAGCTAACGCAAACCCAGCTGTTTGCGTTTTCGCCAGTGTTGACTGTAAATCAATAGAAGCCTCCACCTCTAAATCTATTAATAATCGCGTCATTGCTCGGCCACGGTTATTTTCTTCTAATCTCAGCTCACTGGTTTCTCTATAGGCCAATAAAATATCTGACCAACGCTTTAATGCTAATTCGTCATTATCTTCACACGCTCTAAGCATTCTCAAAAAAACTGGAATTTCAAGCTGTTGCAGATTAGTTTTTATGAGATCTAATAACCATGCTCGCAAATCGTTTTCACTATTCACCCAGTGTCCTTCAACAGCCCATTCTATGCCTTGTGAGTATGTGAATCCGCCTATCGGCAACGCACTACTACACAATTGTAATAGCCGTATTAAACTAACATTAGACTCCAGCATTAATTACTTTTTACTAAAAGCGGCTCCAATAACAACAATCAAAACAATGCCCAACGATAAAGGCCACACATGTTCTGGATTTGAAAATATATGCGAAATATTTTCTGATAGGTTGTGCCCATGCTCTTGGTGGGCATATGCTAAAGCTGGAAATAAAGTGACGATCGCTACGAGTAATTTATTCATGAAGAAAGCTCCTACTTAATGTTCATGGTGATGTAATCCAGTACTTTGGTAAGCACCTGGCTCAGGTTCAAATGGCGCTTTTTCGACCTTAACGGTTAACCCAAACCCCTTAAGCATGTCGTCTAAAACATGGTCATGAAGGTAGCGCAGCTGTCCGGGTTTAATCTGTAGGGCAACATGCCTATTACCCAAGTGGTAACTTGCTCTTGCCTGTAATAGATAATCATCGCAATTTACTGTCGACACGGTTTCATCCGCAGCAATGACCTTAACAACCAACCCATCGGTACTTACTAATAAGTCTCCATGATAAAGAGTTTGGCCTCTTTCTAAAAATAAGCCAACTTCTCGACCATCATCGAGGGTTGATCGTAGCCGACTTTTAACCCTACTTGCCAGTGGCAGGGTTAAGCTTGCTTGCGCATCAGCCGCTTCTTTCAGTTTTTTTACTAACTTCAGCATCATTAAAATAAAAAATATCGTTGCGTTAACGGTAACTCTGTTGCTGGCTCACAGGTCAACTGCTCACCATCAGCAAACACTTGATAGGTTTGAGGGTCAACTTGAATATTAGGCTGATAATCATTAAGCAGCATATCCGACTTACATACATCACGGCAATGTTTGACTACCCCAATCATGCTTTTTAAGCCTAACTTGCCTGCAATATCATCTTTCGCTGCAGCTTGTGACACAAACGTCATACGAGTTGCATGCCGTGCACCGCCGAGTGCTCCAAACATAGTTCGATAATGCACTGGCTGAGGTGTAGGAATAGATGCATTTGGATCGCCCATTGGAGCGGCTACTATCATGCCACCTTTAATAATCAGGCTTGGTTTTGTGGCAAAAAATGCGGGCGACCATAAAACCAAGTCAGCTAATTTACCAACCTCAATTGAGCCTAATTCATGGGACATGCCATGTGTTATTGCAGGATTAATTGTATATTTAGCAATATAGCGTTTTGCTCTAAAGTTATCCGACAACTCATCATCTGTTTCTAATGCACCCCGTTGCACTTTCATTTTATGTGCTGTCTGCCATGTGCGCGTAATAACTTCGCCAACCCGTCCCATTGCTTGCGAATCAGACGCAATCATTGAAAATGCGCCTAGGTCATGCAGAATATCTTCTGCTGCTATGGTTTCCCGGCGAATACGAGACTCTGCAAAAGCCACATCTTCAGCAATATTAGGGTCTAAATGATGGCAAACCATCAACATATCTAAATGTTCATCCACCGTATTGATCGTATAGGGCCTTGTTGGGTTCGTCGAGGATGGTAATACAAACGATTCACCACAGGCCTTGATAATATCTGGCGCATGACCACCGCCAGCGCCTTCCGTATGGTACGTATGAATTGTGCGCCCCTTCATTGCACCTAAGGTATGTTCTACAAAACCGGACTCATTCAACGTGTCTGTATGAATTGCGACTTGTACATCCATTTTCTCAGCTACTGACAAGCACGTGTCAATTGAAGCCGGTGTCGTCCCCCAATCTTCATGTAATTTAAGGCCAATCGCACCGGCTGTTATTTGTTCCACTAGTGGCTCTTCACTACTGGCATTGCCTTTAGCTAAGTAACCGATATTCATCGGCAATTCTTCTGCTGCTTCCAGCATTCGATGCATATTCCAAATACCCGGTGTACACGTGGTGGCGTTAGTTCCAGTAGCTGGGCCGGTACCACCACCTAACATGGTGGTGATACCTGACATCAAAGCTTCTTCAACCTGTTGAGGACAAATAAAGTGAATATGCGAATCCACACCACCGGCCGTTAATATTTGGCCTTCTCCGGCAATTACCTCGGTACCTGGCCCAACGACTATATCAACACCGGGCTGTACATCAGGGTTACCGGCTTTACCAATACCAACAATACGTCCATGTTTAATACCAACATCCGCTTTAATAATACCCCAGTGATCTAGAATTAATGCATTGGTAATGACCACATCAACGACCTCCGCATCTACACGTTGGCTCTGCCCCATTCCATCACGAATAACTTTACCACCACCAAATTTTACTTCATCACCATAGATGGTTCGGTCATCTTCAACTTTAATCCAAAGCTCGGTATCACCTAATCGAACACGATCCCCTGTCGTGGGCCCGTACATCTCCATATAAGCTTGTCTACTAATACTGGTCATGAGTCCGTCTCCAAAGTACCCATTACTTCGGCATTAAAGCCGTACACTTTTCGATCTCCCGCATAGGCGACCAACTCCACTTCCCGCGTTTGCCCTGGTTCAAAACGCACCGCTGTACCGGCCGCTATATTTAATCTAAACCCATAGGTTTTTTTTCGATCGAATGTTAAAGCAGGATTGGTTTCAAAAAAGTGATAGTGAGAACCAATTTGAATCGGGCGGTCACCCGTATTAGCCACACTAACAAGGACTGTTTCACGGCCAACGTTAAGCTTAATCGAGCCCTCTAGAACCTTTACTTCACCTGGAATCATAAGGCACCTTCCTGTCGTACTTTATTAAACAATTGGATCATGGATAGTTACCAACTTTGTACCATCGGGAAATGTTGCCTCAACTTGTACCTCCTGAATCATTTCGGCAATGCCTGTCATTACATCATCTCGTGTTAATAGTGTGCGACCGAAATTCATTAATTCAGATACACTTTGTCCATCTCGCGCACCCTCTAGTATGGCCGAACTGATATAAGCAATGGCTTCAGGGTGATTTAACTTTACACCTCGCGCTTTGCGCCGCTCAGCTAGTAATCCTGCGGTAAAAATTAATAACTTATCTTTTTCTCTTGGGGTCAAATTCATAATTAATCCTACTAAGTAGCCCAGATGCGTGGTGAACAGGCTTTACGCTTGAGTACCAATGGCCTTAATTCACCCCATAGACGAGTGAATATTTTCCTACATTGCTCCGTAGAATCACCTAAATATCGCACCAATAAACAGTCTTCGACTAAGGTTGCGGCAATCAATACGTTATTATCATCTGTCAATAATGTTCGCACCATCTCTAGCATGCTGTTGTTTGCAGGCGTTGCCAAAAAAATAGCCATCACCGAATTATTACGTAAACCGGTTGGTGACTCCAATTTATTTGCTTCAACGTTCATTTTTTCTATTAATAGCGGTCTCTCATTACGACTAAGCATAAAATCCAACTGCAAGCGACCTTCGGTAAATTTTTGTTGATTAGCTGGTAAACCAAAACAATGCATTTCCCAGCCTATAAATTGTGCTGTTGGCGTAAGGTCGATATGAGTACTCAAATGAACTTTCGCGCCAGGAAAATAAATATTTTCCTGAGGAAACCACTCTAATGCTGCCCCTTCATCTACAGTTAGCCTTTGTTGTTGGTGTGCTGTATCGCCTTGGCTTTTGTAATACTTCGTTGCACCCGGCGTAGTTAATAGCGTATTAGCCTGCTGCCCCACATCCACATTTATATACAAGCGATCACCACCTACCACTCCACCCGGTGGATGTAATATATACAAGTGACATACATCACCTTCAGGATAAAATGCACGCTGAACAGCTAAGGGCCCACGTTGTTGGCGTGCAGACAACACCGTTTTATTCACTTGCACTGCAAACTTTAAATCCAGCTGAGCCTCCCAACCAGACACTGTTTCTGTCTCTATTGTTGACGTTAATGCTGAACTCATACGGTTAAATATTCACTGACCAAATCATCCGTTAATTCAGCAATTTCACCCTTAGCTACTGCGCACCCGCGTTCCATAATGATAAATTGGTCAGCAACTTTTTTAGTTATCGGTAACTTTTGCTCAACAAGCAATACGGTTAACCCAGCTTCTTTGTTCAATTTATTAATAATATCGCCAATTTCTTGAACTATATTTGGCTGAATACCCTCTGTAGGCTCATCAAGAATTAACATAACAGGATCAAGCGCTAGGGCACGCCCAATAGCTAATTGTTGTTGCTGGCCACCCGACAAGTCTCCTCCACGGCGTTGTGACATTTCTTTTAATACCGGGAACATTTCATAAATAGACTCAGGAATTGTTCGCACCTTATCTCGGCGTGATGATAATCCAATTTTTAAATTTTCTTCTACCGTTAACAGTGGAAAAACTTGTCGCCCTTGAGGTACATAACCGATCCCTAAACTCGCTCGTTTTTCCGCAGATAATTTAGATAGCTCTTGACCATCAAACATCATGCTTCCAGATTTTGTTGGCAAAATTCCCATCACACTTTGGACTAGAGTGGTTTTTCCAACACCGTTGCGCCCCATCAAACAGGTACATTTCCCTTTAGGTATTTCTATATCTAAATCCCACAATGTATGACTTTGACCATAGTATTGATTTAATTTTTCAATTTTTAACATCGCTAAGCACCTAAATAGACTTCAATAACACGCTCATCATTCTGCACTTCATCCATGGTTCCTTCTGAAAGCACACGCCCTTGATGTAACACGGTCACTTTGCGTGCAATTGAACGAACAAAATCCATATCATGCTCTACAACTACAACAGAATGCTCTCCTGCCAGTGAGGTCAGTAGTTCCCCGGTTTTTTCCATTTCTTGATGTGTCATTCCTGCTACAGGTTCATCCACTAATAACAGCCTAGGCCGTTGCATTAATAACATACCAATCTCTAACCATTGTTTTTGACCATGAGACAATAAACCCGCAGGCAGTATTGCTTTTTCAAGTAAACCAATTCTCTCAAGTACTTGGTCAATAGTATCCCGTTGCTCGCCCGTTAATGTTGCAAATAGCGTCGCCCAAACACCTTTATCACCTTTCATCGATAGCTCAAGGTTTTCAAATACAGTATGGTTTTCAAATATTGTTGGTTTTTGGAACTTACGACCAATACCAGCATTCGATATTTCTGGCTCTGTCATTCTAAGCAGGTTCATCGTTTGGCCAAAATAAACAGTTCCACTATCCGGCTTAGTTCTGCCGGTAATAATATCCATCATCGTTGTTTTACCAGCACCATTTGGACCGATAATACAACGTAACTCTCCATCATTAATATATAAGTTAAGATCATTAATGGCTTTGAAGCCATCAAAGCTCACACTGACATCTTCCATATATAAAATAATGTCTTTACTAACCTCTAGGTTAGGATTTATATCCGGCTTTAATAAATCAAACACCTCATCTCGGCGCAATACATCACGCACCATATCTAATGTACTCATACCGTAGCCTCTTTGCTTTTTTTGAATAAGCCGGCTACTCCTTGCGGTAGGTACATGGTTGCAAAGATAAATAACCCGCCTAGTGCATATAACCAAACCTCAGGAAATGCACCGGTAAAGTATGTTTTTGAAAAATTCACTAAAATCGCCCCTATTACCGCACCATATAGTGTTGACCGTCCACCAATCGCTACCCAAACGACCATTTCTATAGAGAGTAATGGTGAAAATTCACCTGGATTAATAATCGCAACCTGTGGTACATACAAGGCACCAGCAATGCCTGCAAGAATTGCAGAAAAAGTGAATATCCACAGTTTTACATTTTCAACTCGGTAACCAATAAAGCGAAGCCTATCTTCTGAGTCTCGTACCGCTATTGCAACGCGACCTAATTTAGATTGTACGATCGCTCGACAAGCTAAATAACCAAAAGCTAGCGCCACTGCCGAAGCAAAGAATAAACCCACTCTAGTTGCATCACTTTGCAGTGAAAAACCGAGAATATCTTTAAAATCCGTTAAACCATTATTCCCACCAAAACCAAGCTCGTTTCTAAAAAACGCTAACATTAGTGCATAAGTTAATGCTTGAGTCATGATTGATAAATAAACACCTGTTACACGAGAACGGAAAGCTAACCAGCCAAACAGATAGGCTAATAAACCCGGTACTAACATAACCATAATCGCTGCAAACCAAAACTGATCAAAGCCTTGCCAAAACCACGGTAATTCAGTCCAGTTAAGAAAAACCATAAAATCTGGTAACTCGGGGTTCCCATACACGCCTCTATCACCTATCTGACGCATAAGGTACATACCCATCGCATAACCACCCAGTGCGAAAAAAGCCCCGTGTCCTAAACTCAAAATGCCTAGCACTCCCCAAACCAAATCGACAGCTATCGCCAATAATGCATAAGTAAGATACTTGCCTAATAAAGTGACTGTATAGGTTTTTAAGTGAAAGGCACTTCCTTCTGGTACAACTAAATTTAATAGCGGCACCATAATACTAACGAGCAGTAAAATAGTAAGAAAAACTTGACCACCGACATCATCTTTTAAAATTTTCTTCATATACATTTTATTTATCCCCCACTTTTAAGTTGCTGCCCGACCTTTTTGTGGAAATAGCCCACTAGGTCGTTTCTGAATAAATAAAATGATAAATAGCAAGACGATAATTTTCGCTAACACTGCACCCGCCCAAGGTTCGAGTAATTTATTAGTGATACCTAGGCTTAGTCCAGCAACTAACGTACCCCATAAATTCCCTACCCCACCAAATACAACCACCATAAATGAGTCGATAATGTAGGCTTGCCCTAAGTTAGGGCCTACGTTTGTTAACTGACTAAGTGCTACCCCTGCAACACCTGCAATTCCAGAGCCTAAACCAAACGTCATTGCATCCACCCAGTTTGCTTTAACCCCCATTGCACAGGCCATAGTCCGGTTTTGGGAAACGGCCCTTACCTTTAAACCGAGTGTGGTTTTTTTTAAAATAAACAATAAAATGAAAAACACTAATACTGCAAAAACAATAATATAGAGCCGATTCCACGTTAGTGCTAAAGCATCATTAACCTGCCACACCCCACTCATCCATGTTGGTGATTCTACTGCTCGATTTAAGGGTCCAAAAATTGATCGTACAACTTGTTGTAAAACTAAGCTGACACCAAATGTAGCCAATAATGTTTCAAGCGGTCTGCCATATAAAAACCTAATAATACCTCGTTCAATTAGAATTCCCACCAATCCTGAAACAATAAAAGCCAGTGGAATAGCAATTAATACTGAATATTCAATTAGGTTTGGAAACCAAAGTTGCACAACATATGTTGTGTAAGCACCTAACATAATTAATTCGCCATGAGCCATATTGATAACACCCATCACACCAAAGGTTATAGCTAGGCCAATAGCGGCAAGTACTAACACTGATCCAAGACTTAAACCAAAAAACAGGGTTTCAACTTTGGCATACTGGCTAACTCGTTGATCAATCTTGGCTAATGTTTTCGTCGCAAGATTTTTCGTTTCTTTATCGTTTACATTGTCTATAACTTCTGCCAATACTTGACGCACACTCGGGTTAACACTGTCTTTCACATTTGCAATCAAGTTTCGTGTATCACCCTCATTCTTTTTAAGCTTTAGCGTTGAAATAGCTACATTTAATTTTTCTTTAACGTCATCATCCTGCTCTATCTTATAACGTTTTTCTAATGCCGCTAATTGCTTGACATCTATTTGACTTAACACCTGATCAACAGCTGTTTTCCTTATCGTTGCATTTTCATCATTAAGTTGAATCATCGCCAACGCATCACGTAACGTTGTACGCAAACGATTACTGATGATTATTTTTTTCCACTCTGATGAAATAGCAACACCCAGCGATTCACCTGTTAATACTGCACTTGCGTAGTCTTTACCTGTTTTTTCAGTTAATACAGCCACCAATTTATCTGCTTTTCGGTAATGAAGCTGACTATGTAGTAAGGCATCAATTACTAGTGGCAAGCGTTTGTCATTAATTTTGACGAGTTTTTCTATCGCTTGCGTCCTTTTTTTAAATTTAGATGATGTTAAATCTGCTAACATAATTTCAAAATCGGCTGATATCCCATCATCAGCAAAAGACGAAGAACTAATGGGTATTATTACCATTAGTATTAGTACGACCATCCTAGTTACGTATGTCATGAATCACACTCTTAAGTATTATTGTGTTTCTGAAAAGGTCTGCTGTTATTAAGTACAATTTAATCTCTTAATTTAAATACATGGCCAGACACAACATCAACTTACTTGTGCCTGGCCAAAAATTTTGCGATTACAACTGATTAGAAGTTTTGACCTGAACACTTTGCCGTTTTCACATTGTAATTGCCGCATGAAAGCGGTTTACGCCAATCTGAAATAAGGTCTTTCGATCCTTCTAAGTAATCTGACCATGCATCCCCTGCCACTAAACCAGATGTTTCCCAAACAGTACCAAACTGACCATCATCTTGGATTTCACCAATGACAACTGGCTTAGTAATGTGATGATTTGGCATCATCGACGAATAACCACCTGTAAGATTTGGAACTGAAATGCCAATAATGGCCTCTTGTACAGCCGCTGAATCAGTTGTGCCTGCTTTTTCTACGGCTTTAACCCACATATTGAAGCCGATATACGTCGCTTCCATTGGGTCATTCGTTACCCGTTTTTCATCTTTAGTAAAATCATGCCAGGCTGAAATAAACTTATCATTAGTCTCAGCTTCAATACTCATAAAGTAATTCCATGCCGCCAAATGGCCAACTAATGGTTTAGTATCCATACCTGATAGTTCTTCCTCACCAACTGAGAAGGCTACAACAGGAATATCTTCAGCTGAAATACCTTGGTTTCCAAGCTCTTTATAGAAAGGAACATTAGCATCACCGTTAATGGTAGAAACCACTGCTGTTTTCTTCCCTGCTGAACCAAATTTCTTTACATCAGAGACTATTGACTGCCAATCTGAATGACCAAAGGGAGTGTAATTGATCATAATGTCTTCTGCTGCAACACCCTTTGATTTCAGATACGCCTCAAGAATTTTGTTTGTTGTTCGTGGGTAGACATAATCAGTTCCGGCTAATACCCAACGCTCAACACCAATGTCATTCATCAGGTAATCTACCGCTGGAATGGCTTGTTGATTAGGTGCAGCCCCTGTATAGAAAACATTTTTAGAAGACTCTTCGCCTTCGTACTGTACTGGATAAAAAAGTATGCTATCTGATTCTTCAAATACAGGTAATACTGATTTACGTGACACTGAAGTCCAACAACCAAATACCGCTGATACCTTATCTTTATCAATTAACTCCTTCGCTTTCTCAGCAAATAATGGCCAATTTGAAGCAGGATCAACCACAACGGGTTCTAGTTGCTTCCCTAGCAAACCACCTTTTTTATTTTGCTCTTCAATTAACATTAAAACCGTATCTTTTAATGTCGTTTCACTGATTGCCATGGTGCCTGATAATGAATGCAATACCCCTACCTTAATTGTATCTTCTGCCGCATAGACATTACTTGCTATTAAGGCACCTGCTGAAACTAATGATGTAACTAATTTTCGTTTTATATTCATTTTGATTTCCCTATTTAATAGTGTTGAGCTAATTATTAATACTGGAATTGATAACCGATAACAAAAGCATCCATATCATTTGTTCCGTTGTCTGTGCTTGAGTAAGCCACAGAAATTCGAGAGTTAAACCCATCGATAACATAATTAAAACCAGCATCAATTGTTTCAGAATCGCTGCCGTTATCTGGGTTTACTTCTGAGTAAGAAAAGTAAGGTTGAACCTTGCCTATACCTAACTTGTTTGGAAACAAGTAAAGTGTTGTTGCTTTCCATGAATCACCTTCAAATAAACCAAATGCATTTGTTTTTCCGTCTAAATCAAAGTCTTTATAGGCTGCTTCAATGGTAAGAACACCTTCGTTTTCCAACACGTTTTCATATAAAACATCTGTATATAAGGCTGTGAAATCACCTAAATCACCAACAATACCGGTAGCATCTTCCTCAAATTGAGCAGCCACTGAGACAGTAAAAATATCGCCCGCTGCACCGTATGATGTACTACCAGTGTAATAACCAGGTGCTTTTTCAACATTTAAGAAGTTATAACTGAACCTCGCTGCATATAAAAAGTTATCATCTGGGTCCGCATCACCCATCCCTGCACTTTCATAACCTTCAAAAACACCGACAGCATAGGTAAAACGCTCCTCAGCTCCTAAACGACCCCATACCGTTACACCTTCATCACGGCCATATAGACCTGCATTACCTTTTCCATGATCTTCTCCTTGATCAGCAGGGCCAAATGGGGTTTTAAAAGCATTCCATATATTGGCGTAGTATGGACCACTCATTTCTTCACGATCAGCAGGCACTAGCATGCGGCCAGCCCATATATTTAGTGCTGGGTTAATTTTAAACTTTGCAATAGCATCTAAAATTCCAAACTCCTCATCAAATGGTGCATTAGAACTACTCCAAAATGTCTCGGTATTTAATTCAAACCCGATATTTTCAGAAATTTGACCATTAATATAGATTCGCGCGCTATCCAAGTTAAAATCATTTGACCAATCATCCCCACTAGGCGACGCATCCTCTACTGCAGTGAAACTTGTTCTCACGCCCACACCGAAACTTATCCATTTACCATCTGAACCTTCAAATTTTGCACCAGCCAATACAGAACCAGTCATGACTTGAGCAGCAATTAATGCCGCAATCCCTGTCACTTTTCCTGAATATTTCATCATTCATTACCTTTTATCTTGTCAATGGAAGGTACTAAAATGCGAATATCATGCCAGAATATAACCCTTTGTTTTTAATGGATAATGACTATATATTTAGAATTATTGCACAAAAAAAGCTCATAAAAATGAGCCTAAAAAAAATTAATGAGTTAATTTGGTGCGATTTCCAGATATAAACTAATCGCTAAAATAAAAGAACCCTCTCTTAAACAAACCTAGATCTGATTTACTTTGTGATCTTGCATCATTCGATGAATAAATACAGGCTTATATTGGTAAAGCTAACCATTGCTTTTATTTCTTATAAGGAATCAAACTATCCAAACCTCTGCTAACAGATGTTTCGACAATTAATACATACCTTAAATATACCTATCTTGTAATTATTTAATTTGTTTCTCACACGGCTTCAATAATTTTTTTAAATCCAGGATAAATTAAACTCCTGAAAGCTTATTTAAGAAGCTTTTTCACATAAAGCAACCCATTTGTATGCGTTTTTTATTTTTAAGCTCTACAGCAAGGGATAAGGCCTTTAGTGAAATTCATTTCCGATTTTTCAAAAAAAAGCGGAAATTTAATTTCCGCCTTTGATACTTTTAAACGACTCATAACCCTTCTGGTTTATGTGTGTTACTTTTTCATAAAAAACTACACATCTAAGTTTGCTACTTCTAATGCGTTTTTTTCTATAAAGTTTCGCCTAGGTTCTACTTCATCTCCCATTAATGTTGTAAACACTCCATCAGCTGCAATGGCATCCTCTATTCTTACCTGCAATAAACGTCTTGAGTCTGCATCTAATGTTGTCTCCCATAGTTGATCTGGGTTCATTTCTCCTAGGCCTTTATAACGCTGGATTTGTTGACCTTTTCTTGCTTCTTTCATTAATAATTCAAAAACTTCTTTAAAACTAGTCACAGTATGTTTCTTATCAGCAATATTAAGGTGCGTGTCTTCCTCAAACATACCCACTAATGTTTTACCAAAACTGACTAAGCGTTTATATTCACCTGATTTAAAGAACAGACGTGGCATTTCAAAAGATTTCTCTACTCCATGAGACATGGTTATACAGTGAACCGACCAATTATCTTGTTGGTACTTTAATGACAAACTATATTGGGTTGGGCAACTTTCTATTCCGTTTAGGTTTTTTTCTAAGTCTTGCAACCAATCATTTAACTCATCTTCACTAACAGATTCTGTTATTTCAGTAGAAACCAATAGCTCGTTTAAAATCAACTCATCATAACGCCCCGCCAGTCTCGCAATCATTCCTTCAATTTGAATATGTTCTTTTGCAAGTTCTTCTAGCGCAAGCCCTGTAATAGCTGGTGTTGTCTCATTAATAACTAAACTTGCTTTTTGTAAAGCCAATTGTAGAAGGTAACTATTCAGCTCATTATCATCCTTAACATAATACTCTTGTTTACCTTTTTTAACCTTATATAAAGGCGGTTGTGCAATATAGACATTACCATTCTCAATCAACTCAGGCATTTGACGATAGAAAAAAGTTAATAACAATGTTCGTATATGTGAGCCATCCACATCAGCATCTGTCATGATAATGATCTTATGATAACGAAGATTTTCTGGCTTATACTCTTCCTTACCAATACCGCAACCCAATGCTGTTATTAAGGTTCCCACTTCATCCGACGATAACATTTTATCGAACCGAGCTTTCTCTACATTGAGTATTTTTCCTTTCAACGGCAATATCGCTTGAGTTCTTCGATCTCTGCCTTGCTTTGCTGAGCCTCCAGCCGAGTCCCCTTCCACTAGAAATATTTCTGATAATGCAGGGTCTTTTTCTTGGCAATCAGCTAATTTCCCAGGTAAACCAGCAATATCTAAAGCAGACTTACGTCGTGTCATCTCCCTTGCTTTTCTAGCCGCATCTCTCGCCCTGGCTGCTTCTAGCATTTTGCCAGCTATTTCTTTTGCTTCTGTTGGGTTTTCTAACAAAAACTCTTGTAGCGCTTCAGCTAAGGATGATTCAACAATGGATTTCACTTCCGAAGACACCAATTTGTCTTTCGTTTGTGATGAAAACTTAGGATCTGGTACTTTAACTGATAAGACTGCCGTCAGCCCTTCACGCGCATCATCACCCGATGTTGTCACCTTCTGTTTTTTTGCTAGACCGCTACCTTCTATATATTGATTTAATGTTCGAGTGAGACCTGCTCTAAAACCTGCTAAATGTGTGCCCCCGTCTCTCTGAGGAATGTTATTTGTATAACAAAAAATATTCTCTTGATAAGAATCATTCCATTGCAAAGCCACCTCCACATTCACATCATTCTTATCTACGTTGATATAAATAATATTTTCATGGATTTGAGATTTATTTTTATTTAGGTGATTAACAAACGCTTTAATCCCACCTTCATATTCAAAGATCTCTTCTTTTGCGGTGCGCTCATCCGATAACCTAATTCTTACACCAGAATTCAAAAACGATAATTCTCGTAGCCTTTTTGCCAATAAGTCAAAATGAAATTCAATATTACTGAAGGTACCGATACTTGGTTTAAACCTCAGACTTGTTCCTGTTTTTTCAGTTGGTCCTACAACTTTTAACGGCTCTACAGGTTCACCTTTTTTATAAAGCTGATAATGCTGACTACCTTCCCTGTTTATAGTTAACTCTAATTCGTCAGATAGCGCGTTAACAACAGACACACCCACACCATGCAATCCACCGGACACTTTGTAAGCGTTATCATTAAACTTACCGCCTGCGTGGAGCACCGTCATAATGACTTCAGCAGCTGATCTCCCCTCATCGGGATGGATATCAACAGGAATACCACGACCGTCATCTGTGATAGTAACCGAATTATCTTCATGAATAATTACACCAACCTCTGTGCAGTAGCCTGCTAAAGCCTCATCAATAGAATTATCAACCGCCTCAAACACCATATGATGTAAGCCTGAACCATCATCGGTATCACCTATATACATTCCTGGGCGCTTTCTAACCGCATCTAAGCCCTTTAGAACTTGTATATTTGATGAATCATAAGTCTCATTGTTTTTTTCTTCGCTCACTTAACTATCCTCTATCTGCATAACTCCACGTTTCACGTGAAACACCTTAGTTTCTTTCGCATCAATAAACTCTAAAAACAAATCTATATTTGTTGTCGTCACGAAAGTCTGTATATTTAGTTTCTGTAAAAAAAACATTACTTTTCTTACATTCTCCCTATCAAGCTCAGCACCTAAATCATCCAATAACACACAAACCGACTTAGATACTCGATCACGCATTAACTTAATTTGCGCTAAATACATCGCAATGACCAGCAGCTTCATCTGCCCTCTGGATAAATAATCCTGTGCTAACCTCCCATTAACCAGAACCTTAATATCTGCTTTATGCGCGCCTGCTGTGGTGAAGCCATACAAGATATCTCGGTCCTTTGCTTTATTAAGCGCATCCTCAAACGATAAGCTTTTATCCCAGCCTTTTAAGTAATTTAAAGTAACCTCTGCATCACCAATAAACTGACAGGCAATACCTTTAAGTTCTTTATTTAACAACTCAAGATACTTCTCTCTTTCATGACTGACTATTGTACCGTATTCAATCAGTTTATTATTCCAAACAGTTAATGTATCTAATTGTTTGGTTTTCAATAACTTATTCCTCTGTTTCAATAAGTGGTTATATTGCTTCGATATATTCAAAAATGAGTGTTTCACGTGGAACACACCGGTATCAATAAAAGCCCTTCTACCAACCCCACCATTTTCTAATAATGTTTGGGATTCAGGCCTGATAAGGTGTGCATGAAACAGACGGGATAATTCAGAAGATTTTTTTTCTGATCGAGCATTTATCCTGATAATGGTTTTATGTTTATTTTTTTTAATCGCTATCTTATGAGAAACGTTTACATAAGCTAATTGGGCAAAAACAATAAGGCTATCTTTATTATGTGAGAGAACCTTAGTAATATTTTGCGTTCTAAAAGAGCGCGCCCTACTTAGTATGTAAAGCGACTCTAGAATTGATGTTTTTCCACTCCCGTTAGGCCCAACAATAATATTAAGCTTAGGAGATGGTTGGAATATTATATTTTCAATATTCCTAACATCTTTAATTTGAACATCGACTAAAGACAAGAAAAATAATTACAGTAAAAATGTTTATATACGCATTGGCATAATAATAAATTGACTGCTCTTATCTTCTGGGTTTTCAAGCAAGCAACTACTGTTTGTATCGGTAAAAGAAACTAACACATTATCCGATTCAATTACATTTAGGGCATCCATTAAATAACTTGAATTAAAGCCCATACTCATCTCATCACCATTGTAATCAATCACTACTTCTTCTTCGGCTTCATCCTGTTCAGGATTATTGGCATTAATAGTCATTAATTGGTTTGATAAGTCTAAACGTATTCCTTTATATTTTTCATTGGATAAAATGGAAACACGAGATAAAGCAGATTTAAAAGATAACTTATTGATATTAAAGCTATGTTTACTTTGTTCAGGGACTACGTTATTAAAATCAGGGAAGCGTCCATCAATCAACTTTGCATTAAGTTCAACATCACCCAACGAGAATTTAATACTGTTTTTAGCGATCTTTATCTCAACAGCACCTTCAAATTTATCCATTAGTCTGAGTAGTTCTTGGGCTGCTTTTCTTGGAATGATAACCTGGTTAATGGATTGATTTTCATTATCAATTTTATTTTTAGATAGCGCTAGCCGATGACCGTCTGAGGCGACAGTTTGTAATTCACCATCAACAATTTCCATCATTAGACCATTTAGATAATAACGAACATCTTGTTGTGCCATACAAAAAATAGTTTTACTAAAGGCTTTTAATAAAACCTCTTGGTTAATGTTTATTTGATTTAGGTAACTTGATTCATCGAAAAGAGGGTATTCATCTGATGGCAGTGTCCTAAGTGTAAACCTGCTTTTGCCTGATTTAATAATAAGAACACCATCATTGAAAGATAAATTTAATTCACAGTGATCAGGTAAAGATCGACAGATGTCTAATAACTTTCTTGCAGGAATCGTTATATTAAAGCTATCTTCCCCTATCAATATGGATTTAGCACTGACCTGTACTTCTAAATCGGTGCCTGTGAATTTGATCGTACCATTGTTAATCGATAAATAAACATTCGATAAAATCGGTAAGGTCTGTCTTCTTTCAATAACACCAAAAACCTTCTGTAATGGCTCTAATAGATCTTCTTTATTAATATTTAATTTCATATCTCTTAATACTTATTATGATTATAAGGAATTAAAAATCGGTTAGTATTTTTAATTATTAATTTTAAATCAATAACCTACGTTATTTTGAAAGTTGTTGTTAAATATAAAAACTATTGTGGATAACTTGTTTGTAAAAACATCTCAAATTTTATCCACAGCTTACACCTAATTAATGCGATAGGGTTCTTAACAGGTTAATATAATCTTCATCAATCAATTGATCAGAGTCTCTTAGCTCTTTTACTTTCCGTGTTGCGTGAAGAACGGTTGTATGGTCCCGGCCACCAAATTGATTCCCTATTTCTGGCAAGCTGTATTGAGTAAGTTCTTTTGCCAGAGCCATTGCTATTTGTCTTGGGCGAGCGATTGATCTTGTTCGTTTAGCAGACAATAAGTCAGATGTCCTTATTTTGTAGTACTCAGCAACCGTTTTTTGAATGTTATCAATGCTAATACGTTTGTTTTGTAGAGCAATCAAATCTCTGAGTGCTTCTTTAGTAAAATCTAAGGTAATAGGTTTACCGGTAAAGTTCGCATTTGCTAAAACTCTGCGTAAGGCCCCTTCTAGTTCTCTAACATTGGATTTAATTCTATTGCCCATAAAAAAAGCAACTTCATCAGCTAGGTCAACGCCACTTAACGCGGCTTTACTTTTTAAAATAGCCACGCGTGTTTCTAGGTCTGGCGGTTCGATGGGAATTGGTAAGCCCCAACCAAAACGAGATTTAAGCCGTTCTTCTAAACCATTGATCTCTTTTGGATAGCAATCACAGGTTAGGACGATTTGCTTATTGTTTTCAATGAGAGTGTTAAAGGTATGAAAGAATTCTTCTTGAGATCTTTCTTTCTTTGCAAAAAACTGGATATCGTCAATAAGTAATAGGTCTAATGAACGATAGTAGTTTTTAAAATCATTTATGGTGTTTTTCTGTAAAGATTGGACCATACCGGATACAAAGCGCTCGGATGATAAAAAAGACACACGTTTGTTTTTGTTCTTTTGAAGAATGGCATTGCCTATGGAGTGCATTAAATGCGTTTTACCGAGCCCTACTCCCCCATAGATAAAAAGCGGGTTGTATGAAACACCCGGGTTCTCCGATACCTGTATAGCCGCGGCTTTGGCTAACTCATTAGATTTACCCATAACGAAAGAGTCAAAAGTAAAGGCACTATTAAGATTATGGGAAACACTGGGTGTGTTATTAGCTTTAGTAGTCGTTTTTTTACTGACAGTAGCGGGCGAAGGTTGTACTTTTGAACTGCCTATTTTTAGATGAAGCTTAATTTTATTTTCAGTTAACTTATTGATTATATTAGTTATATTTTCAATATAGTTATCTGAAACCCAATCTAAAACAAATTTGTTTGGCGCAAATAAAAGCAATTCATCATTATTAGTTTGAGCTTGAAGAGGGCGAACCCAGGTATTTATTTGTTGAGGGGGAATTTCTTCCTCTAATCGTTGTAAACATTGCTCCCAGAGAGATGACACATTAATCCTTGATAAAATTGAAACGAATGGCTTATAAGAATACCCCTTAAAGGGAAAGTTATCCACAGTAAAAAAGATTCATTAGAGAACGACACTACGGCGGGAATCTTTATTTAAACATTGACTTTTTAGAGAAATAAAACTAACCTTCCCAGTCTTTTTCTCGAAAGAAAATCAAGCTCCAAAAAGCTATCTTTCGTCATATTATTAATTAGTCATTCATAGGACATTTCAACATGAAAAGAACGTTTCAACCAAGCAACTTAAAAAGAGCGAGAACACACGGTTTTAGAGCAAGAATGGCAACTAAATCAGGCCGTAAAATTATCAATGCTAGACGTGCGAAAGGTCGAGCTCGTTTATCAGCGTAATAAAAGAAAAAAAGCACGCGTTTACAAAAACACACAAGCTGAACAGCCCGTCGGAATACGCTAACGTTTTTAAGGGAGCTGAAAGAAGCACGGATGACTTGCTGACCGTCTTAGCGCGAAAAAAAAACTTATCTGGAGCAAGGCTTGGCCTCGCAATCGCTAAGAAAAATGTTAAAAGAGCTGTAAAAAGAAACGCTATTAAACGAGTAGTTAGAGAGTCGTTTAGACAGCAAAAAGAACACTTATCTGGCTACGACTTTGTTATTTTATGTCGCCACAAGGCTGCTTCGGCAAGTAAAAAAGAATTGGCAACATCCATTAATAGACATTGGATTAGGTTTATGAAAAGTGAATAAACTCTTTATTTATTTGATTAAATTTTATCGATATTTTGTTAGCCCAGTGCTAGGTAGTCGTTGCCGTTTCTACCCTACATGCTCACAGTACGCGCTTGAAGCTTTTCAACAATACAGAACAATAAAAGCAATAAGCCTTACACTAAAAAGGCTTTTACGTTGCCAGCCTTTTTGTAAGGGTGGTGTAGACCCGTTACCAACGTCAGATAAAACTCATGGATAATCAAAGAACATTACTTTTTGCAGCGCTAGCATTTATAGCGGTGCTTATTTGGCAAGCTTGGCAAAAAGACTATGTCTTACCACAACAAATACAACAGCAAGTGCAAAGTGAGGGCGTTAATTCATCAGCGGATGTACCTAATGTTGCTAAAAGTGAGCCGTTACCAACCGGTGTTAATCAAGAGACAGAACCAAAGGATTTGGCGCTTAACGGCGGTGTTATAGAGGTTATTACAGACGTATATGAGCTGAAAATTGATAAAGTTGGTGGCAATATAGTTAACCTTTATTTAACTCAGTATCCGGATACGAAAGGTTTAGAAGAAACAGTTCAACTGTTAAATAACACACCGTCCAAAACATTCGTTGTTGAGTCTGGCTTAATTGTCCAAAATGGTGAAAGCCCTAATCATCACGCGCTTTGGAGTGCATCTGACAGTCAATATGTAATGACAGGTGATGAGTTGCGGGTGCCGTTAACTTGGAAAAATGAAAGCGGTATAGAAGTTACTAAAACCTATGTGTTTAGCAAAGGTAGCTATAAAGTTGATGTTGAAACAAGTATAGAAAATAACGGCTCTAATAGCTGGTCTGCTAGAGAGTATTTGCAAATAAAGCGTAATGATTATGCTGATAAGAAAGCAAACTCAATGATCTATACGTATACTGGTGGTGTTTTGTATACAGATGAGGACAAGTATCAAAAAATTGATTTTGATGATATGGAGGATGAAAACCTTAGCCAAGAAGCCACAGGTGGCTGGGCAGGGATGATTCAACATTACTTCGGCGTTGCTTGGGTGCCGGAAAAAGAGAATAACTACACATACTATACAAAAGCATTAAGTGCTGGAAAGTATGTAATTGGCGCTTATTCACCGATGACAGTTGTCGAGCCAGGACAGAGAAAAACAATTAATTCGGTATTATTTGCAGGGCCAAAATTACAAGAGCAGCTTAAGGAAATTGCACCGGGCCTAGAGTTAATGGTTGATTACGGTAAGCTTACGATTATTGCAGAACCGATTTTTTGGCTGTTAAGTTTCTTCTATGATTTTGTAGGAAACTGGGGTGTTGCTATCATTATGGTAACGTTTACCATCAAAGCACTGTTCTTTAAGCTATCTGAAAAAAGCTATAAATCAATGGCGCATATGAAATTGGTGCAGCCAAGAATCGTTGCATTAAAAGAACGGTATGGGGACGATAAACAGCAGCTGAATAAAGCGATGATGGAGCTGTATAAAACAGAAAAAATAAACCCATTGAGTGGTTGTTTACCGATTCTGATTCAAATTCCTGTTTTTATCGCTTTGTATTGGACCTTACTAGAAAGTGTTGAGCTAAGACAGGCTCCTTTTGCACTGTGGATTGATAACTTATCTGCTGCCGACCCGTACTTTATTTTACCCGTTATTTATGGGATCACTATGTTCTTCCAGCAGCGTTTAAACCCTGCTCCGGTCGATCCTATGCAAAAGAAAGTGATGCAAATGCTACCGATTATGTTTACTGGTTTTTTTGCCTTTTTCCCAGCAGGCTTAGTGCTGTACTGGATCGTGAATAATCTATTAACGATTGCTCAACAGACAGTGATTATGAAACGTATAGAGTCGGGAAAAGAAAAGTAATTTATTGATGGCTAATAACGACACTATTGCTGCTGTTGCCACAGCCAGTGGTCGTGGTGGAATTGGCATTATTAGGATTAGCGGTACAAACACAAAACAAATTAGCCAGCAGCTACTGGGCAGTGAAATACCCGCCAGACAAGCTTGCTTCAAGTTATTTAAAGCAAACGATAATAGCACTATTGATAGTGGGCTTGCGTTGTACTTTAAGTCTCCAGCCTCTTATACAGGTGAAGATACTTTAGAGCTTCAAGGGCATGGTGGCCCAGTTGTTTTAGATATGCTTTTAAAAAGAGTGTTAGCCCTAGGTGCACGCCTTGCTGAACCGGGTGAATTCACCCAAAGGGCATTTTTAAATAATAAATTAGACCTAGCTCAAGCTGAGGCAGTTGCTGATATTATTGATGCAGGGACAGCGGCAGCAGCCTCATCAGCGCAACGATCGTTGCAAGGGGCTTTTTCAGAGCGAATTAATGATCTACAAAGGCAATTAACACACTTGCGTTTATATGTAGAGTCGGCGATTGACTTTAGTGATGAAGATATTGATTTTTTAGCTGGTGAAGAGCTACAAAAAATAATCTCAAACCTACAACAAGCCTTTAAAACGATTACAGAAACGGCAAAGCAAGGAAGTTTATTGCGTGATGGGATGACCGTGGTATTGGCTGGTAAACCGAATGCTGGTAAATCAAGTTTATTAAATGCACTTTCACAACGTGATACGGCGATTGTGACAGCAGTCGCTGGAACGACTCGTGACGTGCTCAAAGAGCAAATTCAATTAGATGGTATGCCAGTACATATTATTGATACGGCAGGTCTACGTGAAACCAGCGATATTATTGAACAAGAAGGCGTTAAAAGAGCAAAACATGCCATTTCACAAGCAGATCAAGTGTTGTTAGTGGTGGATGATCAAGAATCAAGCGCTGATGATTATTTGTCTTTATTAAATGATATACCCGCCTCAGTTCCAGTAACGATAGTTTTTAATAAAGTGGATATTACCGGTACGCAGGTAGGAGAAACAACGTCGAAAGATGGGCGAACGATAATAAGGCTTTCAGCAAAACATAAAGATGGGTTAAATCTTTTAACTCAACACCTGAAAGAAAGAATGGGGTTTAATTCAGAAGAAAAAAATGTATTTTTAGCTCGTCGTAGGCATTTAGATGCATTGACTCGATCTCATGCTTTTTTAAATGATGGTATTGTCCAGTTACTTCATTATCAAGCTGGGGAGATGTTTGCAGAAGACTTGCGATTGGCACAAAATGCGTTATCTGAAATTACTGGAAAAATGACACCGGATGATCTTTTAGGGGAGATTTTCTCTTCATTCTGTATAGGAAAATAAAGAAATCTGGGTGAGTTAACTATCGACGTAGTTAGTCTACTTTATACGTTTTATTTAGGGGTAAATATAGACTCTTTAGAGCATACGCATAAAGCTAATACCAAAGTCATAACAACGGTGGTCAACACCATACCCAGTGCCGCCCCACATAGTACCCACTAAGACGTCGACTTTCCAGGTGTCGTATTGAAATCCCATCCCTACGTTAGCGATTTGTATATCACCTAGGGTAATGGTTGCAGGGTTCTCAAACTCAGAAGGAACACCTGAAGACTCATTGGTATAACCAGCTCGTAAAGTTATCTTGTTATTTAGAAGGTACTCGGTACCAACACTATAACCATGGGCACGATTCCAGCCAGGGCCACCATCAACATTTTGTAAGAATTTTCCGGGTTCATCAAAGGTAGCATTAGAGCCAGGCCAGTTGAAATCACTCCAGTCATTTTCTCGATAATCATAAGTAAAGGTAAGTTTTTTTGTAGGTTTATATGCAACACCTACACCCCATGAAGCACCGTATTCAAAATCAGTATGCCCATCACTTTTTTCATTGGTTTTAAATGGGTCAATGTTGCTGCCGCCTTTAAGCCTAATCTTTGTATCACCTTCTAGTTTTATGTCACTGCCAGTGCGATATATTGCGCCTACACTCCACTGCTCATTAAACTTATAAAGCACACCAATGTTTCCTTGAAAACCATAACCCCATTTACGTATTTTTGCATCGTAGTTATAGTTCCAGTCGGAGCCAGAGGCAGAGATATAATCTTTCTTAACATCGCCACGCCAAAACCGACACTTAACTTCTGCGTTACTTGATAACCGATAGAGCCGTTGATACTCATCAAGCCAAGAACGGCAAAAACATCGGCTTCGATTTCTGCATCATTAGCAGGATCAAATATTTTATCGTTGTAACTTGAATATGCCCCGCCTACACCAAAGGCACCACCGGCCAGTGTATAGCGACCAAAATTTTTAAATATAAGAAACGATGGCATGGTAGCAGCACCTAACCAAAGCTCTTCATCATCATCAAAGTTAGTCGGTTCGGATGGGTAAAAGCCAGGAAATAAATCGCCCTTATTGGGGTCGTAATCACCACCAGGGAGTGAGTTATTTGAAACACCGTTTTTAGCATCAACGTCAGCTGTCATTGAGTACACGCCAAAAGTATAACCAGCACCTTTTAATTGACTTAAACCAGCAGGGTTCCAAAAGACAGCAGAAGCATCATCTGCCAAACCAATAAATGCGCTACCCATGCTCATGGCACGAATGCCTAGGCCTTCCATATTTACGCCACTAGCGTAAGTTTTTGTTGCTGGAACTGAGGACAGTGAGATTAATGCGAGGCTGAGAAAAATACTGCTAAACCAGGTTTTTTTTGAAAGAGGCTCTTCCGTTGAGAGAGTGAATTCATTATAGTAACCGTTTCCCTTAATTTTATTTTTTATAATCAACGCATTATATCAGAGAATATTAGTATTAGATGATATCGGTGAAACAAATGATATAACGCGAAGGCGTGAATGAAGGGCGTTTAAACAGGACTCTGTTTTAGATAAAACCAAATCAAAGGCACTTTGTTCATTCATACTTTGGTATATTGATGGTTTGCCCTAAAAGGGAAAAGAAATTTATTCTAATAATGGTATAAGTAAAAAGATGACCCACCCAATAATTGAAAGCCTGTTGTGGAGGCATACCACTAAAAAGTACGATGCTTCAAAAAAAATACCCGAAGAGGAATTAAAGGTGCTTTTTGAAGCAATGCGCTTATCACCCTCCTCTATTAATTCACAACCTTGGCGGTTTGTTGTTATTGAGAGCGATGAAGCAAGACAACGTATGAGTCGGACATTTGCTCATAAATATCAGTTTAACCAAGCGCATGTTTTCGATAGCTCTCAAATTATTCTGTTTGCTCACAAACCACGTTACACTCGTGATGATTTTGCAAAAGTGGTTGATAGAGGGATTGCAGATAAGCGTATAAAGCAAGAAGACCGCGACAAAGCCTTTGCTATTTTTGGATTTGCTGAAAGCAATACGGATGAAACAGGGGATACTAGCAACTGGACAAAAGCACAGACCTACCTTGCTTTAGGGAATACTTTACATACATTGGCCCGGCTTAAGATTGACTCTACGGCTTTGGAAGGTATTGATGCGGATTTGGTAAACGAAGAATTTAAAAAAGAGTTGGGCGACTACCGTTGTGAAGTGGCGCTAGCGATTGGTTACCATCACCCTGATGAAGACTATAATGCAAAACTTCCAAAATCACGACACAGCTTAAACAGTGTTTTAGTGCGCATATAAGACGATAAGTACAGGTTTAAAACAACATTAAATAGGCGAATTTTTAGTTTCTATTTTAAATAGTGTGTTGATCGATCTTTGCTTTTGGGGCATAACGAAATAATCAGTACGGTGATGAAAAGGCTGAGCAAGTTAAAAGTGAAAGTGTTTTACCTGTTGAATAAAAGAATGTTCGGCTTCTTTTCCATAACGAGTGTTTAGATACAGTGTTTTTAATGTCGTTAGGTCACCTGCCCTTTGTGGGTATTGTTTAATGGCCCGGTTAAAGTAGTCAGTTGTGGTTTCGTGTGGTTGGCGCTGCCCTATTCTTTTTGCTAATGACTTACACAGTACTAAATATGCGGTTTGAACGGCATCATGAGATTTTTTTTGCAGTAATAGCACAGCACCAATTGAGCCAATGAGCACTAGCCCGCTTAGCACCGCTAACCACTTCACCATGCCTCTCCAGTCAAAAATACCAAGATTAGAGAGAAAATTGAGTTGTTTTTCTGGACCATAGGCGAGAACAGCGTTTTGCCAATAATAATCTAAACTATTGAGAGCCCATTTAAGCTGTTGAGCCCATTGCTGGAAGCCCTCTGGGGGCGTTATAAGAAAATTAATATCGCTATTAGCTTGTTGTGATGAAGGATCAATGCTGTGTTCAATACGGTTAGGTGCGATGGCGGCAGTAGGGTCAATTCGAACCCAGCCCGCTTCTTCTAACCAAACCTCAACCCAGACATGGGCATCTGCTTGGCGGATGTTATAAAAGTCTCCAACTTTGTTATAAACGCCACCTTGATAACCGGCAACAAGCCGAGAAGGAATACCTGCTGCGCGCATTAAGGTGGCAAAACTGGTGGCAAAGTGGCCACAAAAACCGCGTTTAGTATCAAATAAAAACTCTGAAACAGGGTCTTGGCCTAATGAAGGCGGTTTAAGTGTGTAATAAAACTCTTTATTATAAAATTCAAGCGCTTGCTTAATAACGCCTTGATTATCAGCATTGGCTTTAAGCCATTTATTTGCCAAGTCGAAGACCCTCGGGTCTGTGTTATCGGGTATGTGGAGTGCTCGATTCAGGTCGTTGTCAGACGGCTTTGCCTGGATTTTTTGCGAGGTTGAACGAATATTGAACGAAATATTTCGACTGAGTTTTTTATTTAATATTAATTGGTGGTCATGCGTTAAGCGGGCGTTTTTTGGTGCTGCTGCAGGGATATCAAGTGCAAAAAGCCAATATTGATGATGAGGTTCCATCATCAAGGTGTATTGAATATCTAAACCTTCATTATTGATAGCTTTTGCACGTTTAAATGAGTCTGATTTAGGTGGCGTTAGTGTCCAAGAACGTCCATCGGTTTCCCAAAAAACAGGGCCACGCCAATATAAGTCTTTTTGTTTGGGTGCTGTACCATCAAAACGTACCCTAAAAGCTGTTTTATCAGAGAGGGCTAAGTTTGAAACATTGCCAGGGTTAATCGTGTCGCTTAAACCACTAATTGCAGACTGTTGATTTGGCATGGCCCAAAGAGGCCCAATCATACGAGGGAAAAAAATGAAAAATATAAGCATTAACGGAACGGATAAAAAAAGGATGGTAGCCGAGATGCGTAATAACCCTGGGTTTTTTAAACGATGACATTGAGTATTGTTGATGGTCAGTGAAAATAAAAGCAAGAAAAACACACAGAAGGCATATGTAGCAATTTCAATGTATTGTTCGAATAAAAAAGGAGTAATGAGTATAAAAAAATTCAAATAAATCACTGCTTGCGTGTCCCTGCTAGAGCGGCTTTCGAGAAGTTTTAATCCCATCAGTATAATTAATAAAGAACTACTGGCATCGCGACCTAGAGACATGCCGTATGTTTTTAATACAAAAAAAGCTAGGCCGATTGAAAGCGGTAATAACAACCATTTACTCGGTAAAGTATTAGGAAACCAGAGAGTTAGTGCTCGCCACCCTAGCAGACTAAAACCGATCACTATAAAGGGGAGAGGAAGTTCACCAATATGTGGAATGATTAGCAGTACACCAATGCTGATGAGTAGTTTGATAATGGTGGGCTGAAGGGGCATGGTTATTTATGAATGTCCGTATAAGGCTAGCGCTTTTAAACATGTATGCAGGTGTGCATGGCCATGGTTTGGCGGCTGCTCAACACCGGGTAGGCGTAAACCATACTCAAGGCCTTGGGCTTCGCAGTCTAATAGCCAGAAGCACAGCTGAGATAGTTTTGCTTCGGTGTCTAATGGCTGGCAAAAATGCCAATCTAGCCAGACAGAAATGGACTCTTCAGCACTAAATTGATTACTGTAAAAACCCTTTTCAGCGGCAAAGGCTTTCCAGTTTACTTGTCGATAACTTTGCCCTTGTTGATAGGGTTTTAAGCCAATAAATTCATCGGTACCAACTTGGTTGCTGGCAGCTTTGTTTTGTTCGTCGCCGGGTTGGTTAATTTCTAGCGATAAGCCACTATCAATTGGTTGGGGGTAAACTAAGATGGCTTGGTTAAAAAGTAGTGGTGACCAAGCTCGAAAAAACCCAAAAGGGAAAGTAGTAGACAGTGTAATGGTATCGAGTGTGTGCCATCCGCGTTGCTTAAACTTGATCGGTAATGTAACTAATAAAGTTTGATTTTTTTGAACATCAAAAAAAGTTTGTTGGTGCAAATAAGAAGCTTTAATGGCCCAACGTTCAACCCCTTTTGTTTCCTTAATAAGCACTTTCATTTGGCCGCTAGAGCCAGCATAATAAGGGGGAGTTTTGCTCGGTGAAATAATCAACCCATATAGATTTTTAACGCTATAAAACGTAGACATTTGTGCACTAGCAGCCAATAGAAAGCTAAAGACAAATCCCATACTATTATTGTAATTAATGGAGGCGATCAGCATTAATAAAATAACGACGAGCAGTGATAAGCCGCCTTTATTCGGTAGGATGAAGATACGCCGGTAATTTAATTGAATAGAAGAGTGCTGAGGGGCTTCGCCTTTGGTGAAGCGTCTTAAAGACATGCGTTTTGAAAGAGTAAGGGCCATACGAAGTACGATGCTTAAGTCACTTAACTGTAACACGTGTTTGTGCTGTATAAAGATGAAAAAAGCCGCTATTGCGGCTTTTTATTGTTAGCTTAAAACGTGTCTTAAAGTGTAGGAGCGGATTCTTTTACGCTTGATTTTTCTTCCATGCGAGTCATCCATGCGCTTACTCCTGAGTAATCTGCTAATAAAGAGCCCTCAGGTATCATGCCAAAAAAAGCTAAAATAGGATAAAGAAAATAATCGGCTAAAGAAGCTTGAGAGCCGGTGAGGTAATTGTTGGTGGAAAGCGTTTTATCCAATAGAGCTAGATGTGCCTTCGCCTTAGGGATTGCAGCATCAAGAACGGACTGGTCTAAAGGCATAATTTCAAATCTAAATAAGGCAATTTCATGAATTAGTTCCTGAAAAACATAAGCGTTAATGTAACTAATCCATTGGTTCATGATTGCGCGCTCTTTAGCATCAGCAGGTTGAAGTGCTGGGCCATCAAAGGCCTGATCAATGTATTTGGTGATCGCTAATGTTTCATATAAAACAAAGTCCTCGTGTTTAAAAGCAGGCACTTTGCCTGTCGGGTTAACAGCGATCATTTCTTCAGTATTGGGTTCAAAAGGTAATAGTTCATAAGCAACACCTTTCTCAGCTAAGGCAATGCGGGCTGTTCTTACGTATGTACTGATTGGAAAGCCATATAAAGTAATGTCGCTCATTTCATTTGTCCTATTATTTTGATTAAATGGAAAGTCAATAGTAAGTAATTGTCGTTAGACTGTAAATATCAATATAGGGGAGAAAAATGAGCCAACGCTTCGAAAATAAAGTTATTGTGGTAACCGGTGCGGCCCAAGGGATAGGTAAAGCCTGTGCTTTACGGTTTGCACGTGAAGGTGGTCAGGTAATGATTGCCGACCGTGTGGAAGATCAAGCTTTGTTAGTGCAGCAACAAATACAACAGGAAGGGGGTATTGCTGAAATATGTATGGCAGACCTAGAGACCAGTGAAGGTGCCAAGCACGTTATGCAAACAACCATAGAAAAGTTTGGTCGTATTGATGTGTCTGTTCACAATGTTGGTGGCACTATTTGGGCAAAGCCATTTTGGGAGTACCCAGATGATCAAATTGAAAAAGAAATTAATCGATCACTATGGCCTACTCTATGGTGTTGCCGTGCGGTTATTCCTTTTATGATGGAGCAGCAGTCAGGCGCTATTGTTAACATTGGTTCTGTAGCAACGCGTGGGATTAACCGAGTACCCTACTCCGCAGCAAAAGGGGGTGTTCAAGCGATCACGACCTGTATGGCGCTAGAGTTAGCCGAGCACAATGTGCGGGTAAATTGTGTGAATCCAGGTGGTATCGATCAAGGCGAACGAGCCATTCCTAGAAATACAGAAGCTTACTCAGATGTGGATAAAGCGGGTATGCAAGGTGTATTTGAGCAAACAGTGCGTGATACGCCTATGAAGCGCTTTGGCACACCCGAAGAGGAAGCCGCAGCCATTTGCTTTTTAGCGGCTGATGAAGCGTCTTATATAACAGGGGAAACGATTAACGTAGCGGGCGGTGGAATTGGGTAGCAGTTAAGGTTAAAAGTAAACAATAAAAATAGGGTTTTTATTTAAAATTTGATTTGAATCAAATTTCCTTTGATAATGTTTTGTTGTAAGATCGTCTCATTCTGAACCTTTAAGGCCATCAGAATGAGAAGTTTTAATGGGTATTACTGGTAAATTTTAGGTGAGTAAGTGCCTTAAGTAGCGCCAAAAATAACGATAAAATGTTAATGAGTTAGAGGAGATTTGTGTATGGGTAATAAAAGGCTCGAGAGTGATTACAGCCGTTATATGGATTTAAAAGAAGGCTGGGTCGATCGTCGTATTTTTTGGGAGCAAGAGATTTATGAACAAGAGTTAGAGCAGATATTTGCTAAGGCTTGGCAGTTTATTGCGCATGACTCGATGATGCCGAATCCTAATGATTTTTATACCACCTATATGGGTGAAGATGGTGTTATTGCTGCCCGTCAAAAAGATGGAAGTGTGAAAGTGTTTCTTAACTCCTGTACACACAGAGGTAATAAAATTTGCTATGCCGATGATGGAAACACTCGAAACTTCACGTGTAATTATCATGGTTGGGCGTTTGGAACCGATGGTGAATTAAAAGGTCTATCAAATGAGCACGTGTACGATGAAGGTGACATCGATAAAAGTAAATGGGGCTTAAAACAAGCTCGGGTAGATAGCTACAAAGGTTTAATCTTTGCTACATTTGATGAAGAAGCTCCTTCACTTGAAGAGTTCTTAGGTGACTTTAGATGGTATTTGGATATCATGCTTGACCAAGATGACGGCGGTACAGAGTTTATCGGTGGTGGTATCAAAAACTATATTAATGCTAACTGGAAATTCGGTGTTGAGAATTTCGTAGGGGATGCCTATCACGCCTTATGGACACATGACTCAGGCTTTAAGGCAATGAATAACAATGAAGGCTTTCCACCAGCTGATCCAACAGATAGCTACCACGCCAGTATGAATGGTCATGGTTGGGAATTTGGCACCGAAGGGCTGGCCGATATTGCGATTTTAGGTCAACCTAAAGTGCTTGAATATTATGAAAAAATGCGCCCAAAAATGGCAGAGCGCTTGGGTGAGATGAGATCAAAAATATTCGGTTCCTTGGCATCGGTATCGCTATTTCCTAACTGTTCATTTTTACCAGGTATTCAAACATTCCGTGTTTGGTTACCAAGAGGTCCACATAAATTTGAAATGCGGATGTGGACTATCGTGAATAAAAATATGCCAGATGAAATTAAACAAGCCATTAATATTGGTTGTATGCAAACGTTTAACCCAGCTGGTGTGCTGGAAATGGACGATGGTGAAAACTGGGAAGGTAATACATCCGTTAACAAAGGTGTAGTAACACGAAGAGGAAAGCTGCATTACGGTTGTGGAATAAACCGTAGAATTGAACATGAAGAACTGCCAGGTATTGTTTATGCTAGTCAATTTAATGATGCTAACCAACGTCAATTTTATGAGCGTTGGGCTGACTTGATGAACGCGAAAAGTTGGGATCAAGTGCCTACCCGCTACACGCCGCGCTATGCAGGCAAGAAAACAGTCTAGGGGGAGCTGAAGATGACAAACGAAACAACAAGTAATAATAAGGTCGCTTCTTTAGAGTTGATTAATGAAGTACAGCAGTTTTTGTACCGTGAAGCACGGCATCATGATAATGAAGAGTTCAGAGAATGGTTAACGATGTTAACCGAAGATATTCATTATTGGATGCCATATCGTTATCAACGTTATCGTAAAAATGAGAAAGAGCCGACGATTTACGACACGGCTTATTACAACGATGATATGGAATGTTTGGTAAAACGCATCATACGTACCGAAACAGGTACGTGTTGGTCCGAAGACCCAGCAACTCGAAGTGCCCATGTGGTAACGAATATCGAGGTTGAGCTAACCGATAATCCAAATGAGTTTAGGGTTTATTCTTTAGTGACTGTACATAGAAATATTAATGAAGACGAAGAACACACGATGTTAGGTCACCGGACTGATCTGATAAGGCGTGTGGACGGTGTGTTGAAGTTAGCTAAACGTAAAATTATTCTCGATCAAAATATCTTCAAAAATAAAAGTCTGAACGTTTACCTTTAAAATAAATAGATTAATAAAGCACCGTTAGTGCTCTATTAATACCGTATATTAGACCCTGCGAGAGCAGGGTTTTTTAATGGAGTTAAATCAGTGAAAAATGAAACACTTAAAGCCGTGGTGCTGTTAAATATTGCGGGGTTGCTATGGGGCGGGAATATGATTTTGGGTCGGTATTTGGCCGATTTTTTAGGCCCCTGGTCGATTGTTAGTACACGCTTGGTGATTGGGGGCTTTATTTTTATATTACTGCTGATACAAACAGGGGAGCTTAAAAAAATTAAGCATATTACAAACTGGTGGACGTTTATCGCGTTAGCAATTTTCGGCGTTATATTTTTTCAGTCCCTGCTCTACTATGGCTTAAGGCTGACAACTTCAACCAATGCCGGCTTGATTAACTCCTTAACACCACTGCTGACTGCATTTATGGCGGCGGCTTTCTTAAAAGAAAAATTAAATTATCATCATTGGGTTGCAGCGGCCGTCACTATTTTTGGCTTGTTGTTTATACTGGGCGAAGGGGATTTAACCAATTTATTGCTGCTTAATTTTAATGTTGGTGATTTATTAGTATTAGGTGCTGTTATCAGTTGGGTGATTTATAGTCTTATTGCTAAAAACGCGATGATAGGCATGTCTCCCCTACTCCTGACGGCTTTAGGTGTGCTGCTCTCTCTTGTTGTGGTGATCCCATTAGGAATATATGAGGCAAAGGTCATACAAACACCTCATTTAACAGTTAATGCATTCTGGGCCTTAATGTTTATTAGTGTAGGGCCAACGGTGTTGTCATTGTTATTTTGGAATAAGGGTATGAAGGTTATCGGCCCATCGCGGGCTTCATTGTTTTTAAATACGGTGCCTGTTTATATTATTATTATCAATGCCGTGTTTTTGGAAGAAATGCCTTATCAATACCAAATAATTGGGATGGTTTTAATTTTTATGGGCAGTTTTTATGCGGGTTTAAAAGCGCATAAACCAAAGCTAAGGGATTAACACAGGGCTGCCAATTCTATTGCGTTGAACTAGATAGTCGTGAGCCTTGGCCACATCAGACAAGGCAAAGCTCTCCCCTACTTGAATATTGATGTGGCCTTTTTCAAGCATTGCTAAATAGCGGGCCGCACTGTCAAGTATCTCTTGTCGGTTTCTAGTGTAATGATATAAAGTTGGGCGAGTTAAATAAAGCGAGCCTTTTTTTGAAAGCTCTAGGACATCAAATGGGTCGGGCTTACCTGATGCATTTCCAAAACTAACCATCAGTCCTCGCACACGCAAACAATCAAGTGATTGGGTAAAGGTGTCTTTACCGACGCCATCATAAACAACATCTACTTTTTGACCGTTGGTAATTTCATCCACAGCCTTAACGAAATCCTGCTCAGTATAATTAATAACAAAATCACAACCATTACGTTTCGCTATACGGGCTTTTTCAGCAGAACTAACAGTGCCAATAACGGTTGCTCCAATAGCTCGGGCCCATTGACAAGCAATTTGGCCAACACCGCCCGCGGCGGCATGAATAAGGATGACATCGCTCGGTTTTAAATCATGTAGTCTGCAAAATAAGTATTCAACCGTCATACCACGTAGCAAGCTGGTGGCGACCGATTTATCATCAATATTATCGGGGATAGGAACCAGTTCATTAATATCAATGACCCTATATTGTGTGTAGGCACCCTTAGCGGCAGAATAAGCCACACGTTGACCAACTGAAAACTCGGTAACGCCCTCGCCCACTTGTTCAATGACCCCAACGGCTTCATCGCCTAAGGTGGCGGGTAAATCAATTGGGTAGAGACCAGAGCGGAAATAGGTGTCTATATAATTAACACCAATTGCAGTTTGTTTAAGCAGTACTTGCTGTGCTTTAGGCTCTTCGATAAGGCTCGTGTCGAGTTTGAAAACACTGGAATCACCAGTTTGATAAATATTGGCAGACAAGTTTGTATGCATATAAGTTCCAAGAGGTTAATGGTTTGCAGAAATTAGCAGAGTATAGTTTGCAAGTAAAATCGAAATTTAAAAACTTTGTTTAATGAAAAAAGTTGATGCAAACATGAGTAAAGCAACTATATACTGTATAGAAATAAGCGAAATATGGCTAATGTAAAAATTGGCGCGGCTTTTATTAGCCTAATTCTAGTTAAAAACCATTGATAAATATATCTGGATTATTATAGTTTTGAACGCTTGCTTGATTGGTAATGAAGTTAAATAATTAATAGATTCAGCTGATGAGGGGAAATAGTGAAATCGATAAATCTTAAAAGAATAAAAGGCGCACGCCTTTTGTGTGTGCTTGCCTTGGCATTTCTGGTGACAGGAATTGCAACGGCAGAAAACGGAACGTCAAGTGAACAAGGTGAGTTTCAACGATTTTGGCCGGATAACCTTTATGCGGTTGAGTTTGTAAACGAGAATATTGGTTTTATAGCGGGATATTCGGGTTCTGTCTTTAAAACAGAAGACGGTGGTGAAACATGGTCTGCTATTTATATCGGTGTCAATGAGTTAATTCGTCACTTATCTTTTGTAGATGCTAACAATGGATGGGCGGTAGGCCATCGAGGCTCCATTCTACACACAGCAGATGGTGGCTTTACATGGGTTGTTCAGAAACAAGACGAAGGAAATTATTTAAGAGATATTTCATTTGCAGACGTAAATAATGGCTGGGCTGTTGGACATGGCGCGGCTATTTGGCATACCTCAGATGGCGGTAAAAACTGGGAAAAGCAAACTTTAACAGGCTTTGATGGTAGGGACTTACCAAGGTTACATGGTGTTGTGGCTAAGGATGCAGATAGTGCCATTTTAGTTGGTGAGTTTGGCATGATTGCCCATACTGAAAATAAAGGTGAGCTATGGTTGGTTAGCTATAACCCAAGTAGAGCTACATTGCTTTCAGTAGCATCACATGGTGATGGGGCAATTGCAGTAGGTCTAGATGGGGGTGTGGTTAGTATTGCTTTGGCAACAGATGAACAATGGGCTGAAGTAGAAGCGATTGAGCAAGCGCTGCAAGCAAAAAAAGAAGAAAAAGCAAGAAAGAAAGCAGCCCGTAAAAAAAGAGAGTATGTACCTGAGCATGTAGAGCCATTACCAAAAGTGGATACCAACTACTACATAACAAAAATAGACAGTGGTCTTACCAATCATTTATATGATGTATCAGCAACAGCGAGCAATGAAGTTGTTGTGGTAGGTGCTTCGGTTATGTTTAAAGTCTCAGAAGCTGAAAAGGAAGTCGCAGCTGCAATAGAAAGCGATGATGCTACGGTAGAAGTCGTTACAGAGCCTACATATACAGTAACAAACTTGATGCCTGAGGAAGGCTTCCCACTGCCTTATACTTGGATTGGCGGTGTGGATGTGACTGATTCAGGCACAATCTGGGCTGCGGGTTTACGTGGAATGATCGTAAAAGGTAATTTGAATGATATGTCCTTTGGACAAAAACTAAATATAGCTGAGTCAGAGAACGTAAAGCTGATATCTAGTCGTTGGGGAGAAAAATAATGATTAATAAATTGTCTAGCTTTATCGCAAGAAGACCGGTACTAGTTGCATCAATATTGACGGTGCTAACTATTATTCCTGGCTATTATGCGTATAAGGGTTTGTCACTTAATGTGGTTCTTGAAGAAATGCTACCCGCAAACTCTAATAATGTAGAATTATTTTTACGGTTTGGTGAACAGTTTGGTGGTGCAAATACAACCCTAATTGAAGTAAAAAATAAAAAAGGGAATATTTATAACCTGGATTATTTAACTAAGTACAAACAAATAGCCGAAGACGTTTATTACAATAAACATACTTACCGTCACTTAAGTCAGTCTTTAGTATTAAGGAAAACCAAAGCTATTTCTGGTGGTGGAGGGCGAGTGGGCGTGGATGCGCTTCTATGGCCAGACTTACCTAAAACTGAACAAGAAATGACACGGATGCGTCAGTTTGTTAATAAACAATATCGTGGCCTTCAAGTATCTAACGATGAGACTTCGGCGATAGTTATTACAGACTTTAGAGACGAAGCTGATAAGTTAGAGGTTTTGAACTTTTTCCTAGATTTACGTGAGAAATATGAAGGGGAAGACTTAGAAATCAACTTTGTTGGTCGTCCAATTCTTCTTGGGTATATTTATCAGTCACTTGACTCAGTTTTCAATATTTTGGCAGCATCACTATTGATTATTGCAGTAATTTTGTTCATGTATTTTAGAACGTGGGTTGGGGTGTTTATCCCAATGTTTACTGCAACAGTTGCTACCATTTGGGGATTAGGTGCAATGGGTGCGGTTTCTTATAATTTAGATCCGTTGCTTATCCTACTTCCAGCATTTATTTTCGCTATTGTATTGTCGCATGGGGTACAGTTTACAACGCGTATTTTAGACAATATTGCGGCTTGTGAAGAGCGTCCCTCACATTGTCGAGAGGTTACTAGAGACGGCTTGGCATTGTTATTGGTACCAAGTACCGCTGCCATTATTACAGATGCAGCTGGTTTTGGTGTGTTAGGCTTGGTAGCAATACCTAGTATTGAGTCGCTAGCGGTTATTTGTGGCCTTTGGTTACTTTCAGTTGTTCCAGCGCTGATATTCGCTGCTTCTGTGATGTGTTTGATTAAACCACCTAAATCACATAAAACAGGTTCAATTCTTCTCAATAAAATTTGGGGAGCGGTTATCAATATGGAAGACCATGCTTGGACGATGGTTGGTGCTACTGCTTTATTGTTAGTAATGGGTGGTTGGTACTCACAAAATCTAACTGTAGGTGATACAAAAGGTAGTGCAATTCTGTGGCCTGAAGCTCGTTTTAATAAAGATGTAGAGTCAATTAATACAAGGTTTTCCTTCTTAGGTACCGATATTATGCAGGTGTATGTAGAGGGTGAAAAAGACACCATGCTTGAACCATCTGTTTATCATCAAACAGAAGCGTTAGATCGTTATGTGTATGAGCATATGTTAGAAGTGCGTCCTGCTATTAGCTTGGTACCAATCATTAAATTGATTAACTCTGTTCTTTTTGAAGGGGATCCTTCATACGCGATCATCCCGGACACAGCAGAAGAAGTTGGTTTTGATATTTACATGTTCCGCTCAAGAGGTGAGCCTGGTGATTTTGCCAGCTATACCAACAAAGAGTGGGAAATAGGTAACATCTCCTTTTTCTTAGAAGACCATAGTCGTCCAACAATCCAAAAGTTAAGAGATAATCTGGATGCTTTCTTTGCTAATGAGAAAGAAGTTGTTAGTGATGCAAAGTTCCTTTATATGGGTGGACAAGTTGGTATTGTTGAGGCACTCAATGAAGAAATTGTTAATTCAAATGTGAAGACGATGGTTGCAATTGCATTTGTAATTTTCTTTTGTATTGTCTTGTACTATCGTTCTGTAACAACGGGTTTAATTCTATTGTTTAGTTTGGCTACTGCTAACTCATTGACATACGCTTTTATGGCTTGGAAAGAAGTGGGCTTAAACGTTAGTACTTTACCACTTGCTGCACTTGGTGTAGGTTTAGGTGTGGACTACGGTATTTATATGATTGATAGAATTAAAGAAGAATATAAAAACCTAGGGATAAAAGATGTCCATGAGGCAATACACCAGGCTTTCTTAACATCGGGTAACGCGATATTTATTACAGCGGTTACCATGATTGCGCCATTAATTCCTTGGGCTGTTGCATCACCATTAAGGTTCCAGGCAGAAATGGGTATGTTGCTAGCACTTGTATTATTTATGAACATGTTAGGTTCGTTACTATTCGTACCCGCAGCCATTGCCGCTTTCCATCCTAAAGCATTGTTTAAAATAAAAGAAAATGCTGCGTAGCAATAAAACAACGTTGTTGTAAAAATGACAAAAAACGTTGTTTATGTATGTGAAATGACGTATAAAACAAATGTTAGAAATGTATTACTGTAAATAAAAAAGGGGAAAAGATGAAGAAAATAACAAAAATAAGTCTAGCAGCTATACTGGGTGTCTCCATGGTGGCACCTGCTATGGCGATAGATACAGGCATTAAAGGCCTAACCCAAAGCGGTCGAATTAAGTTGGGAGCGTCTGTACTATACGATCTACCAGATCAAGGTAATAAAGCAGGCCCTGCAAACTGGATTATAGAATCTAAAACAACGTACCGCCCGAATAGACAGTGGAGTTTCATTGGGAATTTCTGGTTACGAGGTGACATGTCTTCACAGTTCACCAGCTATGACTCACCAAATGGTGGTTTACCCGATCAAGTCAATGGTGCAATTGTGCCAGGTACGGGCGCTTTTACGCAAAATGCTAACTTCAATCTAAACTCAAGTAATTGCTCAGGCAACGCATATTGTGCTGAGATGGACGATGAATTAGAAGTGTTAAAAGATTGGGAAGATGTTATTCGTGAATTATCAGTTAAATATCGCGATAAGAAAAACCGTTTCTCCATAAAAGCAGGTCGTTTCCAACGTGGTTGGGGGCAATCAGATGGTTTACGATTAATGGATGTATTGCATGCTCAAGACTTGCGTCAACGTTTTGCATTTACAGACTCTGATGAGCTTCGCTTACCAGCTTTAATGGTGTCAGCTGATTTTAACTTCAGAAAGCTTGGTATAGACGGGCCGTTTAAAGCCATTGGTATGAAAAATCCATCTTTGGAAATTAACTTTGTACCAGAAGTTCAAACATCAAACTTTATTATTAACAACCCAACACCAGGCGATCAGACATCAGGCGGTATTTTTGGTTTAGATTGGGCTGACGTGAATGACACAACAGAAAATGGACCAGGCTTAGCTGGGCTAGGTTTTAATTTATATGACAATAAACCAAATCGCCTCAGCTTAACGGATGCAGAATGGTCTATGCGCTTAAAATTCGGAACACTGGGTGGCTCTGCAACCATAAATGCATTCTATGGACAACAAGATCTGCCAGTATCTAAACTAATTGGCTCTTCATTAATTGTCGGAGATGGATTCAATGATCCAAGTGTTGGAACACAAATACCATCAATTCCCGGTAATAGTAATTCAGTGGGCGCATCATTTAATGCAGCAACCACTGAAGCTGTTGTATTTGGAGCAGGTGGCTACCTAAATTGGCTGCAATCAGTAGATGCGTTTGCAAAAGGAGGTCCAGCTCCAATTGTAAGCCCACTTGCAGGGTTTGGCTGTGGTGATCCTTTTAACGGTATACCTGGACCTGCTTGTTCAATTAACGGTGAAGTTGAATTAGACTATGACTATCGCCAGTTGATGGTTGGGTTTACCTTTGCACGTGATTTAAGTGACTTTATAAGAATTGGACGCAAAAGCTCTGCGCCAACTGTACGTTTAGAAATGTCACATGAGTTTGATCGTCCATTTAATCGTTCTAGAGTATACCCAGGTGCAACTTTTGACCCTGATGGCCCTGGCCCAGCTCCGATAGTATTTGATGGTAGCTTTGCGGGCGAAGTAACTGGTTCAGGTGTACTAGCTGTAGAAGCAAGCCGTAATATTGTGAAAGAAGATATTACTTCAACCATGATTGGTTTCGATTTCCCATTATGGGTACCAGGTTGGGAATCACAAGCTAAATCTATCTTCACTAGTTTACAATTATTTGATATCTACACACATAATTCAGATCAAGGCCTATTGCAACAATCGCCCTATGCCTTTACTGAAATACAAGATCATCAAAACTTTGTAACCTTTGCTTGGAATGCACCATTAGATAACCAACGATTAGTACTAGATGGTTTATACATACGTGATTTCCAAGGCTCAGGTGATTACTACCGTCAACGTATTGATTTTAACTACTTTGGCGATTCATGGCGTCCACGTGTAGAAATCGCTCATTTCTCTGGCAACAAAGAAAGCGCACCAATTGGTACTTTTAATAATTCAGATTATGTTGAAGTATCTTTAACGTACCAGTTCTAAGTAATTAGAATAACTACCTATCACTTATTGAAAAGTGGTAGGTAGTTATTAATAATGTAAGTGAATTAAATTAAGAAATAAGGGTAATGGAGATATAAATGAAAAATAAAATATTACAAATGAAACTGGCAGCTGCCGGCATAGCGCTTGGGCTTGGCATGTCAACTGCACCTGCAATGGCAGATACCAATCGTGCATTAGAAGCATGGAAAGCATTTGCTGCTGAAGAAAATAACCCTCGTTATAATAAATGGGTAGAGTTACTTTCAGACCCCGAAGCAATTAAGCTTGCTAAAGAGTGGAAAGACTTACGAGGATATGATGCTTATGACCTAATAGATAAAGAAGAAATTCCTGCAGAATTGAAACCGGGTTTGGTTATTACAGCAGAAAATAAAGCTGACTTTCCTTGGTTACCTAAGTATTTAACACAGGAAACATATGATGCAATTGGCGCATCATGGGGTAACATCAAAAAGATTAAAATTGTACCTTCCAACACATATTACCTTCATAAAGGATATCTAAAAGGTAACAAGGCCATGGCAGAGCAAAAGACAAAGCTCTCATTTGATGAAACGGGTCAGCCAATTTATAAAGATGGTTCATATGCATTACTATCTGGCCCTGCTGCAACAGCACTACCATTTCTAACTAACCCTAAAAATGGGCTTGAATTAAACTGGAACAACGTTGCAGCTTCAGTTGCAACAGATACATTAGAGTTTGACAGTGCTTACATGAATTCTTGTACACCTGACAGTAAGGCAGATAGACAATATAGAGCGAATTTATGGTGGTGGCATTATCATGAGAGACACAACACCGCACCATTTGGTGATATTGAAGGCAAAGGGGACATGGTTGAAGGTGGCGCAATATTTATGTTTGAGCCGAATGATGTTCGTGGATTGGCAGGTGTACGTCAACGTTATGCTTCTGGAACAAAAGAAGATGATTTCAAAATTTTCCTACCAAGTTTAAGACGCACACGTTTATTAACAGGTACTGACTCGCAAGATCCATTAGCATCTGGTCTTGAATTATCTTGGGATGATTGGCGTGGCAATTGGATTAAAACAAATATTGAAAACTTTGAATATAACCTAGTTGGAGAAGCACTTATTTTATCTCCAACTAATACAATGCATTCAACAGGTGGTTTAGAGGCATTTACTATTGATGAAGAGCGCTGTGGAGTTGATTATGTAGAGATGGAATTACGTCCTACCTATATTTTAGAACAAGTTGACAAAACCGGTAAATACCAGTATTCAAAATTACGTTATTACTATGACAAAGAAGACTACTCAATCGCTACAAGGAAAACTTGGGATCCAAGAGGTAATCTTTTCAGATCTTATGTTGATGCACGCGACTTTTTACCTGCGACGGGTGTAAGTGTCTGGGGTGCATTGATTATTAGAAATAATGTAAGCCACAGAACATCAACCATGTGGATGGATTCAACATGGGAAAATTTAGATGAAATTGTAGATGAATCTATGTTTGATGTGGATCAACTAAGAGATTATCAGTAATAGAAACACTTAATATTAAGCATTAATAATCAAAGCAGTGGAACGAAAGTTTCACTGCTTTTTTTATGCCTTATGTCATTAAGACATGAAATATTGCTAGGCGATAAGATACGAATTAAATAGTATATTTACAAAAAAAGGGAGAGGAATGAATACAATAATTAAAAATTTACTGTTCTGTTTTATGTTATTGATCTTAAGTGCTTGTGATGAACAAAATAAAAAGACCAATAAAGAAGAATTAGTACCAAAAAGCCCTATTGAACAAATAAACAGACAAATAAGTGAAGTACCAGAAGATGTCGGTGTTCACTATTATGGTCTTGAACAAAATTTACAGCGTTATTCACCTCTAACACAAATTAATGATGGCAATGTGCATCAATTGAAACCATCTTGGGTGTTATCCCTTGGTGATAATAGAGGGCAGCAAACACAACCGCTAGTTATTAATGGGGTTATGTATATTACAAGCCACAACGCGACATATGCAGTCGATGCAAGATCTGGTCGTCAAATATGGAAAAGCACCATTCAATACCCTGCAGAAACGCTAACTTGCTGTGGTGTTACGAACAGAGGAGCAACTTGGTACAACGATGTGCTGTATCGCGCCACGCCGGATAATAGGTTGCTAGCCCTTAATCCAAAAAATGGAAAAACAATTTGGGAAAAACGAACAGCAGAGATTGAGTTTGGTTATTCAATGACCAGTGCCCCCCTTGTTGCTAATAATGTAGTGATTACTGGTGTAGCAGGTGGAGAATTTGGCGCTAGGGGGTTCTTAGATGGTTGGGATCCAAAAACAGGTGAACATTTGTGGCGCTTCCATACTATACCCAAGCCGGGAGAAAAGGGGAGTGAGAGTTGGCAAGGTGATGAGTGGGAGCATGGTGGAGGGCCGACATGGTTGATAGGCTCGTATGATAAAGAACTAGACCTTGTGTATTGGGGGGTTGGTAATAAGTCGCCTTGGAATATGAGAGAAGGAGCAAAAGATAATTTATATACGCAAAGTATGTTGGCTATTAGACCTAAAACGGGTGAGTTGATCTGGCATTATCAATTTACCCCAAATGATGGCTTTGATTATGACGCTGTTAATGACCCAATACTTACTGAGATTGAGGTTGATGGAAAACAACGGAAGGTCTTGATACAAGCCAATAGGAATGGGTTTTTTTATGTACTTGACCGTAGCACTGGTAAGTTATTAAGGGCCAATAAATTTGTCGATAAAGTGACATGGGCTGATGGAATTGATATGGAGACAGGGCGACCAATCATATCTGAGCGCGTTAAAAACATGATTAAGACAGGAGAAACAACCGAGATATGGCCATCGGCTTTTGGTGGTAAAAACTTAGCGCCGATGTCTTATAGTCCAACAACAGGGTTAGCATATGCTAATACCTTTAATATCGGCTGGAAATATACCCCCGTTGAGCAGCCCTATAAAAAAGGTGTTTTTTATATTGGAGCACGGTTTGAATGGGCTTTTCCAGAAGGGCCCAAGGGGTATTTAAGGGCGATTGATCCATTAACGGGTAAAGCAAAATGGCAATTCCCAACAGCTATTCCTATGAATGGTGGGACCTTAGTCACGGAAGGTAACCTTGTTTTTTCGGGTGCACAAACTGGAGAATTATATGCATTAAATGCACAGACTGGAGAAAAACTGTGGGAGTTCCGTACAGGATCTGGGATTATCGCACCGCCAATTACTTATCAATTAGAAGGTAAGCAATATATTGCTATTGCCAGTGGTATTGGTGGCGTTTACAACAGCTTATCAAATGATATAAACCTAAAAAACATTAACCCAGGTGGATCTGTTTGGGTCTTTGAATTAGGAAATGGTGGGGATACGAGTACAGTCCATGCTGAAACGATTCAGCCACCCAAAGCCCCTGATGCACAGGCAGTAAGTAAAAAGCTAAAGTCATGGTCAAGCACGGTTAAAAAAGGCGCTGAGCTATACGAGCAAGCCTGCTCTCATTGTCATGGTGTGGAAATGAAAACGTCGGGAACGACATTTGACCTTCGTACATTTCCGAAGAATGATAAGGCAAGGTTTATTAATTCAGTGATTAATGGCAAGGGTTCTATGCCAGCCTGGGGCAATAAGCTATCAAAGGAAGAAATTGAGGCAATACACGAATATGTTATTAATTAATGTGAATATTGCATGAACTCAGTAGGATCTAAGAGTTAGGCCGCAGAGTAAAAAACAATTGTTGGTTAAGATCTTAGGTGTATGTGTTGATATATTGCTAGTAAGATAGAAGTAGTCGGTCGACTATAAATAAGTATCGTTAAGGTTGGAGTGGGTTTAACCTCACAATTTGATTCCTTCTCGATTTTGTAGATAAAAGCATTTTACTGTTAGGTATAAAGTTATTTAGGTAAAATTAAAAAAGGCGATCGAGAGCTTGAGTGCTTAATGACGAACGGTAGTCGTGTTGTACTCGATGATAATATGAATTTCTTTAATTTTAATAAAAAGGTATAAGCAATGGGATGGTTAGATAATAAAGTAGTATTGATTACAGGGGGAGCCTCAGGCATAGGTTTGGCAATAGTTGAACGATTTGTTGAAGAAGGTGCAAAATTATGTGTGATGGATCGATCACAGGAAGGTATTGATGCACTAGAAAAAACATACGCTGGTTCTGTTGTGGGTATAGTCGGAGATGTCCGGTCATTAGCGTCAAACAAAGTAGCGGTTGAAAAAGCAGTTTCTACTTTCGGAAAGCTGGATGTATTTGTTGGTAATGCAGGCATTTGGGATTATATGGTGCCCCTAGAAGCACAACCTGAAGATAAGGTTGAAGAAATTGCCGATGAAATTTTTTCGGTTAACGTTAAGGGATATTTATTAGGTGCAAAAGCGGCGTTACCTGAGCTTAGAAAAACAAAAGGTAATATGATCTTTACAGCATCCACATCAAGCTATTATACCGGTGGTGGCGGACCAATCTATGTTGCCTCTAAACATGCTGTTATTGGCTTGATAAAGCAACTTGCCTATGAAGTGGCACCAGATATTAGAGTTAATGGTGTTGCGCCAGGTGGTACGGTAACAAACTTAGGTGGTAGTAATGCAGCAGGTCAGGCAGAGAATAAGCTAAACGAAGTACCGGGCATTGATAAAATCATTGCTGATATGACGCCGATGGGTTTCATAGCTGAACCCGAGGATCATGTAGGGGCTTATTTATTATTAGCATCAGAGCAATCTAAATATATTACCGCAACGGTCATTAATTCTGATGGCGGTGTTGGTGTTGGGAAACGACCAGAGTAAAAAGCAGAAAAAAAAGCCTCAATATTTAAAATATTGAGGCTTTTTTTGTGCTCGTTATATTTTAGATAGGGTAAGGAACATAACGAGGTAATACGTTAGTATCAACAACGGCTTTACGTTGAATAAAGCTGGCGCCATTTTCAACTAATACGATATCTTCATATCGGCCAACACATAAAAGTTCACTTTTCTCAACAAGATTCTGGGTGTAGAAAATAGAAAAATTATAGTTAGCTTGGTAACGATTATTGCCTAAATCTTTAATAGAAGTCAGCTGAGTCATGTGTCTCATTTGATAATGTTCAGTTGAATCATTTTGAATGACCGTGACCTGTGTGACTCTGTCTTGCAGACGTTCATATTTATCATCGAGCATAAAGGCAATAGGAAAACCCTTAGATTCATTTTCATTTGAAATCAAAGTATAGCTGCCTTGTTTATTAAAACAGGCTAACCATTTTTCCATATCTAAATTGTCGAGCGCACAAATATAGTCTCTATTTAAGTTCTCAATACTAAAAATTACGTTAGGTTCAATCTCGCTCATGCTTCTGCCCTCTTAAAGCCCATTAATTTTCTATAGTGTTCCCAACGTGGTAGGTTTCCAGATTCATCATTTTGCCCAACCTGAAGTTCAAGTTGGTATTCGTCTTTAACACCTTTCTGGAATATTGCCATACCAGGTGTTTTATTACCCTTATCAATGCGGGAAAAAACAGAGGCATCTTCCATGCTGATTAAACCACTAGGGCCAAGCAAGTTACTAGATTGGCGAATTCTATGCGCAATCATTTCATCGTCATCATCTTCATGAGTGAAATATGCGTAATGGACTTCAATGCCTTTAGGGCCTTTAGGAAAAGCATAACGAATATTTAGCATATCCATATGTTTGGAATAAACAGTAAGAGGGAATTGCATTTGTACAATGGAGCCTGTACTGGTTTCGGTGCCTTTAAAATCTAATATAGAGGCGTCTTTTAGGGCTGTAATGTCATCAGGGATTTTAAGTTCAGATTCAAAGGATAAATGACCATTTTCAGATACATTTTGAACACCTTTGCCACCCTGCCAGTTAAGCATTTTAAAAGCTAGGTGAAGGAGTGGAGCGTGATAACCATCGTTATCGCAGTATGCTTTCCAGTTACAGTCATAATGAACTTTTTGATAGCCAATGAACTTTAAACGCCCGTCACCACCAAGGATTCGACTAAGAGGTTCGTAGAAGTTTTCACCGAGATATTCCTTAAGAGGAGCAACTGTCTCGCTCATAGTAATAAAATATAAGCCACAGAATTCTTCTGTTCGGAAGGTGGGTAAACTAAAGTTTTTCTTGTCAAAATCGGGTGTAAATTCACGGCTATTTGGGCAACCGACTAACTCACCTTCAGGGCTGAATAGCCAACGATGGTAAGGGCATTCAAATTCTGTTTTGTTGCCTAAACTTTCGGTAACAAGGGTTGTGCCTCGATGAGTACAGGCGTTTTGAAAGATACGAATCTTATTGTCTTCACCGCGCACAGCGAAAACAGGGATTTCACCCAAATCAGCAGCCTTATAATCGCCGATATTTGGGATTTCACTTTGATGAACGATTGGGTGCCATTCGGCACCATAAAAGATATTTTCAAGTTCTTTTGGCCATAAATCAGCCCGTTCGAAAACCTCTTTAGGTACTTCATTATATTTAGCCGGCCATTCTAGTGTGGCACTGTTATTAGGTATTTGCGTCATGTTCTCTCCTATTGGTTAATCGTAAAAAGAATATATATAGTTTTTTAAAAGTGACCTATTGTTTTTGTCTTTGAATTTGATATATGTCACTAAGGCCTCTTAGCGGGCAGATGAGTTTGCAAGTTGCTCCAATTTTTTAAGTTCTAAAATTTGAATTTTACGTCCATCCTTATTAATGCAGCCGGTATCAATGAGTTTGGAAAAAGACCGGCTGACTGTCTCAACAGCCAGTCCAAGGTGGCTGGCAATATCTTGGCGAGTCATCGGTAGTTGAAATGAGGATGACTGTAAATTAGAGGATGAAATACGACTATGATATAAAATCAAAAAGGCTGCTAATCGAGACGAGGCGGACTGTAGGGATATGATGTTTTGCACGCGACTCATGGAAGCTAAGGCGGTGCTATACAGCTTCACTGAGAAGTCAGACAAGGTTGGAAACTCCTTACGCAACATGCGCAGCGAGGGGTAGTCTATTTTACAAGCTAAACTGGCTTCAAGGGCATCAGCACTGTTTAGTGTCATTCCAAGCCCTACACTGTCCAGACCGATGACTTCACCGGGCAGAAAAAAGTTGTGTACATGTTCGGTGCCATGAGGTGAAATCATTTTTGTTTTAAATGAACCTGTCTTAACAACATATAAAAAGCTTGTTTCAGTGTGCTGTTGAAATAATGCCTCGCCCATTTTGTATGGGATATTAGTTTGGACTATATTTTCAAAGCGAAATAGCTTGTTGGCCGGCATTCCAGAAGGGACGCATTGTTTTGCGAGCACACATTCGACACAGTTGGAAGCGGCTTTGTTTTTTTGCATAGCAGGCAACGCCGTTTTTATTATAAGCCCTACTGTAAACTATAATTAGATAGATTCAAAACTTTTTAAAGCGATGAAAAAAAGCCCCTAATGCAAGGCATTAGAGGCTTTTGTTTTACTGCTAGAGTAGGATTTAGAAGTCCATTATTTCTCGGTAACCTTTCCATAAGCCTCGGATCAAACCTTCAGTAACAAGGTGGTCGTCTCCCTTCGCTTCATCACCAGCCATACGGATAACGTTTGTAAACTCACCATCCCTGATAATGGCATTTTGGCACAATTCTGTTGACTCGCCATCTTCCATTGAGATAAGTCCAGCAGGTCCAATAAGGTTAAATTGCTTTAAACGAATATTTCTAAGTTCTTCGGTGTCATCTTTATAACCAAAGTAAGTCCAGACTAACTCAAATTCATCCTTACCTTTCGGTAAGATCTGACGAAAAGCGAGGGTATTTTGGATTTGCTGTACAACTAACGAAGGAAATAATGACAAGATAACTAACGTCACGCCATCTTCGAATTCTTGTTTGCCAGCTAATATAGAGGCATCTTTAAGTTCGTATTCGCCAGTTTGAAGCGTTCTAAGCTTATCTTTCTTCATGTCATCAAGAGCGGTCTCATCTTCAGTGCCACCACTTGCCCATAGGACCGAGTGATAGTCGTTGTTGGCGATGGACTCACCTTTTTGTGAAGATCTATATAGCCCAAAGGTTGCATGGAAGAGATGTAACAAGCTTGCATGGTAAGGGTCTTTGGTGTTTTCTGAGTAGAACTTCCAGTTCCCTTTAATATACTGTCTAGTTGTGCCTAGTATTTCTATCGGCTTATTTAGCAGTCGACGCATATGGTAGCTAACATCATCGCCCATATATTCTTCAATATCCGGCG